>Ga0207678_10000354_pt1 | contig 41704 bp, 37 predicted proteins | sample KBSC63metaG_FD_184319 | JGI IMG/M metagenome (GOLD analysis project Ga0207678, IMG submission 184319) | Corn rhizosphere microbial communities from Kellogg Biological Station, Michigan, USA - KBS C6-3 metaG (SPAdes) (version 2) | ecosystem: Host-associated > Plants > Roots > Rhizosphere > Soil ... | reverse complement strand
GTCGTCGGCCAGGGCGAGACCCGCGCGGAGGAGAACCGGCGACGATGGCCGGTCCGCCTCACGCGCGAGGTAGGTCAGACAGTCAAGGACGGGGTCGATTTCACGCGACCGCTCCGCATCAAGCCAATGCATGAAACTCACAAACCCGTCCTAACTGTTTCTCAGCGGCCCTGCGGCTGCTCGGGTGGCGTAGCCGGCGGCAGCTGGTCACCCGGAAGCGCTGGCACTCCGCCGCCCGGCCCCGGGCCCATCGCCGGATACGGCAGGCTGGTTTCCTGGAGATCCGCCGGCGGGATCGGATTGACGTGATAGTGCGCCCGGTCCGTGCCGACCGCTGCGGTGGGCATTCCGACGCCAAGGCACGCGATCAGCTTGTTGGCCGCTGCGAGCACACGATACTGCGCATAGAGCTTGGCGAGACGCGCGGTCTCGGTCTGCTGCTGAACGTTGTAGCGGCTGTTCTGGGCGTCGAGGACGTCGAGCAACGAGCGCCGGCCGATGTTGAACTGCTCCCGATAGGACAGCAGCACGTCGTCGGAGATCTTGCTCTGCGTCTCGAGCTCGCCGACCAGCGCCTGCTGGTTGACGAGGCGGCTCCACGCGTTGCGGGTGTCCTCCTCGGCCTGGCGAGTCACCTGGAACAGGCGGCCGTGCACTTCGTCGGCGCGGTTCTGCTGCTCGCGGACGTTCGCTTCCTTGATTCCGCCATTGTAGAGCGTCCAGCGCAGCACGGCATTGGCCTGCAGGTCGGTCGTGCGACCGGCGAAGCCGTCGATGTCGTGACCGGCGCGAGCGCGGCCCTCGAGGTAGAACTTCGGACCGATATCGGCCTTCGCGGCGCGGACTTCCTCGCGCGCCGTGTTGAGGTCCGCGATGGCTTCCGCAACGCGCGGGTTGTTGCCGCGCGCCAGGGCCTCGGCATCCTCGAGCGACGTCGGCATGCATTGCGACACGTCCGGCGGCATCGACACGGTGTCGATCGGAACGCCGGTCAGTGTGCGAAAGCTGATGGCCGCGGTGTCGAGGTCCTCGCGGGCCTCGGTCACCCGGGCGCGGGCCGACTGCAGTCGCTCTTCGGCCTGCTGCTGATCGGCGATGCTGATCGAGCCCTTGGCGACGCCTTCACGAAGGTCGCCGACGAGGCGCTCGTGGAACGTCACATTGTCCTGCGCGATCGCGACGAGGCGCTGCTGCAGCAGGTAATCGATATAGGTGCGCGAAACATTGAGCGCGACGAACTCCGAACGCTCCTCGACGCGCGCGGCTGCGGCGTCGGTGCGCGATGCCTGGCGACGGATCTCCGCCTCGCGGCCGCCGCTATCGTACAGCAGCTGCTGGACGATGAGGTCGCCCTCGATCGGGTACAGCGTCTGGTCGCCGAGGCCGATCGAACGGCGCGTCGGATTGCGCAGCTGGCGTACGCCAACCGAGCCTTCGACCGAGATGCGCGGATACCACAGGCCCTGCCCCTGGACCCTCTCCTCGCGCGTGGCCGCCTTGTTGGCGACGGCCTGGCGAATTTCCGGATTGGTATTGAGAGCGGATTGAACCGCGTCACGCAGCTCAACTCCGAATGCTGGTGACGCGCACAGCAGCACCGCTCCGGGAACGATCAACGTCCAGTGCTTCTTAATCATGGTACCCCCTTCTGGTCATTTCGGGACCCCCACTGTCCACTCGTGGGGGTCCCGGTTTTTTCGTGTGTTAACTCGGACTAAGCGTGTGTCTGGACGGCATCCACGTGGGCGGCCATGGCTTCCATCGTGAAGACCGGATGCGCCGCTGTGAAGGCGGCAAGAACGTGGCTGTCCCCGGTTGAAACGCCAGCCGCATTGTGGCTTGCGAGCGCTTCCAATGCCGGATTTCCGCCACCCGTGTGGCTCGGCAGCGAGGCCAGCACATGGTCGATGTCGGGACCGCCGCCGCCGCCATGCAGCGCTTCGGCGAGGACCTGGCCAACGACCTGGTTGTGCTGGGCGCCGCCCGCGCCGCCGTGGGCCGCGGCCGCCAGCTGATGCGCCGAGGGCATCGCGATCGACGCTGCAGTGACTTGCGTGGCCGGGGCTTCTGCGTGCGCCGCACCCTGCGTGCCGTGCAGCAGCGCCGCCGGAGCCTGCTGATGCGAGGCCTCGCCATTCGCAGCCGGGGCATGCGCCTGGGCTGCCGCCGCCATGTGCGCCGTTCCCTGAGCCTCAGCGTGTGCCGCGCCGCCTTCGGCCGAAGGCATCAGGCTCGCCGCAGCGTGGTGCCCGCCGACACCGTCCGAAGCGACCGCAGCAGCCATCTCGCTATGGAAGGCCGCGGCCATGTGGCTGACGTTCGACTGGTGGTCTCCATGGGTCGTCGCGGCAGCGAGCGAGTCCGAAGACACGAGGCCGGCAGCGGCGAGCGCGCCGACGAGCACGCTGTTGCTGTTGGCCGCGGTCTGCTGGCTCGTCGAGTGATGCGAGTCGGTGAGGACCGGCGCGCTCTTCGTGATCAGCGGTGACTGAGCCACCGTCGTAACGCTCGAGCCGAGCGAAATCGGCGTCGCCGAGTCCGCGCTGCTCGTGACCGTGGCGTGGAGGATCTGCGTGAGCGAATCTCCATCGCCGTCCTTGACCGTGACATTGAACGTCAGGTCGGCGTTCTGGTTGGTCGTCGTCGTGGTCAGGAAGCCGATGTTCTGGATCTTGAACGGATTGTCGTTGACGTCGGTCGAGAACGCCTGCGTCCCGCTGCTTCCACCGGTGGCGCCGAGGCCGCCGTTGAGGTTGGTCGCAGTGCCGGTGACGCCGGAGTCGGAACCGGCGATCTGCGCGCCGACGATGACCAGGTTGGCGTTGCCATTCTGGTAGTCGTTCGCTTCGATGACGACGAGACCGTCGTTATTGTCGAGAACGATGCCAGAGTAGGCGGTGCCCGCAAGCGTGGCGTTGCTTTTGATGATGTCGCCGTTCTGCACCATCAGCGCCTGCGTCGTGTACTGGTGCGTGACCGTGTCGTAGAGCTTGAGGACCACGATCATGTCTTCCGAAGAACCGACGCCATCGAGCTCGATGAACATCGAGGTCGCATTCTGGGTCGGAGCCCCGACATTGGCATGCGGATCGGTCGAATAGAGGTTGAAGTCGAGGACTTCGCCGCCCTGGATCGTGTTGCCCGCCACGCCTGCCGCGCTGCTCGACACCGTCACCGTCGCTGCGCTTCCGGTGAAGGTCTCGATGCCCGAGAAGTTGGCCGTGGTCACCGGGACGAACGTTCCGTCAGGCGCGACCGTCGTGTGCGAACCCGCGCTGTCGCCGGTGAACTGGATGAAAAAGTTGTTCGCCAGCTGCACGGTCGCGATGTTCGACGGGCCCTGCGAGGTCGTTCCATCGGGATTGTAGTTGATGAACGCGCTCGCCGGAGCACCTGCGGTGGCAAGGACGCTGAAGCCGGCAATCGGATCGGCAAGGTCGACGGTGTAGGTGCCGCTGGCCTTGTCGAACGTCAGGGTGCCGGTTTCGTGCGCCGTTGAGCCAGTCCCATTCGGATAGTCGAAGCTGAACGTGTAGACTGCGCTGGTGGCGCTCTCGGACGTCTCGCTGATCAGATAGTTGGTGACCGCAGTTCCGTTGACGGTGGCGCTTCCGGTAACGGCAAGCACGTTGTTGTCGGCCGACGCACCGTCCGCACCCAGCAGGTAGTGGAAGCCACCGGTCGCAGCGACGTCGCCGCTGTTCTGGATGTTGATGTTGTCGACTGCCGTCAGCACCGGGCCGGAGTCCTGGAAGCTGATCAGCCCACCGATCGCGGTTGAGGTCGAGCTGGTGTCACCGTCGCCGTCGGTCGCAGTGACCACTGCGAGCAGTGCGCCATTGGCGATCGACACCGAATCGTCGGGATTGGCCGCGTTCGGATGCTGGATCGAGAGATACTCGACCATGCTGACGTGGCCCGAGCTGTCGATCGCAATCGCGAAAGCAGCCTTGCCGTCGTCGGTGCCGCCGCTCACCCGGCCGACCACCAGATTGCCTTCCTTGTAGAGAAGGATGTCGTGGCCGTCGGTCGTGTTGAGACCGGAGTCGACGCCCGCGGCCGAGACGTTCAGGCCGAAGCCGATCGTTCCGCCGTCCGCGCCGAGCGTCGTTCCAGTCGAATTGACGATGGCGTTCGCGTTGGTCGCATATTGCGGAAGGTCGGTGTCGGTACCGGCGTTGGTCACGCCTGCGAAGAGGGCCGCAACCGCGGGAGCCGTGGTGTCGTTCGAGTCCGCCTGAACGCCCGCGGATTCATCGACGCTGACTGTCTGACCGGTCGTCGCGATGTGAGCCGATGGGCCATCATCCAGGAAGTTGAGGTTCTGGCCGATGTTGAGGGTGGCGCTCTGGTGATCGCCGTCCTTGTCGGTGACCGTCGCCGTCAGCGTGACGAGATTGTCCGCGCTGAGCGTGACGCTGTCGTTCGCATTGGTGGCATCCGGATGCTGGACCGCACGGATCTGGTCGAGGGTGACGGTGCCCGAGCTGTCGACGCTGACGGTGAACGCCAGGAGCCCGCCGGTCGTGCCGACATGGCCTTCGATCACTCCGGCATTGTTGACGAGGACGATCGCCTGGCCGGTTGCGACATCGATAAGGCCGCTGTTCGCGCCCGGCGCACTGACGCCGAGTGCGTAGGTGACCGTACCGGCACCGTCGGCTCCGAATGCGCTCGTGAACGAGCCGGCGAAGGCCGCAGTCGCATTGGTCGCGAGGTTCGTCTCATCGACCGTCAGCGTGGGCTCGGTCCCGGCGGCTAGCGAGATGCTTGGTCCGTCGTCCAGGAAGTTGAGGTTCTGGCCGATGTTCGCGGTAGCGCTCTGGTGATCGCCGTCCTTGTCGGTGACCGTCGCGGTCAACGTGACGAGGTTGTCGGCACTGAGCGTGACGCTGTCGTTCGGATTGCTCGCATCCGGATGCTGGACCGCCCGGATCTGGTCGAGCGTGACGTTCCCGGAGCTGTCGACGCTAACCGTGAAGGCAAGTGCGCCGGCCGCAGTGCCGACGTGACCTTCGACGACGGCCCCGTTCTGGACCAGCACGATCGCCGAGCCACTCGCGACGTCGATCAGGCCGCTGTTCGCGCCAGGAGCGCTGATGCCGAGAGCATAGGTGACCGTTCCGGCACCGTCCGCTCCGAACGAGCTGGTGAACACGCCGGCGAAGCTGGCCGTCGCGTTGGTCGCGAGATTGGTCTCGTCGACCGTCAGGTTCGGCTGCGTGCTCGACGCGTTGATGCTCGGACCGTCGTCCAGGAAGTTCAGGTTCTGGCCGATGTTGGCAGTCGCCGAAGCCTGGTCGCCGTCATGGTCGGTGATCGTCTGCGTGAGCGTGACGAGATTGTCGCTCGCCAGGCTGACGCTGTCGTTGGGATTGCTCGAGTCCGGATGCGAAAGCGCACGCATCTGGTCGAGGGTGACCGTACCGGACCCGTTCACGCTGACGGTGAAGGCCAGCGCGCCGGCGGCGGTGCCGACGTGACCTTCGATCACGCCTGAGTTGTTGACGAGGACGATCGCCTGCCCGGTGGCGACATCGACCAGGCCGGTTGCCCCGGCATTGATGCCGAGCGAGTAGCTGACCGAGTTGGATGCGGCGGCGCCGTCGGCTCCGAAATGATCGGTGAACACGCTGGCGAAGCTGGCGCTGTCGTTGCCGGCGAGATTGGTCTCGTCGACCGTCAGCGACGGCTGCGTACCCGAGGCCGTCACAGTCGGCGTATCGTCGTCGACGTCGATATTGATCGTGCCGGTAGCGTGATCGTTGTCGGCATCGGTGACGGTGTAGTTGATCGAGAAGGTCTGATTGTTCTCGTCACCACCGGCTGCATGGTTGATCGGAGCGTTCTGGACCACGCCATAGGTGCCGTCGGAGTTGACGGTGACGGTCAGCACCGTGGTTCCGTTCTGCTGGATGAGCAGGACGCCCGGAGTGCTGGTGTCGTAGGTGAACCCGCTCGGAGCGACATTCGTCCCAAGGGAGAAGGTCAGCGTGCCGTCGCCACCCGAACCCGGGAGGTTGCCTGACGTGTTGACGCCGTCCGGATCGTCGCCGATCCCGCCGACATTCCCGTTGGCAAGCGCATCGTCGTCGAGCTGGACGTCGACCCTGCCGGCTGCGGGGATCGCGTTGCCGATGTGGATGGTCAGCGTCGCAGTGGTCGAATCGCCGTCCGCATCCGTCAGCGTGTAGGTGAACACGTCATCGACGTTGCCCGGCGACTGCGCATCGCGGGTATAGGTGTAATTGCCATTCGCATCGATCTCGAGCGTGCCATGCGCACCCCCGATCGAGAGCAGGCCACTGCTGAAAGTTGTGTCGGTCCCGGCGGCGCCCTGGATTGCGGTGATGTGCGCCGGAGCGTCCGCGCCGGAACTGTCGGCATTGGCAGCGCCTTCGGTCGTCCCGACGCCGGTGATCACATTGCCGGTAGCGGTTGAACCGCCACTTCCGATCTGGTCGCTGTCGTTGTGCGCGGTCGGGCCGTCGTCCTGGAATACGAGATTCTGGCCGATGTTCGCAGTCGCGCTCTGCTGGTCGCCATCCTTGTCGGTGACCGTCGCGGTCAGGGTGACAAGATTGTCGGCCGAAAGCGTGACGCCCTCGCTGGTGTCTGGATCCGTGCCCGTCGGGTGGATCACCGCGCGGATCTGGTCGAGCGTGACGTTGCCCGCGGCATTGACGGTGACCGTAAATGCAAGCGCGCCCGCCGCAGTGCCGACGTGACCTTCAACGACCGCGCCGTTCTGAACGAGGACGATCGCCTGACCGGTCAGCGTGTCGGTGAGGCCGCTGTTCGCGCCAGGAGCACTGATACCGAGCGCGTAGGTGACCGTTCCGGCACCGTCGGCGCCGAATGCGCTGGTGAACACGCCTGCGAAGCTCGCCGTCGCGTTGGTCGCGAGAACAGTCTCGTCGACGGTCAGCGTCGGCTGGGTCGACGAAGCGCTGATCGTCGGGCCGTCGTCGAGGAAGGTCAGATTCTGGCCGATGTTCGCGGTCGCGCTCTGATGGTCGCCGTCGCGATCGGTGATCGTCGCGGTGAGGGTGACGAGGCCGTCCGAGGACAGCGTGACGCCGTCGTTCGGATTGCTCGCGTCGGGATGCTGGACGGCGCGGATCTGGTCGAGGGTGACGTTGCCGCTGTTGGCATCGACGGTGACCGTGAACGCAAGCGTGCCGGCCGCCGTGCCGACGTGGCCTTCGACCACGCCGCCATTGTTGACGAGCACGATAGCCTGGCCGGTTGCGACATCGACGAGGCCGCTGTTCGCGCCCGGAGCGCTGATGCCCAGGGCATAAGTCACCGTTCCGGCACCGTCGGCGCCGAACGAATGGGTGAACACGCCGGCGAAGCTTGCGCTGGCGTTGGTGGCGAGATTGCTCTCGTCGACGATCAGGCTCGGCTGCTCGCTGCTGGCGCTGATCGACGGCCCGTCATCTTCGAAATGCAGGTTCTGGCCGATGTTGAGCGTCGCCGCTGCAGTGTCGCCGTCGCCGTCATGGGCGGTGGCGGTCAGCGTGATGAGATTGTCGCTGGCCAGCGAAACGCTGTCGTCTGGATTGCTCGAGTCGGGGTGCGACAGAGCGCGGACCTGGTCGAGCGTGACGTCGCCCGCAGCATTGACGCTGACGGTGAAGGCCACAGCGCCAGCCGCGGTGCCGACGTGACCTTCGATCACGCCTGCATTGTTGACGAGGACAATCGCCTGGCCGGTAGCAACGTCGACCAGACCCGTCGCGCCGGCGTTGAGGCCGAGCGCATAGGTGACGCCCGGCGATCCCGGCCCGTCAGCGCCGAACACCGGCGTGAAGGCGCCGGCGAAGCTCGCCGTGGCGTTGATCGAAAGATCGGTTTCGTCGACCGTCAGGCTCGCTTCGGTGCCCGAGGTCGTGATCGACGGACCGTCGTCCTTGAAGACGAGGTTCTGGCCGATGTTGGCCGTTGCAGTCGCCTGGTCCCCGTCCCGGTCGGTGATCGTTGCGGTCAGGGTCACGAGGTCGTCGCCCGATAGACTCCGGGCGTCGTCCGGGTTGGTCGCGTCGGCGTGCACCACCGAACGGATCTGGTCGAGGGTCACGTTTCCGGACCCATCGACGCTGACGGTGAATGCAAGCGCACCGGCGGCATTGCCGACATGGCCTTCGACCACGCCGCCATTGTTGACCAGGACGATGCTCTGGCCGGTCAGCGTATCGGTGAGACCGCTCGCCCCGCCGCTCGTGCCGAGCGCGTAGGTGATCGTGCCTGCACCGTCGGCGCCGTAAGCGCTGGTGAAGACGCCGGCGAAGCTTGCCGTCGCATTCGTCGCAAGCATCGTCTCGTCGACGGTCAGCGTCGGCTGGGTCGAAGAGGCGCTGATCGATGGACCGTCATCCTCGAAGTGAAGATTGGTGCCGATGTTCAGAGTCGAACTGGCGGTGTCGCCGTCGAAGTCGTGCGCAGTCGCGGTCAGGGTGACGAGATTGTCGGCGCTGAGGCTGACGCTGTCATCCGGGTTGGTCGCGTCGGGATGCGACAGTGCGCGAACCTGATCGAGCGTGACATCGCCGGCAGCGCTGACGCTGACGGTGAAGGCCACTGCGCCCGCAGCGTTTCCGACATGGCCTTCGATGACCCCTGCATTGTTGACCAGGACGATCGCCTGGCCAGTTGCGACGTCGACCAGGCCGGTCGAGCCGGGGTTGATGCCGAGCGCGTAGGTGATCGAGCCCGAAGCCGCCGGGCCGTCGGCGCCGAAATTGGCGCCGAAGTTCGCCGCGAAGCTGGCGGTCGCGTTGGTACCGAGATCGGTCTCGTCAACCGTCAGGCTCGGCTCGCCGCGGTCGGCGATGCCGATCGTTGGGCCGTCGTCGAGGAAGTGCAGGTTGGCGCCGATCTGGACGCTGGCCGACCCGGTGACCGAGTCGCCGTCACGGTCGACGACCGTTTCCGAGCGGGTCAGCGTGATCGACCCGTCCGTCAGGCTGATGCCCTGATCCTCGAACGGAGTTCCGGTCGGGGACGGATCGGTGTTGGTGTGATCGATCTGCTGATACTGGGTCATCGTGACGATGCCCGTGTTGCTGGTCGACACCGAGAATACGACCGACGCATCGCTGGCGCTGGCCGGAGCGGTGGTCGCGGTCGAGCCGACGATCACGCCGCCGACATTGTAGAGGTTGATCGCGACGCCGTGCGAGAACAGGCCGGAGGCCCCGCCTGTGGTGCTGAGCGCATAGCCGCTGGTCGTGCCGCTGCCCGCGCCGTCGGCGCCCGGCGACACGCTCGTGCCGCTGAACACGCCGCTGAAATTGGCGGACGTGCTGACCGCTTCCGAACCAGCGCCGATCGTCAGGTGATCGTGCGTCGTCAGGTTCACATCGGCGTCCGGGCCTGCGGTAACCGTCACCGTCGGCGTATCGTCGTCGACGTTGATGTTGAGCGTTCCACTCGCGGTGTCGCCGTCGGAATCGGTCACAGTATAATTCACGACGAACGAGACGTTATTCTCGTCGCCGCCGGCCGGATGCATGATCGCATGGTTTTCCGTGACGGTGTAGGAGCCGTCGGTCGGGTCCACGGTGATCGTCAGCACGGTGACCGTGCTGCCGTTCTGCACCTGCTGGACGAGGATCGAGCCGTTCGGCCCGTCGACGTAGCTGAAGCCCGCTGGCGCGCCGGCGCTCGACAGGTCCCACGTCAGGGCGCCGTCGCCGTCGGAGCCCGGCAGGAATCCGCTCGAGCCGACATTGTCGGCATCGTCGCCGACGCCGCCGGGGTTGCCGCCCTGCAGCGCGTCGTCGTCGAGCTGGACATTCGCCGTTCCCGCGACCGGATCATGATCGATCGTGCCCGGGAAAACCGGCTTGAACTCGGGCGGAGTGAAGGTCAGCTCCGTCGGCGGAATGAGGTCGCCGAGCGGAACGCCCGGATCGAGCGGCGGAACCGGAACGTCGAAATTGCCGCCGCTGCTCTGAGGATTGCCGGCGGCCGGCTTGGGCTCGGCGTCGATCAGCAGCGCCGCGAGGTTGGTCGATGGGACCTCGACTCCGCCGAGCACTAGCTGAGGCACGAACACCGCGCCGTCGACAATGACGATCTGGGTGCCGTCCGGCATGTCGACGACCAGGTTGCGGCCGACGACGTGAACGTCGTTGAGATCCACGCCGGCAGGCAGGGTGACGGTGCCGTCGGGATTGGGAACGATCTTCTGGGCGTTCTCGCTGACCTGGATCTCGCCGCCGCGCGTGATCACGAGGTCGGCGACCGAGCGGCCGCCCTTCCCGTCCGCGAGCGTATATTGGAAGAGGTCGCGGAAGTTCTCGGGCGCGTGCCCGTCCGCCACATATTTATAATTGCCGTGATCATCGATCGCGAGCGTTCCGAAGCGGCCGTCGACGTGCATGTTGCCATGCTCGGCCGAATCCGACCCGCTTGCGCCGCGAACCTCAACCACGTGGCCGCTGCCCGGGACATCGGCCCCGGCCTTACCGGTGGTCGTTCCAGCGCCAGTGATGACATTGCCCGTCGCGGGACCGTTGCTGCCGTTGGGCAGCGTGTCCGCGTCGTCATGCGCCTGAGTCGTTGCCGAGCTGCTGATCGAGCCGGAAGTATCTTCGTACCGCATTTAATCACCCCTGCCTTCGCCCGGCGCGGGGAATCCCCACGCTCGGTCAATGTCGCTGTCGAGACTGGCCCCCGGTGCCGCTTCCGTTCAACGGAAAAGGTAAACGGCAAGAGTCAAAATCCCGCGCTCGTGAAACAAAGAACACCGGTTGCGGCGTTTGGCAAGCTTGTCAGAAAGAGCTAGCGCGCCGGACGAATCATTTCACGCGGATGACACAAGTATAACTTAGTTAACGTTCCAAGTGTTACCGCCGATTTCCACTAGGATAGTAAAGCCACGGCGTCCATGGATTAATAGGTCACACAGGAACGGTGCACCGTCATTCCAATAATTCGTGGGGAAAATCGATGGTAATACTTGGGTTACGATAGCGGCGCATCATAACCGAAACGTGTCCGAAATGCTTAACACCTGTTTAATAGCCGCGTTTATCGGACTCGGAGGGGGGGTGTCCAAAGTGTTGGCTATCCGCCAAAAAAGTCCCTCGCAGGCGTCCCGAATCGGGACCGGACCCGGCGACGGGGAACCGAATGGCCGCGACTCGCGTGATCGCCGCCTCTGAGTCGGTGGTGAGTCGCAGATTGGCGATGCTTGGCGGAGAGGGTGGGATTCGAACCCACGGTACGGTTGCCCGTACGCCGCATTTCGAGTGCGGTGCTTTCGACCACTCAGCCACCTCTCCGCTCGAGCAGGCGTTCGCCGACAGGAGCCGGCTTTTGGTCGAGGCGGGCCACTAGCAGCGCCTCGGGCGGTTGCCTAGGGGCCGCGCCGCCCTAGATAGCCTGCATGGCTCGTATCGAACCGTTCGGTCGTTCTTCCCGAGTGACAATTGCGACCGACATGCCTCTGGCCCGTTTCGCGATCGGCGAGGTCGTCCGGCATCGGATCTTCGATTTTCGCGGGGTAGTGTTCGACGTCGATCCCGAGTTCGCCAACACCGACGAATGGTATGAAGCGATCCCGGAGAACCTCCGGCCGCGCAAGGACCAGCCCTTCTATCACCTGCTCGCCGACAATTCGGAAACCGCCTACGTCGCTTATGTCAGCCAGCAGAACCTGATTCCTGACGACAGCGGCGAACCGGTCGATCACCCGGCGATCGGCGGGATGTTCGAACGGCTCGACGAAGGCGGCTATCAGCTCAAGGAGTTGCTCCGCCATTAGGCGGCCCGGGGCGCCGTGCCCCGGACCCAATCGCCAACTCTAGAAGTTCACCGGCCGTACAGGTAGCGGCCGTTGAAGCCGAACGGCGAGAAAATCGAGAACGGAATATATTCCTGGTTCGCCGGATAGTGCCGCCGATCGACGCCGGCCGCGGGCCGAACGGCGAGCGGTCGGGATGGTCGTCGAACACGTTGTCGGCGCCGAGAGCGAGCTCGAACTTCTTTACCGGGTGGAAGCGCACCTCGAGATCGGTGATCGCCCCCGCTCGGTTGACAGCGTTGGCCCGCTGCCATAGGCGGCTCGCTTTCCCGAGCGCCGGAGTGCCTGCGAAGCGCACACTCGCGCGCGGGAACCGGATTCTAGACAGAAGAGAAGAGCCAATGTTCGCAGTCGTGCGCACGGGCGGAAAGCAATATCGCGTCCACCCGGGAGACAAGATCGTCGTCGAGAAGCTCGACGGCGCTGCCGGGGACAAGGTCACGCTTGGCGACGTCCTGCTCGCCGGTGACGGCGGGAACCTCAAGTCGACCGACGGCCTGACCGTCGCGGCGGAGATCGTCGCCCAGGCCAAGGGCGAGAAGGTCACCGTGTTCAAGAAGCGCCGCCGCCATAACTATCGGCGCAAGAAGGGCCATCGCCAACAGCACACGATCCTGAAGATCGTCGCGATCGGCGATCACAAGGAGCAGAAGGCCGCGCCGAGCAAGGCGGAGAAGGCCCCAGCGAAGCCTGCGGCTGACCCGGCGCCGGAGTCCGGCCCCAAGGCTGGCGCGAGCAAGTCGCCCGCTGCGCGTGCGAAGGAGTCAGCCGACACGACAGCTGACCAGCACAAGGCGGGCGAGGTCGTCGGAACCCCGACCGAAAATCCCGCGCCCAACAATGAGGAAGCGGCGGGCGCACCCAAGCCTGCGGCAAAAAAGGCTGCCGCACCCAAGGCCAAGGCCGAAACCCCGTCGACAAAAAATGCTGCACCTGCTAAGGCCGCGGCCAAGAAATCTCCGAAAGCGAAGTAATTCGTCATGGCACATAAGAAAGCAGGCGGCTCGTCACGCAACGGCCGCGACAGTGAAAGCAAGCGCCTCGGCGTGAAGAAGTTCGGCAGCGAGACCGTTCGCGCCGGCAACATCATCGTGCGCCAGCGCGGCACGAAGTGGCACCCGGGGACGAACGTCGGCCTGGGCAAGGACCATACCCTCTTTGCGCTCACCGACGGCCAAGTCGCGTTCCGCGACGGCAAGCTCGGTCGCAAATTCGTGCACGTCATGCCGATTAGCGAGGCGAGTTCATAGGAACGGTCATAAAGGGACCGTTCCCCACAGGGGCGGCCCGGACGAGATCCTAAGAAGATCGAGACCAGACAAGGGAGAAGGGGAGCCCCGGAAGGGGTCTCCCCTTTTTCTTGTCCTTCTCCCGGAATTGTCACCGGCCGCGGCTAGCGGCCGGCGTCGAGGAGAAGACGAATGTTCGCGAGGACTCCAAGACTGCTTCTGAGGCCGGGCTTCCCCGAAGATGCGCCCGCGCTCGCGGCCGCGATTGCCGACCAGGCGATCGTCCGCAATCTCGCGGTGGTCCCGTGGCCGTACACGCTCCGCGACGCCGAAGCCTTTCTCGCCAGTCCGCGCGACCCGATCCTACCCTCGTTCCTGATCTTCGAGCGGACCGACGGCGCGCCTCAGCTCGTCGGATCATGCGGGCTCGGCCGGCGCGCCTCGCGGGCAGTCGAAATGGGCTATTGGATCGCCCGCCCCCATTGGGGCCGAGGCTATGCCACCGAAGCCTGCGTCGCGCTGATCGACATTGCGCGAACGCTCGGCCTGGCCTGCCTCGAAGGCTCGCACTTCCTCGACAACCCGGCTTCGGCGCGGGTGCTGGAGAAGCTCGGCTTCGAGCCGACCGGCCTCGTCGCTCCGCGGATGAGCTGTGCCCGTGGCAGCGATGTCCCGGCGCGGCTAATGCGGCTTCGGCTGACCGGCCAGGGCTGCACTGACGACGACGAGGCGCTGGCGGCTTAGGCCGCCCGCCTCACCTTCCGCGCAGGCTGCGGAGCATCCTTGGCGCCAGCGTCGTAGACCGCGAGAAGATTGCGGTCGTCCTTGTTCCACGGATGGAAGCCCGGCAGGAAATATTTGAGCCAGGCGCCGGCAATCTTGCGGAACATCGCCGGGCGGACCCACAGGTAGGTCAGCAGGAGCGACCACGCGCGAAGCCCGGTGACCCCGTCCTGGCGCATCAGCTCGAGCGCTCCCGCGGTCCGGTCGACGAGGAAATTGCGGGTCACGTAGAGCATCACCCGCGCCTTGACCTTCCAGCGCTTGAAGCGCGGCCAGTCGCGCGTTGCCCAGCGCCAGGTGTCGTAGGCGACGCCCTTGTGCTCGATCTCCTCGCACGCGTGCCACCGCCACAAGTCCGCCGTCTGTTCCTCGGCGCCCGCCAGATGCGACGGGTCGGCGAGCAGCTGGTGAGCGAGGATTGCGGTGAAATGCTCGAGCGCCATCGTTGCGGCGAGGTTTGCATACGGGCCTCGAGCCCGGGCGACCGCGAGGCGCTTCTCGACCTGCGCCTCCAGCCCCGAAAGGTCGTAGCCGGCCTCCGCGGCGCGCTTGTTGAACGCATCGTGCTCGCGGCTGTGGATCGCTTCCTGGGTAGTGAACGCCTTGATCTCATCCGCAAGCCTCGGCGGAGTCCCTTCGCGGAAAGCGCGCACGCTTTCGACGAAATAGGCCTCGCCGATCGGGAACGTGCTCGACAGCGCATTATAGATTGCGGTCGCTTCGACGCGTCCGCCGTGCCAAAGACGCGGGGTCGCGGCATCGCGTCCGAAGCGGCGGTCGCGCGGCGTGATGCTGAGGTCCGCTGGAGTAGGAAGTGCAGTCGTGGCCATGCCGGCAAAGCTAGATTAACTTACACGAATGTCAATAAGACGAAAACGCCTCAGCCCGGCGGAAAGCCGGTCCGCCGCGCTCGACGCCGCGGTCCGCATCCTGCTCGAGCGCGGGCCGCAGGCGGTGACGCTGAAAGCCGTCGCCGCGGAAATCGGCCGGACCCATGCCAATTTGCTGCATCATTTCGGCTCGGCGGCCGGGCTCCAGGCGGAGCTTGCGCGGTCGATGGCCGAACGGGTCAACGGCAAGATTGCGGCGGCGGTCGAGAAGGCTCGCGCCGGCGAGGCCGACGCCGGAGAGATCGCCGACATGACCTTCGATGCGTTCGGCAAAGGCGGCGCTGGCGCGCTCGCCGCGTGGATGATCCTGTCCGGCAACCGCGATGCACTCAGCGGAATCCTGGAATCGATCCGCGGCCTCGTTGCGCAGCTCAGCGTCGGCCATGAGGACCACCGTGTGCCCGACACGACGCTATGGCTGGTGCTGCTGGCGCTCGGCGACGCGCTACTCGGCGAACCGATCGCCGACGCTCTCGGCCTACCGCGGCGCACAGCCCGCGAGATCGCCGCCAATCGCCTGCGCGCGCAAATCGAACGCGATCACCCGCGCGGCTGACTCAATCCGCGTTTCGGGACTGACCTCTGCTGCGGTCAAGGTTCCGGTCGGCCTCGTCGATCGCCCGCAACAGCTCGCTGAACGCAGGCGCCTCCTCGACCGGCCACGCCCGGGTGAAGGTCGGGCCGAGAATCTCCAGGTCGCGCCGGGTAAGCAGGCCGACAGCAACGATACGATCCTGTGGCAAGACAGGCTCCTGCTGCTGATGTGAGTTAGTAAACGCGGCCATTCAGCCGAAGTGCCTAGCGTTTCGGGCCAGTATCGGCTCGACCGGCATTCAGGCGCGCCGGATTAGGCGAATGTCGCGCTGGCGCCACTCGGGCCGCGCCGCTGCGACGAGGTCCAAAATCTGCGTTGCCGTAGCATCTCCGTCGACCCGCTCGATTCGGTAAAACGGACTGTCTGACGATGCGGGCGTCCGCCTCACATCGGGACTGATGCTGACCACGTCGATCAGCGACCCGCGGGTCTGGTCGGCAAGCGCATCGGACAAGCCTTCGAAGCCCTCGCGCGAGCTGGCGTAGGGGAACATCGTCGAGCGCGACATTCCGCCCGCCGGAGCGACATTGACGATCAGCCGCCGGCCGCTGCCACGGCGCAGCACCGGAAGCAGCGCGCGCGACATCTGCATCATTCCGAGCGTCCGCACGTAGCCCTTGCCCGCGGCGTTGATCAGCACGTCGAAACTGTCGAATTTCACATCGATCTCGGCGGCGAAGACGGCGACGCTGGATTCGGAAATCACGTCGCAGAAGCGCGAGAAGCCGCCGGATGCGTCGCTTGCCCGGGTGAGGCCCGTCCCGTCGCTATCGCACAGGATCAGTTGGGCCCCCCGACTTGCGAATACGTATGCACAGGCGAGCCCAACTCCGCCCGCGGCGCCGCTGATCAAAACCCGCAGGTTCCGATTCGCGGCCGCGCCGCTCATCGCCCGCCCGCGCGGCGTCGAACGGTTTCGGCGGAAAACAGCAAAGAAAACGGCCCGCCGCGGGCGGACCGGATTTTGTTCATCGACATTTCGGAAGCAATCAGTTAATGCAACGATGTGTTGCGTTTATGGCAAGGTGAACCGAATGTCAACTTTGGCGAGCGTGGCCCGGCGCCCAGGCGGGCGCACCGCGGAGGTCACGCAACGGGTCCACGAAGCCATCATCGATCTGCTGATCGAAGAAGGGGTTCAGGCCTGCACCTTTTCAGCCGTCGCGGACCGCGCGGGCATCGAGCGCTCGACGCTCTACCGCCGCTTTCCTGATCGCTGGGAGGCGATCATCGACGCGCTGATGGCGCGGGCCGCGGCCGACCTCATGCCCGACCTCCTGAGCAGCTTTGCCGACGATCTCCGCTCAGTCCTGCGCAAGCTCAGGGACGTGCTCGATTCGCCGCTTGGGCCGGCCGTGCTGGCGGTGGCCATTGAGCTTCAGGGCGGAGCCCACGATTATCCCCGCGCCTATTTCGACCAGCGCATGACTCAGCTCGCCCCAATGTTCGATGCCGCCATAGGGCGCGGCGAGCTTGCCCCTGACGTCGACCGCGAAGCCCTCTTCTCCTTCGCTGCGGGTCCGATCTACTTCCGCACCTTCATTGCCGGCCGCCCGATCGACGATGCCTTCGTCGATGACATCGTCGGCAACATCTGCCACCTCTACTGCCTCTAGTAGGTGCCGATTTCGTCGAGCGGGTGCGTTTCAGGAATCCCCGCGCCGTCCATCTCGATTTCCTGCCATAACAGGTCGATCAGCCCGGCGAGCTCGCGCACGTGGGGCACGTCATGCCGGGTGACGTAACGGTACTTCTCGGCCAGCAGCGAGGCCTCGGCGAGGATCAGCCGGACGATCTCGCCATGCTCGTCGAGCGAGCCGAGCCGCTCGTAGGCTTCGAGCTCCTTGGCGCGGAAGAACCCGTCGGAGCCGATCATGAGACCAGCCCCGCCTCGGCCGCGATGGCCATCAGCCGCTCGGGACCGATTCCGACCCACACGCCGCCCGCCGCTACCGCAAGGAACGCCAGCGCCAATGCGAGCCACAGGATCGCGCGACTGGGCCGCCGCCCGTCTTCACCCACGAAGCCGAACTGGTCCCAGGTCTCGGCAACCGGCGCGACGATCTCCGCCGGGGCCGGCTCGGCCGCGCGATCTGGCCGCACGACTTCCGCCGCCAGAGTCATCTTCTCGCGGTTGAGCAGCGCGCGGTCCGCGTCCACCGCCTGGCGGAACATCAGCTGCTCGCCGACGGCCGGCACCTCGGCGATGCAGTCCTGCAGCCGCCGGTCGATCGCGACCAGCTCGTCGACCGCCTCGAGCGCGACCCGCCGGTCGTTGCGCTCCATCGCCAGCTGCAGCCGGATCATCTTGAGCGTGCTCGCCCGCACCAGAGTCAGGCTTTCGGCAAGCTCCTCGCTGCCGACGAGCGGCAGCGTTTCGCGCATTCTGGCTGGGTTTTCGGTTCGCATCTTCCCCCGCCCGATTCATCTGGACCGGGGAGCGTAAGTCACATCGAGCCGGATTCGATCCACGCGATGAACGGTTTACGGCTGATCGTTCGCAGGCCGAGCCAGGCCGACTGTTTTGACCGCCAGACTCGCCAAGACGGAAACGTCCGCCTAACTCGCCCGCGATGCATTTTCTCGACCAGGCCAAAATCTACGTGAAGTCCGGCGCTGGCGGCCCCGGCGCGGTCAGCTTCCGGCGCGAAAAGTTCGTCGAGTTCGGCGGGCCTGACGGCGGCGACGGGGGCAAGGGCGGCGACGTCGTGTTCGAAGCGGTGGCCGGCCTCAACACGCTGATCGACTTCCGCTACACCCAGCATTTCCGCGCTCCGCGGGGCAAGGGCGGCGCCGGGTCGAACCGGACCGGCGCCGGCGGCGGCGACCTCGTCGTCAAGGTCCCGGTCGGAACCCAGGTCCTCGCCGACGACGAGGACCGCACTTTGCTCGCCGACCTCACCAAGGAGGGCCAGCGCGTCGTCCTGCTCAAGGGCGGCATGGGCGGCCGCGGCAACGCCAGCTACAAGACCTCGACCAACCGCGCCCCGCGTCAGCACCAGACCGGTGAAGCGGGCGAGGAGATGTGGGTGTGGCTGCGCCTCAAGCTGCTCGCCGACGTCGGGCTCGTCGGCCTGCCCAATGCCGGCAAGTCGACCTTCCTCAACTCGGTCAGCAATGCCGCCGCAAAGGTGGGCGACTATCCCTTCACCACACTCCGCCCGCAGCTCGGGGTCGTCCGCCACAAGGGCCGCGAGTTCGTCCTCGCCGACATCCCCGGCCTCATCGAAGGCGCCGCGGAAGGCGCCGGAGTGGGTGACCGCTTCCTCGGCCACGTCGAACGCACGCGGATTCTTCTGCACCTCGTCGATGGTGCGGGCGACGATCCGGCCGAGGCCTACCGCGTGGTCCGCGACGAGCTCGCTTCCTATGGCGCCGGCCTCGACCTCAAGCCCGAGGTCGTAGCGCTAACCAAGGCTGACATGCTGGACGCGAAGCGGCTGAAGAAGGTCGCTGCGGCGATCGAGCAGGTTAGCGGATCGAAGCCGTTCGCGGTCTCAGCGCCGCTGGAAGACGGACTGGAGCCGTTGCTCGACGCGATCATTCAGCGGCTCGGCACCGCTGCCCAGACAGATCTGGAAACCGCCGACGAGAGGATCTGGTCGCCGCTATGAAGCTGGCGATCACCGGCGGTACCGGCTTCGTCGGCTCGCACGTGATCAACGCAGCGCTTGCCGCCGGGCACGAGGTCCAGGCCCTCACCCGCCGCGAGCAGCCCAACCGCGACAGGGTCGAGTGGATCGCCGGCGATCTCGACGACCGCCAGGCGCTCAAGCGGCTGGTCGAAGACGCCGACGCGGTGGTCCACGTCGCGGGCGTGATCAACGCGCCCGACCAGGCTGGCTTCGACCAGGGCAACGTTACCGGAACCTTGGCGATGCTCGCGGCGGCCACGGCGGGCGGCGTGCGGCGGTTCGTCCACGTGTCTTCGCTCGCCGCCCGCGAGCCACGGCTCTCGCTCTATGGGGGCTCGAAGGCCCGGTCCGAAGAACTCGTCCAGAGCTCGGGCCTTGACTGGGCGATCGTCCGGCCGCCGGCCGTCTACGGTCCCGACGACAAGGAAACGCTCGAGCTGTTTAAGATGGCCAAACGCGGGTTGGTGCTGCTGCCCCCGAAGGGTCGCGTATCGCTGATCCATGTCGATGACCTCGCCCGCCTGCTGCTTGCGCTCACCGTTCGCGGAGCGCCGAAGAAACTGATCGTCGAACCCGATGACGGGACGCCCGGCGGCTGGAGCCACAAGGAATTCGCCAAGGCACTCGGCCAGGCGGTTGGCCGCCGCAACGTCAGCCTGTCCGCGCCGCGCCCGCTGATGAGCCTCGCCGCGCGCGTTGATCGCCTGTTCCGACGCAGCCGCGCGAAGCTCACGCCCGACCGCGCGGCATACTTCAGCCATCCGGACTGGGTCGTCAGCCACGGCAACGCTCCTCCGCAAGGCTTGTGGCATCCCCGGATCGAGACTCACGAGGGTCTGGCGGCGACCGCGCACTGGTATCGGGAACGAGGCTGGCTCTAGGGAGTCTCGCTCGAAAGGGAGAATTCGATCATGAGAGCGCTCGCGCTGCTGCCCCTTCTGACCGTTGCCGCCGCCCCGCCCGCGGCCCACGTCGACATGCAGCGGATGAGCGATATCACGCGCGTGCTCGCGTCCGACGAGTTCCAGGGCCGTGCGCCCGGAACGACCGGCGAAGAGAAGACGATTCGCTACCTCATCGAGCAGTTCAAGGCCGCGGGGTTGGAGCCCGCCGGCGAGAACGGCGGCTGGACTCAGACGGTGCCCATGATCCGCACCCAGCTGCAGTCGCCGATGGCCATCTCGATCAGGCAAGGCGGCCAGGCCACTCTGCTCAGGTTCCCGGACGACGTCTATCTCGGCACCGTCCGCGCGGTCGATCAGGCGCGGATCGTCAATGCGCCGATGGTCTTCGTCGGCTACGGCGTAAGCGCACCCGAACGCGGCTGGGACGACTTCAAGGGCGTCGACCTCCACGGCAAGGTCGCGGTTTTCCTCGTCAACGATCCCGATTTCGAGGCGGCCGCGGGCGAGCCTGTCGCCGGCAAGTTCGGCGGCAAGACGATGACCTTCTACGGCCGCTGGGTCTATAAATATGAGGAAGCCGCGCGGCGCGGCGCAATCGCGGCGCTGATCGTCCATGAGACCGACGCCGCCGGCTATCCGTGGACCGTGGTGAAGAGTTCCGCAGGCGAGAGCTACAACGTCGTTCTGCCGCCCGACGCCCAGCAGCCGGTCCTGCTCCAGGGCTGGATCCAGCAACCGATCGCCGCAGCGCTATTCAAACGCGCCGGCTACGACTATGCCACGTTGAAGCGGCAGGCGCGCACCGCCGCTTTCCGCCCGATCGACCTCAAGGCGACCTTCGCGGCGGACATCCCGGTGACCCTGACCCGCATCACCAGCCACAATGTGCTCGGCAAGCTCACCGGCTCGACCTACCCCAATGAGACGGTCAGCTATGGCGGGCACTGGGACGCCTACGGCATCGGGCCGGCCGACGCGCAGGGCCGGACGATCCGGCCGGGCGCCGCCGACGATGCGCTGGGCCTTGCCGCGATGCTCGAGGACGCACGCCTGTTCGCTTCCGGCCCGCGGCCGCAGCGCACCCTGGTTTTCGCCGCCTGGACCGGCGAGGAGCGCGGGCTGCTCGGCTCCGAATATTACGCCCGCCACCCGTTATTTCCGATGGAAGCGATGGTCGCCAACCTGACCTTCGACACGCTGCAATGGAACGGGCCGGTCAAGGACGTCGTGGTGATCGGGCAGGGCCAGAGCGAGCTCGAGGATTATCTCGCCGACGCTGCGAAGGCGCAGGGCCGCTATCTGACGCCCGAAGGCCATCCCGAGCGCGGCCTGTTCTACCGCGCCGATCATTTCTCCTTCGCCAAGCGCGGCGTGCCGGTGCTGCTCGATATGGCGCTGGCCGGCGCTTACGACATGAAGAATGGCGGCCGAGCGGAAGGCGAGCGCTGGCTCAGCGCCTTCACCGGCACCTGCTATCACCAGACGTGCGACAGCTGGTCACCGAACTGGAACCTCGAGGGCGCAGCACAAGAGGCCGAGCTGTTCTACGCGATCGGCAACCGCCTCGCGAACAGCCGCGACTGGCCGCAGTGGCGCACATCATCGGAGTTCCGGAAGGTCCGCGACGAAAGCGCTGCTGCCCGCCACGCCCAGCCGGCCCGCGGTGAACGCGGGCGCTAACCCAATCCATCCCGCTTGCGCCGCATTCGCGCCCCATTGCGTTGCTTATGCGGGGGCTCATCACTAACGGGACGAGCATGTCCGACCGCCAGCAAACCTACGGCAAAGTCCTCGAGCTCATCGAGCCGTTCAACAAGAAGGGCGTCGCCATCACCGAAGGGACGCGGTTCGCCGCCGACCTCGAATGGGACAGCCTGACCGTGCTCGATTTCGTCGCCAATATCGAGGACGAGTTCGACGTCCTCATCACCATGAACATGCAGGCCGAGATCGAGACCGTGGGCCAGCTCGTCGACGTGCTCGAGCGCCTCAAGGCGTGATTGGCGCGACGGTGACCGGCAATGGCTGACCTCTTCGCCAAGTTCGAGCCGCAGATGGAGCTGCGTCGATCGCTGCTCGAGAGCGGGGTGACCGACCCGTTCAATCTCGTGATGGAAAGGGTCGAGAGCCCGACCGTCGCAATTTGCAACGGCAAGCGCACGATCTTGCTCGGCACCTACAATTACATGGGCATGACGTTCGATCCGGACGTCATCGCCGCCGGCAAGCAGGCGCTCGACGAATTCGGCTCGGGCACCACCGGCAGCCGCGTCCTCAATGGCACCTATTCCGGCCACCGTGCCTGCGAAGAAGCGCTCAAGGACTTCTACGCCATGGATCACGCCATGGTCTTTTCGACCGGCTACCAGGCGAACCTCGGGATCATTTCGACGCTTGCCGGCAAGGACGACTACATCGTCCTCGACATCGACAGCCATGCGTCGATCTACGATGGCTGCGCGCTCGGCAACGCGCAGATTGTCCCTTTCCGTCACAATGACGTCGAAGCGCTCGATAAGCGCCTGAAGCGCTTGCCCCCCGAGGCCGGCAAGCTCGTCGTCCTCGAAGGCGTCTACTCGATGATGGGGGACGTCGCTCCGCTGAAGGAGATGGTCGCAGCCTCCAAGGAAGCCGGCGCCATGGTCCTGGTCGATGAGGCCCATTCGATGGGCTTCATCGGCGAGAACGGTCGCGGAGTCGCCGAAGCGCAGGGCGTGATGGACGACGTCGATTTCATCATCGGCACCTTCTCCAAGTCGGTCGGGACCGTCGGCGGCTTCTGCGTCTCGAACCATCCGAAGTTCGAGATCCTGCGGCTGGTCTGCCGCCCCTACGTCTTCACGGCCTCGCTTCCACCAAGCGTCGTCGCCACCGCCGCGACTTCGATCCGCAAGCTGATGGACAGCGCCGACAAGCGCGCGCACCTGTGGGAAAATTCCAAGCGCCTCCACGCCGGTCTGCGCCAGCTCGGCTTCACGCTCGGCACCGACGAGCCCCAGTCGGCGATCATCGCGGTCATAATGCCCGACCTCGAGAAAGGCGCCACGATGTGGCAGGCGCTGCTGAACGAGGGCCTGTACGTGAACCTCGCCCGCCCGCCGGCGACTCCCGCCAACATGACCCTGCTGCGCTGCTCGCTGTGCGCGCTGCACACCGAAGAGCAGGTTGGTGAAATCCTCGGCATGTTCGCTGCGGCAGGCCGTGCCACAGGCTGCATAAGCTGAAGCCAATCGTGGGAACCTTTGGCTTTCGCCAAATGGTTAACGGGTCTAGATTGCCCTGATGTTCGGGGATGGGGACGAAATCCGGTTCGACTGGAGGCGTGGCGGCGCTGCGGCCGCCGGCTTGCTTGCCGCCCTCATCCTGGTCGCCATGGTTTGGCTCGTCGCCGCCGCCAACGGCTCGCGCGAGCATGCGCTCAATGCCGAACGCCACGCCTATGATGTCGCCCTCGTGGTCCGCAACGTCAGCTCGAGCGTTTCGCGCTCCGAGGCCGCGCTGGCGCGCTTCGTGCTCGACGAACAGGTCGAGCCCAACGGCCAGATCTATGCGAGCGACTGGCAACTCGCCGGTTTCCAGATCAGCCAGCTCCAGAAGCTGGTCCGCGGCAGCCCCGACCAGGAGCGGCGCGTCGCCGAGGTTCAGCGGCTGTACCAAAAGCGCAGCGCGGAGCTGTCCTTGGCCGCACGGGCGGCGTTGCAGAAGCAGGGCCAGGCGGGAATCGCTTATTATTATCAGGCTTCCCAGTCGGGCAACGGCGAAAAGCTCGACCTCGCGCTCGAGCATATCACTCAGGCTGAGCGCGAAACGCTCCGCGATCGCTTCGCGCTCAGCCAGTTCTTCTCGTCAGAGGCGGATCGCTTCACCGATTATCTGAGCTGGCTCGGAATGCTCGTCGGAGTCGGCGCTGTGTTCCTCGGCGTCGTCGCGGTCCAGGCGTTGCGCCAGAACGCCGTCGCCCGGCGCCAGGCGGAAAGCGAATCCGAGCGCGCCGGAGCACTGGAAAATGCCGTCCGCGAGCGTACCCAGGAATTGTGGGAGGCCAATCAGGCGCTGAAGGCCGAGGCCGCCGAACGCGAAGCCGCCGAGGCCCAGCTCCGCCAGGTCCAGAAGATGGAGGCGGTCGGCCAGCTCACCGGCGGCATCGCGCACGACTTCAACAACATGCTTGCGGTCGTCGTCGGCGGCATCGACCTTGCCCAGCGGCGGCTCAATGGCCCGCGGCGCGAAGTGCTAATGCACCTCCAGAACGCGATGGAAGGCGCGACCCGGGCGGCCGCGCTGACCCGCCGCTTGCTTTCCTTCGCCCGGTCCGAACCCCTGTTGCCCGAACGCGTCGAGAGCAAGGATTTGATTTCGGGCATGTCCGACCTCCTCGACCGGACGCTCGGCGAGCGGATCCGGATCGAGGTCGACCTCGCCGCCGACACCTGGCCCAACTACGTCGACCCGCACCAGTTGGAGAACGCCATCGTCAACCTGGCGGTCAACGCCCGCGACGCGATGGACGGCCAGGGCATCATGCGCATCGCCACCCGCAACGTGAAGCTGTCGGCCAACGAGGTCGGAGACGTGCGCCCGGGCGATTATGTGAAGATCAGCGTCACCGACACCGGCTGCGGCATGACCAAGGAGGTGATGGACCGCGCCTTCGAGCCTTTCTTCACCACCAAGCCGGTCGGCAAGGGCACCGGTCTCGGCCTATCGCAGATCTTCGGCTTTGCCCACCAGTCGGGCGGCGAAGTCGGGATCGAAAGCCAGGTCGGGCGCGGCACGACAGTCTCCATCTACCTCCCCCGCACCGAGGCTGCCGCCCCGATCCGCCTGCGCCAGGCTGCGCAAAAGGCAGAAGCCGAAGCGCATGTGCCGGGCGCACGCATCCTGCTCGTCGAGGACGATCCCCGCGTCCGTGCAGCGACCGTCGGCGCGCTCGAGGACCTCGACTATGATCCCGTCGCCTGCTCTGGCGGCGCCGAGGCGATCGAATTGTTCAAGGCGCAGGAGTTCGACCTGGTCATCAGCGACGTGATCATGCCCGAGATGACCGGGCCCGAGCTCATCCGTCACCTCAAGGCCACCCACAGCCGCGACTTCGCGGTGCTGTTCGTCACCGGCTACGTCGGCGAGGGCGAAAGCGACGACCTGCGCAGCCATGAATTGCTGCGCAAGCCGTTCACCGTCGGGGCGCTTGCGAGCGCAGTCTCGGCCGCGCTTTCGCGAGCGGCTAGCGAACCGCCCCGGAGCTCAGCAGCCGCGGCAAAAGGGTAACCGCGGCAAGCAGCGGGTGTCGTCGCTGCCACGGCTTGAGCTCGATCTTGGTCCCCGCATGCCGGTTGATCTTCCAGGCGATATACTCCGCCCCCCCAGCGAAGGTGAAGCTCGCCTTGGCGAGGCGGAGGACGGACAGGGCCTTGCCTTCGATCCGGCGCCGAGCCCAGCTGCCCTTGGGTCGCATCGATCGCGCAGCGGCCATCGCCGGCCCGGTGAACCGTTCGTAGCGCTCCGGCTCCAGCTCGACGACGCTCGCCGCCCTGCCCTTCCGCTCCGCGCGAAGCTCGGCGGAATAGGTCAGGGCGAAAGCTCGCTGCCACAGCACGAAGGGCGATTCATTCGGGCGCAGTCCGGCTGCGGCAAGCAGCGTCGGAGCAGCCCGCGCAACCGCGTCGATCGCGCGATCGCGGGCCTCCGAATCGCTGACCCACACCAGCCGCGCTGGCTGCGCGAAACGAGCCCAGACCGACACATTGCTCGTCTCAGGCCCGTTCAGGCGATAGAAGTCGGCTTGGCTCAGCACCGCATATTTGGCCGCCAGCCCGTCATGCTCGAAATAGAAGACGTTCGGCGGGATCAGCCCGTTCGCTACCGCGAGCCAACGCTTCGCGTACGCCGACCCATAATCCGCGACGATCAGGTAGAAATCGAGCATCAACCCGTCGAGCTGCTTCTGCCTGAGGCAGGATCCGTAAAACAGCACCGCCCGGCTCGCCGATCCGTGCTTCGAAGCGATCGTTTGCGCGACGCCGGTCACGCGCCGATCGACGGGCTGGCTCAACTCCTCCGCGACAAGGTCCCGCAGCTGCTTCATCGCTCCGTCAGTGCGGTCGGCACCGCGTTCGCGCAAGCATCTCGCGCTGAATCACCGTTAGATGATGAGGTCCGAGATTCCGAAACTGTTGATGCCCGACGGCAGGATCAGGTGGATCGCCATGTCCGCGAACTGGTCGCCATTCACTTCCGCATAGAGAAAATAGCCATCGCCTCCTGCCCCATCGGCCTGCAACCATACGTCCCCGACGGTCTGGTCCCACGTACTACCTGTAAAGTGGAAGCTCTGGACGCCGGCGGTGTTGGTGTCCGCATCGATCCCGAGCAGCCAGACGAAGTCCGTGTTCGTATCGAAGTCGGTGATCTCGTCGTTTGGCCGGCCCACGGCGTCGAACAAGGCATCGAACGTCTGGTCGTAGCGAACGATGTCCGATCCGGCGCCAGTCGTGATGAGGTCCTGGCCGAGTCCGCCATAAATCATATCGCTGCCCGCGCCGGCATTCAGGACATCGTCGCCCTCGCCGCCGTAAAGCGTGTCGTTTCCGGCATTGCCGTTGAGCGTGTCGTCACCGCCCAATCCGTCCAGAACATCGGCGTCGGCAAAGCCGCTGGTCAGGACGTTGTCAGCGCCATTCCCGTGAATCGTCCCGCCGCCGAAGCCGACGGTGCCATTCTCGAAGTTATCGAGCAGGGTGTACTCACCCAGTTCCGACACCACGACGTCCGTGCCCTCACCGGCGTTTTCGACGATGGTGTTGGTTGCGCCGGGTCGAAGGATATAGGTGTCGTCACCGATCCCGCCGTACATTGAATTGCTGCCGTCTTCGTCGGCGAAAAGGTCATCGCCTGCACCGCCGATCATGACGTCGTCGCCGGCGTGGCCGTAGAGCTGGTCGTCGCCGCCTCCGCCCTTCAGCGTATCGTTCCCACCTCCCGACTCGAAAATGTCGTTTCCAGAATTTCCGGTGAGGATATTGGCGAGCTCATTCCCGAAGAGCCTCAGGCCGCCGACACCGGACTGAACGATGCCGTTTTCGACATTGTCCGGGAGCGCATATCCATAAACCGAGGAGCGAACCGTGTCGGTACCGTGGCCGGCGTCTTCGACGATGGTGTCGCTGAGGCTGTCGACATAATATGTATCGTCGCCCGTGCCGCCGCCCATCCAGTCGTCGCCGGTGCGACCGTTGATGACGTCGCTCCCTGCCCCTCCGTCAAGGACGTCGTTGCCAGTCCCGCCATCCAGGAAGTCGTTGCCGTTCCCGCCGGACAAGGTATCGATCCCGCCCTTGCCGCTGAGGCTGTCATTGCCGTCGAGGCCGAATAGCACTTCGTTGTTGTTGTGCGCGGTGATGTGATTGTTCAGCGCATTCCCCGTCAACGAACCAACTCCAGTCGTGCTGCCGTGGAAGCCTTGGACGGAGATGTTCTCGATATTGGCCGGCAAGGTGTAACTCGCGCCGCGCGCCACCTGAACGCTGTCGGTGCCTTGGCCGGATAGCTCGAGGAACGTCGCCGGACCGGTCGGATCGGCGCGATAGATGTCGTTGCCGTCACCGCCTCTGATGGTCACGCCGCCGACAAACTCGACGAAATAGTCGTTTCCGGCACCCCCGTTGATGGTCCCGGTAACCGCGTGGAAGTACCCGAAAAAATCGTCGTCGCCATCGCCACCGTCGAGGGTGAGACTGGTGCTTCCGGCATAAATGTTGAAACGATCGTCGCCCAAACCGCCGCCTGCGCTGATGCCGCTTCCGCCGCGGATGTTGATGAGGTCGTCGTCGGCGCCGGCATCGATGATGGCGTTGACTGCGTAGATCTCGAAGCGGTCGGCGCCGGCATCGCCGAAGACGTTGGCCAGTCCGGACTTAAGCTGAACCACGTCGTTGCCGTCGCCCATGTGCGCGGTGGTGGACGTGCCCCCCTGAACAGTGAGCGTGTCGTCGCCGGCAAGCATGTCGAGGTCGAACGTCCCGGCCGTGTGAACGAGATAGGTGTCGTTTCCGCTGGTGAAGGTTGGCATGTCCGCGCTCCCCTGTACCGCAATCGACTCGGGCGGAACGCAAAGTTAACGCAGAATGTCGTTTCAGCCTAACCGCTTACGCGCCCAGGAGCACTCAGGCTGCGAGCTTGACGAAGGACAGCGGCGCCGCGGGCCTGAGATAGATCGGGCTGCCGTGGTCGGCGCGGAAGGTCTCGCCGTCGAGGATCACGTCCGAGCTATCGCCCGAGATGGTGATCTCGTCGGCTTCCTCGAAGTGGACTCCGCGGACCTTCGACCGGCCGAGCTTGCCGAGAAGGCTGGCGGTGAAGCCGCGGATCAGTGACATCGGCCGCTCTTCGATCGCAAGCAGCTTGAGGACGCCTTCGCGCCGGCCGCCGAGCTCGCCCGACAGCAGCAGCTTCTCCAGCGTCGTCACCGCCAGCAGCGAGAAGCGGCCGCTGATGAGGTTGCCTTCCTCGCGGAGCGAGACGTTGAGCGGCTTCGGATCGGGCGGAAGATAGCTCGCCTTGACGCGCAGGAGCAGCTTCGCGAGCAGCGCCAGCGCGGTGATCACGTGCGCGAGGCTGTTGGGCAGGCCGAGCGGGTAAATCTTGTCGCGGCAATAGAGCATCGTGTCGGCGAGCCCGGCGCCGCCGAGGAACATGCCGATGACCGGCTTGTCGTGTTGGCCGTTCCTGAGAGCGATCAGCTCGCGCGCGACGACATGCGGCGTGATGTCCCCCTGGACGATCTCGGTCAGGCGCTGGAGCGCCGCGATCGGATCGCCCCGCGCGCCGAGGTCGAGGGCGATGAGGTTGGTCTTGCCGCTCGGTAGCACCGACACCGGCGGCGGTGAGTCGCCGAAATGGCCGCCATTATAGAGCTCGGTGAGAGCGGCCTGGACGGTGCCGTCGCCGCCGTTGATCACCAGCACCTTGGGCCGGATCCGGGCGATCGTCTTCAGCGCGTCGCCGACCTGGTGCGCGTGCTCCACTTCGTAGTGGAAGATATCCGGGTGGTCCGCGCAATATTCGCGGATCCGCGGCAGCTGGGCGAGGTTGCCGGTCGACTTGGGGTTCGACAGAAGCGCGATTCTCGGGCGGTTCATCGCCTGCACGCCAACGGCCGCACGCGCGCACTCATGCGGGCGTCCCCTTCCGGGGCCGCGTTCGCAATCAGCACCGCAGGCGATTTCCTCATGATTTAACGGACCGCTTCGCTATAGGCTTTCGTTCGGACCGGCTGCGCCTGGCTTAGCCAGAGTGAATCCGTCCGTTGTGCTATGTCGGCTGCCTTTGCGGCCAAATCATGGTGTCGGGACGACCAAATTTGCCGCAGCTGTCCTTGATCGATCGCTATTTGACCCGCACGATCGCGGCGCCGTTGCTCGGCTCGCTGATTTTGGCGGCGATGCTGCTCGTGCTCGATAAGATGCTGCGGCTGTTCCAATATGTCGTGGACGCGGGCGGTCCGGTCAGCGTCGTGTGGCGGATGCTCGCCAACCTGCTGCCGGAATATCTGTCGCTCGGCATTCCGATCGGGCTGATGCTCGGCATCCTGCTCGCCTTCCGCAAGCTCGCTCTGTCATCGGAGCTCGACGCCCTGCGCGGCATCGGCATGAGCTTCGGCCGGCTGCTTCGAGTGCCCTATCTCTACGCCGTGCCGCTGATGGCGCTGAACCTGTTCATTGTCGGCTATCTCGAGCCCTGGTCGCATTATCGCTATGAGGGGCTGCGATTCGACCTCAAGTCGGGCGCGCTCGGCGCCGCGATCAAGGTTGGCGAGTTCAACCATCTCGGCCGCCGCCTGACGGTGCGCATCGACCGCAGCGAAAACAAGGGCAGCGAGCTCCATGGCATCTTCGTCCAGATGGACGACAAGAACGGGATGAGTGTCGCAGCGACCGCCGAGCACGGCCGCTTCCTCGCCACCGACGATCCCGACACGATCCTCTTCCGCCTGGTAAAGGGCCGGCTGGTCCAGGATTCGCCCAAGTTCCCGACTCCCCGGACCCTGTCGTTCGAAAGCTACGACCTGCCGATCAGCCTGCCTGCGATCGACCAGTTCCGCGGCCGGGGCGGCAGCGAGACCGACGAGCTGTTTCTCCATGAGCTCGCGCGGCGCGGCTACGGCGGCGGCGCAGCGACTCCGCACGACATGCTGGAGGCGCGGGCGGATTTCAATTTCCGGCTGGTCGAAGTCGTCATGATGCTGCTTCTGCCGCTGCTCGCGCTCGCACTCGCGGTCCCGCCCAAGCGCAGCTCGTCGTCGCTCGGCATCTTCATCGCGATCGTGACCGTGGTCGCCTATCACAAGATCAACCAGTACGGGGACCAGATGGCCGCCCAGGGCCGGGTCGACGCGATCCTCGCAATGTGGGTTCCGTTCGTGCTGCTCGGCGCTCTGATCGTCTGGATGTACCACGTTCTCGCCCACCGCCCCGGTGGCCAGCCGATCGCAGCGCTCGAATATGCGGCGGCGAAGAGCTGGCGCTACATTCGCGGGCTCATCCCGAGGCGGGCGCAGGCATGATCAACCTCAACCTGTTCCCGTCGCGCCAGCTCGCGCTCTACATGGTGCGCCTGTTCCTAACGCGCAGCATCGCCGTGATGGTGGCGCTCGTCCTGATCCTGATGACCCTCGACCTGCTTGGCGAGTCGGGGAAGATTCTCGCGGTGCCGGGCAATGGCGACGCCGACCTGTGGCGCTACGTCTCGCTTCGGATCCCGCTCCTCATCTCGCGGTTCCTGCCCTTTTCCGTGCTGCTCGGAACGCTGATCGCCTTCGTCGGGCTGAACCAGCACAGCGAAGTGGTGGCGATGAAGGCGGCCGGCATTTCGGCGCACCAGATTCTCGCCCCGCTGATGCTCGCCAGCCTGTTCCTCGCTGCGGCTGAGTTTGCCTTCAACGAAACCGTGGTGGTCAAGGCGTCGCGGGTCGTCACTGCCTGGTCCGACAACGACTACAAGCCGATCCCGCGCGAGAGCGGGGTCCTGTCCAACGTCTGGCTGCTGAGCGGCGACGACTTGATCCGGGCCGGACGAGTCTCGGGTCAGGGAGCCGGATTCCGCATCGACAATCTCGTTGTCTACGATCGCACCGGGGGCGTCCTCGGACGAGTGATCCGGGCGGATTCGGCGGTTCCGAACGGCAGTCAGTGGCTGCTGACCGGCACGCGCATCTACGACGCCGCCATGAACCTCATCACCAAGCCCGGTCGCATGGAAGGGCTGGCCGGAGTCACGCCAGAGCAATTGACCCTGGCAAAGGTCGATCCGACCCAGCTGGACTACTGGACCCTCCAACAGCGCATCGGTCAGCTCGACCGGGCGGGGCGGCAGACCGACGAGGCGCGTTCGGGACTCGCGCACAAAATCTCGCAGCCGCTGTCGATGCTGCTGATGCCGTTGCTCGCCGCAATCGCCGCGTTCGGCCTCGCCCGCTCGGGACAGGTGCTGGTCCGCGCCTGCATCGGGATGGCCCTCGGCTTCGCCTTCTTCGTCGCCGACAATTTCAGCCTGGCGATGGGCAATAGCGGGGCCTATCCGCCGCTGATCGCCGCCTGGGCGCCGTTCCTGCTGTTCCTGCTGATCGGCGAGACCGTCCTGGTCAGGACGGAGGAATAAGCGCAATTCTTTGCGGAGCTTGGCCGGGCTTGTTATGAACGGCTTTACCCCAGCGCGTTTGATGGAGGTGACATGCCCCAATTCGTGATCGAGCGGGAAATGCCAGGAGCGGGACAGCTCGGCCCGGAAGACCTCAAGCTCGCCTCCCAGACCTCGTGCGGGGTGCTGCGCGACCTTGGCCCGCAGATCCAGTGGGTCCACAGTTACGTGACCGACAACAAGATCTACTGCATCTACCGGGCGCCGAACGAAGAGATGGTCCGCGAACACGCCCAGCGCGGCGGATTTCCCGCGAACAAGATTTCGCAGGTCCGCAACATGATCGATCCGACGACAGCCGAGTAACGGCCATCGCGCCAACCCCGGGGGTCACCGTCGAATGCCGCATGTGTTCATTTCCTACGCGCGGTCGGACGAGGACTTGGCGAGGGGCATCGGCGACCTCCTGACCGAAGACGGTTTCGAGGTCTGGCGCGACGACGAGCTCCCCGCCCACCGCGCCTATGCCGAGGTGATTCAAGAACGGCTGACCGGCGCCTCGGCCGTGGTTGTCCTGTGGTCGGCCGAGGCGATTAAATCGCAGTGGGTGCGGGCCGAAGCGGATTCCGCCAGAGCCGCCCGGACGCTGATCCAGGTCAGCCTTGACGGAACCACCCCGCCAATACCCTTCAACCAAATTCAGTGCGCGGACTTCAAAGGCTGGGACCGCCAGCGCGGCTCTTCCGGCTGGCGCAAGCTCGTCGCCAGCGTCGCCGAGCTCGCTGGCCCAGCGCCAGAAAGGGCGCCGCGGAAATCGACCCGGACGGTCTCCATCTGCGTCCTGCCGTTCCAGAACATGAGCGGCGACGCCGAACAGGAATATTTCAGCGACGGGATCAGCGAGGACATCACCACCGATTTATCGAAAATCTCTGCGCTCGAAGTCATCGCGCGCAACACCGCCTTCACCTTCAAGGGGCAATCGGTAAACGTGTGTGACGCCGCTCGGAAGCTCGGCGTGACCCACGTTCTCGAGGGCAGCGTGCGCAAGGCCGGTGACCGGGTGCGGATTACCGCGCAGCTGATCGACGGCGCCACCGGCGGCCACGTCTGGGCCGACCGTTACGACCGCGATCTCACCGACATCTTCACCATCCAGGACGAAATATCCAAGGCGATCGTCGAGGCGCTCAAGGTCAAGCTTCTCCCCGAAGAAAAGAAAGCGATCGAGAAGCGCGGCACGCAGAACGCCGAAGCCTACAACCTCTACCTGCTCGCGCGGGATTATTGGATCACGGGCAACCACGGCGATCCGCGCCGCGAAGAGCGAGTCATGCGGATCTGCAGCAGAGCCGTAGAGATCGACCCTTATTATGCTCACGCATGGGCGCTGCTGGCTCTGGCCCAGTCGAGCCTCCACTACACCTACGGGCAGGACATCGACGACGGTTTCGCTGCGGCCAATGCCGCCTTGTCGATCGACCCGACCATTGCCGAAGCACATCTGCCGATGTTCAAACGGCTCCAGGAACGACAGAAGCACGAGGAAGCCGCGGCGAAACTGGAGATCGCAATCAGCCTGGGAGCCGATTCCTGGTCGGTAAACAAGGAAGCGGGCCGCTTCTTTCTGTCATCCCGGCAGGATGTGCCAACCGCGACGCGGCACTACGAAAAAGCCACCGAGCTCATGGAAACCGACTTCCATGCCTGGGCCATGCTTGCGTCCTGCTACCTCGCGCTCGGCGAGCAAGCGAAGGTCGGCGAAGCCGCGAAGAGGATGGTCTCGGAAGCTCACAAAGCGGTGCAGCAGGACCCCAGCAATGGGGCAGCTCTGGGCATCCTCGCGGGGGGCTATGCCATCCTCGGGCAGGTGGAGAAGACGCGAGAATGGATCGATCGTGCGCTGCTCATCGATCCGGACAATCTCACCATGCGCTACAATTTCGCATGCATCCTTGCCGCCAATTTGCATGACAAGGAGGCGGCGCTGAAGATGCTGTCATCAACGCTCCCGCGCTCGGGCGCTTTCCAGGTCATGGTCGCCGCGACCGACACGGACTTCGCTTCGATTCGCGACGACCCCCGGTTCCAGAAGATGATCGCGGACGCGAAGAAGCGGCACGGAATCAAAGACGACCAACTAGCGGCAGCGCCCGCTCCGGACGCCGCAAGCTGACTAGGTTTCGAGCGCTTTCCTGAAGGCCGCTTCGCCGGCGTCCGACACCTCGACCCATTTGCGGTCGGGCTCCGCCTCGGCCTCGTAATTGTCGTGCCAGTTCCACCATTTGTAGGTTGGCGTCTGCGGATACCCCTCAGGGGAATCTTCCCACACCTCCTGCCGGCCGAGCGGAGTCGCATCGAGATAGTTCCACACCGTGCCCATCGCCTCGTCGCCGCGATTGTTGATGAAATAGGTGCGGAAGATCCGCTGGCCGTCGCGAATGAACACGTTGTGGCCGTGCCATTCGTCGACTCCGAAGTCCTTATCGAAGCCGTCGGTGATCGTGTACCACGGCATCGCCCACTCCATCCTCGCCTTCAGCCGCGCAATGTCCGCCTGCGGAGCCCTTGAGATGTAGACGAGCGTGGTGTCGCGCGCGTTCAAATGTGCGAGGTTGGACACCTGGTCCGCGCCGAGCGAGCAGCCGCGGCACGCGTGGTCCGGCCAGCCGAACACCCCGGGCTCGAAGAAGGCCCGATAGACGATCAGCTGACGCCGGCCTTCGAACAGGTCGAGTAGGCTCGCTGTGCCGTTCGGCCCTTCGAAGGCATAGTCTTTCTCCACCTCCATCCACGGCATGCGTCGCCGCTCGGCGGCAAGCGCGTCGCGGGCGCGCGTGAACGCCTTCTCCTTGGTGAGCATCTGCTGCCAGGCGACTTGCCATTGCTCGGGGGACACAACCGGCGGGTGCGACTTCGGAAAGCTCTCAAAGCTACTCATTGTTCTCTTCCTTCGTTTTGCGGAGCTTCACGGCGACGGCGAGCGCCGCGAGAAGTCCGCTTCCGGTTCCTCCCCCAACGGCGACCCAGGCCATAGTCGACAGGCAGATCGGGCACATGCGATCAGCCCTCCAGCGCCTTCCGGACTGCTTCGCGGGACTGTGCGTGGAGTGCCCAGAAGTCCTTGACCCCGCGACCAGCGAGCCGCTCCTCGAGCACCGCCAAGTGCGAGGTCCAGCCGCTGCCGAAGTCCTGCGCGCCGACCGGGCTGACGATCCCGCTGTGGGTGATGACAAGCTGCGTCTTCGCGCCGTTCGGAACGAGTTCGTAAGTGACGGTGCCGTTCTTGCCGCCCTGGAACGTAGTTTCGAGAAGGTGCGGCGGTTCGAAGCGAAGCACCTGCTCGGTCCAGGTCGCGCCTTTGAACTCGGCGTAGCTCTCGGGATAGGGCACCGTCTCGTCCGACAATTTGTCGTGATCGATCAGCAGGTCGAACGGCCCAACGCCGGTCGCGTCGGTGCCGCCCATGAACCACTGCTGGCGCAGCCGCGCTTCGGTCAGATAGCGCCACACCGTCTCGACCGGCGCGTCGAGCGTGCGCTCCAGCCGGATGGTATCCGGGGCGATCTTCTCCAGGGGCAACCGGATTGTCGCTGCGTCAGCCATTCTTCTTCTCCTTTTGCTTGTCGCGTTCGATGAGCGCCTCGAGGCTGTCGAGGCGGGCGGTCCAGAATTTCTCCCACTGCCTGAGCCAGCCTTCGGCTTCGGCGAGCGGTCCGGCATTGAGGGTTATGAGGTGGGTGCGGCCGACCTTGCGGCGGGACAGCAGGCCGGCGTCCTCGAGCACCTTCACATGCTTCGAGGCGCCGGCGAGCGTCATCTGGAACGGCTCGGCCAGCTCGCCGATCGATTTCTCGCCGAGGGCAAGCCGGGCAAGCATCCCGCGCCGCGTCGGATCGGCGAGGGCGCGGAATGTCGTATCGAGTCGATTCTCAACCATGAGGTTGAATATGAAATCGCGCCGAAGGATTGTCAACCGATTGGTTGAATTAAATTCCGGCTAGCGAGCAGCGAGCCAGGCGTCGCTGCAGATCAGGATCATCTCGCGCCGCGCCTGATGGTCGCTGAGATAGGCTTCGACGGCCGCACGATCTTCGGGCGGCAAATGGCGGATGATTTCGGAAATGCTCCGGCAATGGCCGGACCGGGCCAGAGTGAATGCCCGATCGATCGCCGAAGGCTCCGTCATGCGCATCCCTTACGGCTTGCCGCGCTCCCGCACCAAGCGCAAATGACCGCCGATGAATCTCGACGACCAGATCCACCGCTATTTCGGAACATTGGACCTGGCTGCCGTCCCGCCCGAAGCGCTCGCGGCCGGGATTGAGCACATGAAGGTCGACCTCGGCCTGACCAGGGAGCGCAGCGAGCGGTTCGCGCTGTGGGCGCTGCTCCACATCCTGGGGTCGGCACCCGACCTCGACGTCGCCTTCAAGACCGAGGAAGACCGCGACGCAGCGCGGAACTTCATGGACCTGGTTCAGGGCGGAAGCGGCGCCTGAGGCGCTGACTACACCGCCTGGAGGGCGTTCGCGAAGTCGGCGATGAGGTCGTCGGCATCCTCGCAGCCGATCGAAATCCGCACCAGATTGGGCGTGATGTCGAGCTGCGCCTTGCGCTCGTCGGGCACCGACAGATGCGTCATCGCCGCCGGCGCGCTCGCCAGCGTCTCGGTGCCGCCGAGGCTGACCGCGAGATTGGCGATCTGCAGCGCGTCGAGGAATGCGAAGGCTTCGGCTTCGCCGCCCTTGAGGTAGAGCGAGAAGGTCGAGCCTGCGCCGGTGCAGTGCCGGTTGAAAATATCGGCCTGGCGCGAGCCTTCCTCAAGGAAGCCGAGGTAGCCGATTTTCTCGACCTTGGGGTGGCTGCGGAGGAAGTCGCAGACCTTGGCCGCATTTTCGCCAGCGCGGCTCATGCGCAGCTCGAGCGTCTCGAGGCTGCGCAGGAGCATCCACGCAGTGTTGGGGTCGGTGATCGTGCCGATCGTGTTCCGCAACATCCGGATCCGGTTGATGAGGTCGCGCTCCCCGACCACCGCACCGGCGACGAGGTCGCTGTGCCCGCCGACATATTTGGTCAGGCTGTACACCGAGAGGTCGGCCCCGTTGGCGAGTGGCCTGGCCCACAGCGGCCCGAGGAAGGTGTTGTCGATCGCGATCGGTGGCTTTTCGCCATCGCCGAATGCAGCGTCGACGGCGCCGCGCACCGCCTCGACGTCGACCAGCTGGTTGGTCGGGTTCGCCGGGCTTTCGAGATAGACGAGGCTGACGCGCCCCCTCTCCCTGCCCTTCGCGATCGCAGCGTCGATTTCCTCGCGCGTCGCCCCCGACGGGAAGTCGATCCACGACACCCCGAACTGGCCGAGGATCTTGGCGATCAGAGTCTCGGTCGCAGCATAGAGCGGACCCGAATGAACGACGCAGTCGCCGGGGCGGACGAACGCCAGCAGCAGGGTCGCGATCGCGGACATGCCGCTCGAGAAAGCGAGCGCGTCGTCGGCATCCTCCCACACCGCGAGCCGGTCCTCGAGAATCTCCTGGTTGGGACCGTTGAAGCGCGAATAGATGAGACCCTCGGCCCCGCCCGGGCGCTTGCCGGTGACCCCTTCGAAGAAGCGCTTCCCCGCCGCCGCATTCTCGAACACGAAGGTCGAGGTGAGGAAGATCGGCGGCTTCAGCGAGCCTTCGCTGAGCTCGGGATCGAAGCCGTAGCCGAGCATCAAGGTCTGCGCCTTGAGCTTGCGGTTGCCGATCTGGGTCGGGGACGGCCGCGGCTGGCGATTGTGGGAAACTGCGCCGCTCAGTTCATTTTCGGTAGGCAAGGGAAATCTCCTCGTTGGCCGCCGCGCTAGGCCGCGGCCTCGGGCAGGGCAAGACGAACTTCAGGCAAGCCCGATAAGGCTGACTTGTCGGCCGTAATCGGCCTCGCCGCGATGGGTGGCGCGGCGATAGCTGTAGAATCGCTCGGGCTCGGCATAGGTGTCGAGCTGCAGCGCTTCGACCTGTTCGACTCCCGCGGCGATCAGGCGGTGGACGAGGTAGGCCGACAGATCGAAGTGGGGCTTGGCGGTCGCGCTCTCGATGAAGAATCGTTCGCTGCCCGGTTCCTCGGTCGAAAAGCGGTCGCGGAAGTCCTCGCTAACCTCGTAAGACAATTGCGCGATGCACGGCCCTACTGCGGCGACGATGCGCTGCTTCCGCGCGCCGAGCTTCTCCATCGCGTCGATGGTCGAGTCCGTCACTCCGGCGAGAGCGCCGCGCCAGCCGGCGTGCGCTGCGCCAATCACCTGCGCTTCGGCGTCGGCGAAGAGCACGGGCGCGCAGTCGGCGGTGAGGATTCCGAGCAGGAGCCCGGGGCGGTCGGTGACCATCGCGTCGGCATGCGGCCGCTGGTCCTGCGGCCATGGCCGCGCGACGAACAGCGCGTCCGCCGAATGGACCTGGTGGACGGTCGCAAGCTCGGCTCCGGGAAGGACCGCCTCGACCGCCAGCCGGCGGTTCTCGGCGATCGCGTCGCGCTCGTCTTTGCTGCCGTAACCGACGTTGAGGCCGGCCAATTCGCCGACCGAGACCCCGCCCCGGCGTCCGAGGAAGCCGTGCGCTATTGTCCCGAGGCTCGCCGCACGCACGACCTCGATCGCAGAATCCCTCGGGCTCACAGTGCCTTCCGCATGATGATGTCCTCGTCGGCGTGGTTGCCGACCATGAAGGCATAGCGGCCAACGTCCTCGAAGCCGTAGCGGTCGTAGAAGCGCCGGGCGCGGTGATTGTCGACATAGACCGTGAGGTACATCGCGTCGGCGCCGCGGGCCTTCGCCTCGCCCAGCGCCCAGTCCATCAGCTCGCGCGCGATCCCGGCGCCGTGATGCTCCTTGAGGACGTAAAGCTGGTCGAGGAGGATCGCCGGCTGATCGCTGTCGACCGGAATCTTGACCGGACCGAGCTTCACATAGCCAACCGGCTGGCCGCCGACCTCGGCGATGCGGCAGGCGAACGACGGGTCGCGCAACTGCTCTTCCCAGTCGGCGACCCCGAAGCTCGACAGGAACATCTGCAGGTCTTCGGGGCGGTAGAGATGCCCGAACGTGTCGCAAAAGGTGACGTCGAAGATGCGGTCGAGCGCCGCCGCGTCGTCGACCGTCGCGTCGCGATAGGTGACGCTCATGCGAACCCCGCGGGCGCGGGCCAGCCGGCGGAATGGATGGCCATGACCTTGAACAGCTCCCCCATTTGAGCGCCGTCAATAAGACGTTCGAGCGCGGCGTGCACCTCGGTCGATTTGTCGGGGTTCGCCTTGATCAGCGCCTCCGCGCGCGCTTCGATGCCGAGGCGCCGCAGCCAGTCACCCTGGGTCACGACCGCGGTCGCCCTCGCCGCGCCGGCCGCGCTCGCCAGAGCCTCGAAATCCACGTGCGCGGTGAGGTCCTGCTCTCCCGGGTTGGCGAGGAGCGGCGCGAACCGGTGCCCGCGCACCGCCTGCAGCGTGTCGCCGGGCGCGGTCTTCGCATGGCCGTAGTCGACGACGATCGCAGCGCCCCCGTTCGCCGCCAGCTTGCGAGCGACCGCCGCGGCCGCTTCATCGCGTGCCGGGGAGACTTCGACGATCGCGCCGTCGCGGTCGAACGCAAGGCCGCCGGCCGCGACCATCACCCGCCGCTCGACGCCGTCGGCCAGCTGGCGGACCGGAAGCGCATCGAAGAATTCGTTGGCGACGAGCAGCAGCGGCGCATCGGGGAGGTCATCGATCGTGTCATGCCACTGCGCGTCGGGGACCGCCTCCGCCTGCAGGCTCCGCAGCACCGGGCTGGTCTCGACCAGATGCGCCTCGACCGCAAAGCCGGCCGCGCGCATCACCCGAAGCGCATCGCTCGCCAGCGTCCCGCGCCCCGGCCCGAGCTCGGCATAGACCGCACCCGCCGGCCGGCCCGCTCGCGCCCAGCAATCGGCGAGCGCCGCGCCGACCATCTCGCCGAACATCTGGCTGACCTCGGGCGCCGTGGTGAAATCCCCGGTCACTCCGAGCGGGTCGCGGGTCGCGTAATAATAAGCGTTGCAGGCCTCCATATAGGCCTCGACCGTGATCGGCCCGCTGCTAGCGATGCGCTCGCGAAGCGCCCGCTCGAACGGGGTCATGCAACCGATTGCGTGCCGGCGATCGGCTCGACCCGAACCCGCCGGCCCTTGGCGGTGAGCATCAGGTAGAGGCCGCCGATGATCATCGGCAGCGACAGCCATTGGCCCATGTGGAGATGGGTCATCTGCGTGAACCTGATCAGCTGCGAATCCGGCTCGCGGATGAACTCGACGCCGAAGCGGAAGATCCCGTAGAAGAACAGGAAAGCGCCGACGAGCTTGCCCGGCTGGTAGCGCGCCTCGGTCTTCCAGAACATCCAGCCGAGGATTCCGAACAGGACGATCCCTTCGAGGAACGCTTCATAGAGCTGGCTGGGGTGGCGCGGCGGCCCGAGCATCAGGCCGTAGGGCGTGCGCTCCTGGAAGCGGATCGCCCACGGCACCGCGGTCGTGACCGCGCCCCACAATTCCTGGTTCACGAAATTCGCCAGCCGCCCGAAGAACAGGCCGAACGGCACGCAGCAGGCGACATAGTCGTGGATCCGAAGCCACGACAGTTTCTCCTTGTGCGCGAGGTAGAAGATGCCGAGCGAGGTGCCGATCACGCCGCCGTGGAACGACATGCCGCCGTCCCACAGCCGCAGGATCTCGATCGGGTGCCTGAGATAATCGCCGAGGTTGTAGAACAGCACGTAGCCGAGCCGCCCGCCGAGGATGATGCCGAGCGCCGCGTAGAACACGAGATCGTCGGCATGCTTGCGGCTCATCGGCGCGCCGGGCTTCTGGATCAGCTTGAGGAGATACCAGAAGCCGATGAAGATGCCGGCGAGATAGGCCAGGCTGTACCACCTCAAGTCGAACTTCCAGATGTGAAGCGCGACCGGCGACAGGCCGAGATCGGGAAAGGCGGTGAAGCGTGAATACTCGTCGGCTTGCAAGGTCTTCCCCCTTTTGGGTCAGCGCCTCATAAGGTGCGTATCGGGAAAGGCAAAGGACGGCTGACCTAGGATGCGAACCGAGCTCGACCGCAAGTTCGACGAGAAGCTGGCGGAGATCACCGGGCCCGGTGGCCGGCTGGTCATCGCCCGCGACGCGGAAGGCCGCGCCTATGTCGAGAATCTGCCCGGCACGCTGCCTGCGCTGTTCCGCGCCTTCTGCTCGCTGAACGGCGAAGCCGAGGCGGTGGTGTGCGGCGAAGAGCGCCTGTCCTTCGCCGAACTCGACCGCGTTTCCGAGTGCGCCGCCCACGGCCTTGTCGCGCGGGGCATCGGCAAGGGCGACCGGGTCGCAATCGCAATGCGCAACTGCCCGTCGTGGATCGTCAGCTACATGGCGATCGTGAAGGCGGGCGGAATCGCGACCCTGCTCAACGGCTGGTGGGAGCAGGCCGAGATGGAGCAGGGGATCCGCCTGTCCGACCCGAAGCTGATCATCGCCGACGCTCCGCGGGCCGAGTGCATCGCCGAACGCTGCGCAGACAGCACGGTCCTGTCGATCCCGATCGAGCGTCCGATCGACGAAGCGATGGCCGAGCTCCTCCACGACCGCGACGAGAACAGTGTGCTGCCCGAAGCGTCGCCTGAGGACGAAGCGACCATCCTGTTCACCTCCGGCTCGACCGGCGAAGCCAAGGGCGCCCTGTCGAGCCACCGCGCGGTGACGACTGCGACTTATGCCTATGCGTCCGGACTGATGGTGCTCCGCGCGATCCTCGAGAGCGAGGGCAGTCCCCCGCCGACCCCGCGGACCCTGCTCAGCGTCCCCCTGTTCCACGTCACCGGCGAAGTCCCGGTGATGATCAACAGCTTCGTCATTGGCCGCTGCATGGTCGTCATGCCCAAGTGGGACGTGACCGAGGCGCTGCGGTTGATCGAAAAGGAACGCATCACCTATTTCGTCGGCGTGCCGACGATGAGCCTCGAGCTCATGAACCATCCCGACCGCGAGAAATACGATTTGTCCTCGCTGCGCGACATCACCGCCGGCGGAGCGCCGCGGCCGATCAGCCATGTCGAGCGCCTGCGCGAGGAATTCCCCTGGGCCCAACCCGCGCTCGGCTACGGCCTCACCGAGACCAATGCCGCTGGCTTCGCCAACTTCTGGGCCAATTACGCGGCGCGGCCGGCCTCGACCGGGCGCCCGCAAG
>Ga0207678_10000351_pt1 | contig 41854 bp, 33 predicted proteins | sample KBSC63metaG_FD_184319 | JGI IMG/M metagenome (GOLD analysis project Ga0207678, IMG submission 184319) | Corn rhizosphere microbial communities from Kellogg Biological Station, Michigan, USA - KBS C6-3 metaG (SPAdes) (version 2) | ecosystem: Host-associated > Plants > Roots > Rhizosphere > Soil ... | reverse complement strand
CTGCACGTCGTAAGCGGGCGGCTTGCTCGGCACTGGCTGGGTTGGTGAATACCATTCGCCCGGCACATCGCCTGCTTCGACCTTGCGCTCGACGATCGGCCAGAGCGGTTTGCCGGTCATACGGTCGAGCACGTAGAGATAGGCCTGCTTGGTCGGCTGCGCGAGCGCCTTCACGATCCGGCCGTTATGCGGAATGTCGCACAGGATCGGCGCGCACGGAATGTCGCGGTCCCACAGCCCGTGATGCACCATCTGATAGTGCCACTTCCGCTTACCGGTCTCGATATCGACCGCGACAAGCGATTCCCCGAAAAGGGCATCGCCGCGCCGGTAGACCCCCGTCTCATCGCCCGTCGGCAGCTCGACCGGAATATAGACAAGGCCCAACTCCTCGTCGGCGGACATCTGCGCCCAGGCGCCGGTATTACCGACCTTGTCGGCATCGCCCCCGATCCAGGTATCGTAGCCGAATTCGCCCTTCAGCGGGATCGTGTGGAATATCCATTTCCGGCGGCCGGTCTTGATATCGAAGCCGCGGACATAGCCTTTCACGTTCTGGCGGATTTCGGGGACGTCGCCTGCGGTATGCGCCGCACCGATCACTACTACGTCCTTCACGACCAGGGGTGTCGAATGCAGGCCCACGTCCGAATGAACCGGGTCGATCTCCTGGTCGAAATCGCGCTTGAGATCGACTACGCCATTGGCGCCGAATTCGGGGTCGACCTGCCCGGTTGCGGGGTCGAGCGACACGAGCTGATAGCCGATCGTGACGTAGAGGATCCTCTCCCGGGTGCCGTCGGTCCAATAGGATACGCCGTGGCCGGATAGCTGACGCGGCGAATTGAGTGCGCGCTCGCCTTCGTCGAGCCGGTGCATCCAGAGCAATTCGCCGGTGGCCGCGTCGAGCGCGATGCAGTCGCGGCGCGCGCCCGCGGTCGTGAACAGCCGGCCCTTGATCAGCAAGGGCGTCGCCTCGAACTGATATTCCTTGCGGGAGCCGAGCGCGTCGGTCTTGAAGCTCCAGGCGATTTCCAGATCGTTGAAATTGGCCGCATTGATCTGGTCGAGCGGCGAATAGCGCGTGTTCGCCTGGTCCGCCGCATAATAGCGCCATTCGGTATCGGGCTGTCGGCCCGTATTTCCGGATGGGGCGGCGGCAAATGCCGGGCCGCCCGACAGCCCCGAAAGCACGAATGTGGATGCCGAGCTGGCGAGCAGCCCGCGGCGGGAAATTCCTGTCATATCACCCTCGTGTCGGGCTTATCGCCGCCCGGTTTCTATCATCTTGTCCGAACGCCCCAGCCGATCACCAGCTGACGGCGATATATTTCGCTTCACAATATTCGAGCAGGCCGTGGTGCGAACCCTCGCGCCCCAGGCCGCTTTGCTTCACCCCTCCGAACGGCGCCGCCGCGTCGGACACCAGACCGCGGTTGACCGCGACCATTCCGCACTCGATCCGTTCGGCAATCTGCAGCGCCTTCTTGAGGTCCTCGCTATAGACATAAGCGGCGAGGCCATATTCGGTGGCATTGGCAAGCGCGATCGCCTGTTCGGGATCGTCGAAGGGGATCACGGCCGCCACCGGGCCGAAGATTTCGTCGGTCAGGATCTGCGATCCGGGCTGCACATTGGCGATGACCGAGGGCGGATAGAAGAAGCCGGCGCCCTCTGGCGCCTTGCCACCCAGCCGCACATCGGCACCCTTCGCGACCGCGTCGGCAACCAGGCGCTCGATCTTGTCGATCGCCTCGCGGTTGATCATCGCCCCGCATTGCGTGGTGTTTTCGATGCCCGCACCCAGCTTCATCGCGCGCATGCGATGGACCAGGCCCGACACGAATACATCATGGATCCCGCGCTGGACGTAGAAGCGATTGGCGGCGGTGCAGGCCTCACCCCCGTTGCGCATCTTGGCGATCATCGCGCCTTCGAGCGCCTGTTCCAGATCAGCATCGTCGAGCACAAGGAACGGCGCGTTGCCCCCCAGCTCCATCGACGAGCTGATCACCGAATCCGCTGCCTCACGCAGCAATATGCGGCCGACCTCGGTCGATCCGGTGAAAGACAATTTGCGGACGCGCGGGTCGTGAAGGATTGCGCTGCAGACCGGGCCCGGATCGCTGGTATTGATGACGTTAACCACGCCAGCGGGCACGCCGGCGCGCCGCATGATCTCGGCCACGGCCTGCGCCGTCAGCGGCGTCTCCTCGGCCGGCTTGAGGATGCAGGTACAGCCGGCCGCGAGCGCCGGCGCGATCTTGCGCGTCGCCATCGCGGCCGGGAAATTCCACGGCGTGATCAGGAGCGCGATGCCGATCGGCTGATATTGGACCATGATACGGTTCGCACCCGAGGGCGAAAGCGCGAGCTCGCCGTTGATGCGAACGGCTTCCTCGGCATACCAGCGGAAGAATTCGGCGGCATAGGCCACCTCGCCGCGGGCGTCGGCGAGTGCTTTCCCGTTTTCCAGGGAAATGATCTGCGCCAGCCATTCCTGTTCGGCCATCATTGCGTGGAAGCAGGCCTGGAGGATCTCGGCGCGTTTGCGCGGCGGGGTTGCGGCCCAGGCGGCAGCGGCTGCTGCCGCGGCATCGACCGCGGCCATTCCTTCGGCGACGCCGGCATCCGCGACCGAGGCGAGGACAGCTTCGGTGGAGGGGTTGAAGATATCGATCCGCTTGCCGTTGGCCGCAGGGCGCCAACGATCACCGATCAAGAGATCGGTCGGGACTGCGAACGGGCCCTCCCGTCCTTTGGCTGGCGGAGGGGCGTAGGTATTGGACGTCATACTGATACCCTGTTGGATTAGAGCGCGCGCAGTGCCGACCGGTCGCCCGAGAAGGCGGCGCGGGTGATGCTCTGCATTGCGGAAAGATCGAGAAAGCGGGGATTGTTCTTCACGAGGCGCGCTGCGTTCAGCGCATTTTCGGCGACGAAATCCTGTTGCTCGGGTTTGAGGCCGAGCGCTGCGAGCGAAAGCGGGATTTTCACCTTGGCGAGCAGGTCGGCAACCGCGTCGATAAAGGCCTGCGACATCTCGTCGGGCGTGCCGTCGGGCAGGCCTATAGCACGGGCAAGCTGCGCGAAGGCGTCCACGCAGGACGGCCGGTTATATTGCATCACGAACGGCAGCAGCGTGGCGACGCCGTCGCCATGGGCGGTGTGGGTGAGGTTCCCGACGGGATATTGCAGCGCGTGCGCGGCGGCCGTGCCGGCCGTGCCGAAGGCGCAGCCCGCCGCCAGCGCTGCCAGCATGATGCCCTCGCGCGCCTCGATGTCGTTGCCGTCGCGATAGGCGCGTTCGAGGAAGCGGAAGATGTTCGTGACCGCCAGCATCGCGAAATGGTCCGACAGCACATTCTTGCCGACGAACACATGCTGCTCCGTGAGCAACGGATCGCCCTGCCGGGCAAGCGTTGTGAAGGCCTCGACCGCATGAGTCAGCGCATCGGCACCGGAGCAGGCGGTGAGCCCCGGCGGGCAGGTGATTGTGAGTTCCGGATCGCACACAGCGATGAGCGGGATCAGGTGCGGGCTCGCTATGCCGACCTTGGCGCCGCGTTCCTCGTCGGCCACGACCGCGACCGGGGTTACTTCGGATCCCGTGCCGGAGGTGGTCGGCACCGCGATCAACGGAATGACCGGCCCCGGTACCGCGAACTCTCCATAATAAGAGCGCACGCCGCCACCATGGGTCAGCAGCACGGCCACGACCTTGGCCATGTCCATCGAGCTGCCGCCGCCGATGCCGATCACGACGTCGGGCGCGAAGTCGCTGACCTGCGCGACGCACGCCTGGATCGAGCTGATCGGCAGATCGGGGATCGTCTGGTCGAAAATTCGGGTTTCGACGCCATGCGCTTCCAGGTCGGCGACGATCTCCTTGAACACGGGCTGCGCGCCTTGCCATGCGTCGGTGCACAGCAAAGCCCGCTTGCCGATTTTCGACGTCGCCGAGCCGAGCGCACGCCGCTGCCCCCGCCCGAACAAGATCGAGCGTGGAAGGCGCAGCGCGCCGAACATGTTATGCTGGTCTGTCACTTCTTGCTGCCGTCCGCTCGATATTGCGTGAGATAAGCCACGACATCCGCCCGATCCTGCGGGCTGGCGAGGCCGGGAAAGAACATCTTGGTGCCCGGCACGAGCTTTGAAGGCGCCTCCAGGAAGTGCGCGAGCGTGGCCGTGGTCCAGGTCAGGCCCGATTTCGTCATCGCCGGCGAATAGGCATAACCTGAGACCGTGCCAGCCTTGCGGCCGACGATCCCATTGAGCGCCGGGCCCATCTTGCCGCCGCTCTGGCCGATCGTGTGGCAGGCGCTGCAGCGCGCGTACAATTGCTGCCCATGGACGGCGTCGCCTTTTGACCGGGCGTCAGTCGCAGCGGCCAGGCTGGAAAACGAGAGCGCGCCGAGTCCGGCGGCCAGCATGATCCGGTTCACTTACAGATACTCCTTACGATATCCCTCGGAGCGAGGAGGTTCGCGCTGCTCATGCCGCCGGCTCCTCCCGATAGAAGCGGCGCGATGCGTCGATGGTGAGCGTAAGCAGGCCGGCGATGGCGGCGAGCGCGGCGATCACCAGGAACGCCGACGCCCAGCCAAAGCTGGACGCGAGCCGAGCCGTGACCGCGACCGCCATCGCCGCGCCGATATTGCCCATCGTGTTCATCACGGCCGAGACCGATCCGGCAAATTCCCCGCCGACATCGAGCGTAATCGCCCACGACACGCCCACGGTAAGCTCGAGCGCGAACAAGGCAACCGCGAACCAGGCCAGGCTCACCATCGGGTCGGCGGCCCAGGCTGCGCAAAGCACCGTGACGGCCGACACCCAGAACCCGACGATCGAGACGATCCGGCGCGCGAAGCGGAGGTTGCTCGTCCGCTTGACCAGCGCATCCGACAATACCCCGCCGGTGATGTCGCCGAGCAGTCCGGCTAGGAAAGGCAGGCTTGCGTAGAAACCCAGATGCTTGAGGTCGACGCCGCGCGCCGCGTTCAGATATTTCGGGAACCAGCTGAGGAATGCGCCGATGTCGTAGGCGTAGCAGAAATACATCGCCCCCAGCAGCCACATCTGCGGGTTGGAGAGGATCTGCTTCCACGGAACTCGACGCTTTGCATTGTCGCGGAAGCCCAGCGCGTGCGCGATCTGCTCTTCTTCGGCGATATTGACCAGCGGATGCTCGGAGGGCGTGTTGCGGTAAAAGCGATACCAGAACAGCGCCCAGACAATGCCGACGACCGCGAACAACAGGAAAGGCAGCCGCCAGCCGAGCAGGGTCGCCCCGACCAGCGGAACCACCATCATCGGTGTGAGCGTGCTGCCCAGCCGGGAGCCGGCATGCGTCGAGCCCTGCGCGATTGCGCGCTCGGAGGGCAGCATCCAGCGCGAAAGCGCGCGGTTGGCGATGGGAAAGGCACCCGCTTCGCCCATCCCGATCAGGAACAGGCAAACGCCCATCGATGCGGCCGACCAGGTCAAGGATGTCAGCGCGGTGAAAATCGACCACCAGATCACGACGCAGGTCAGTGCGATGCGCGGGCCGACCTTGTCGCCGAACCAGCCGCCCGGAATTTGGAAGGCGGCGTAGGCGATGCTGTAGCAGAACAGCACCCACCCCATCGTGATGGTCGAGAAACCGAAGCTCTTCTCGATGAACGGCTCGGCGACCGAGAGCAGGACGCGGTCGACATAGGTGATGAAATACGCGGCGATGATGAACGCCAGCACGAGATAGCGCGCACGCGTGGGTGGTATCGCCCCGCCTGTGTCGGCGGAGCGCGACCCGGCCTTGGACGGCGGACTCGCCACAGTGTCGGTCACTTCGCCGCGCACGCATCGGCCGCGCGGCCGGTGCAGACTTGCCAGATCGTCGGCACCTTGCGCCCGGCCACGAACACCTCATGGATCGTCCGCGTGTTGCGAATGTCGGCTACCGGATTCTTGTCCAGCACCAGCAGGTCGGCCCATTTGCCCGCCTGGACGGTGCCGATATCCTTCGCGCCGAGGAACTCGGCATTGTGGCCGGTCGCCGCGGTGAGTGCCTGGAGCGGAGTGATCCCGGCCTTGACCATCAGCTCAAGTTCCCAGTGCGCGAAATAGCCGGGGAAGCGCGCGGTCGGGCCGCTGTCCGTGCCCATTCCGTAGCGGATACCGGCCTTGGCCTCGGCGGCGAAGTTACGCATCGCGTTTCGCAAGGTGGGGGCATATTTCGGGAAATTGGCCGCCGATCCGAGCCTCTTGATACGTTCCGGGCTGTGCAGTTCGGCAATCACCTCCGGCGTCACGCCCCGCGAGAAGAAGGGGTCGGCGAGGAAAGGCAGCATCGTATAGGTGAATGAGGCCTCGCGGCTCAGTGTTGCCGCCATCTGCCACACGCCCCTGGCTTTCATCCGCCCGAGCAGGGCGGCATCGACGGGCCGGTCGCGCACCTCGTGTGCGAAGCCGTTCACGCCCTCGCGCGTCAGTTCTGCGGCATTGTCGTAATAGAAGACGTGCGCGATCGCCTTCCTGCCGTCCTTGTGAGCCTGGTCGATCACGGCGCTGCTGATCGCCGGCGGCATCCGGCTGGACAAAGTCCCGAACTCGTCATCGACCCACAATTTGATCGCGTCGGCGCCCTTTGCCACTTCGGCGTCGACCATATGACGCGCCTCATCCGGTGTGGCGACGGACTGATCGAGGCCGGGAACCCCGCCATAGCTGCCCTTGAACACTACCCCCTGGCCGACGGTGAAAATCCGCGCCATGTCGGGCCGCCCGGTCCACTCGGCGTTGCGCAACGGGAAAATCAGGTCTTTCTCCGTGCCCAGCGTCTGTACGCTCGTGACGCCATAGGCGGCGTAGAGGTGGAGCTGCTTCTCGATATTTCCCGGCGTCTGGTATTTGAGATCCTGCTTGATCCCGTCGACCAGGCCGAGATGAACATGATTGTCGATCAGCCCGGGCAACACATATCGGCCCTTGAGGTTCTCGATATTGGCGCCGGCCGGCGCCTTGAGCTTCGACGCCGGACCGACCCAGGTCAGCCGCCCGTCGGTGATGACCAGCGCCTGATCCGCGACAGGCGGCCGCCCGGTCCCGTCGATCAAGGTGAAATGGGCGAGTACGTTCGTCTCGGCCTGGGCGTTCGCCGCAAGCGCGGCGGCGAACCCCGCCGCGAACAGCGTGCGGCAAAAATATACAGCAGCGCCGCCCTTTACCTTCATCGCCCGGAATCCTCTCGTTTCATATCATATATGATCTGATGGCGAGTGGTACGGTTCCCTTGGGAAACCGTCAAGCGCCCTCCAAATTTTCTGCGACGGGCTGCACGCGAAGGCGAGACGCCCCAGAGTGGGCTCCCGGATGCGCGCGGGGCGGTGGACCGCCCCGGGGAATCAGGCGGTTTGTTCGGCGGCAGCCAGCGCCGAGACGCGATCCATGCGGTCCTTCGATCGCTCGAGATGGTCGCGGACGGCTGCCTCTGCGGCGGCGGGATCGTGGGCGAGAAGTGCTTCGATGATCCGCTGATGCTCGGTCGCAGCCTCTTCCGGCGCGTTGGTGCTGTAGAGCGACCGGAAGATCTGGAGATGCGCATGCAATCGCTCGATCGTCGCGGCGATCAGATTGTTGCCGCTGCCAGTCGCGATCAAGCGGTGGAGCTTGGCGTCAGCCTCGGCGAAGCGCGCGAAGGCGCGATCATCCTTGTCGGTGACGCCGCGCATCTCTTTTTCGATGTCCTCCAGCGTGGCCAGCGTTTCGTCGTCGATACGCTCGGCCGCGCGGGCCGCTGCATAAGGCTCGATCAGGAGACGCAGCGTATAGAGATCCTGTACCTCCTCGCGTGTCATGCGTGGGCTGGCACGGTAGCCGACATTGGGCATCTTGTAGACCAGCTTTTCCGCTTCGAGCTGGCTCAGCGCCTCGCGGATGGGAGTTTGGGAAATGCCCAACTGGCGCGCGACCTTGTCGATCGCGATCCTCTCGCCGGGCGCGATCTGCACCGTCATCAGCATCGAGAGCAAATGCTCATAGGCCCATTCGACCAGCGTGGGGCCGACTGGCGGACGTGGCGGATTGCGCACGGGTGGTGCTGGCCACGTCTGGGGCTCGGAATTGGAATTGCGCAAGGTAGCGGGGGGCTGAGAAGGCATCGTCACCGGATAAAGATATAGGATATGCGACCCAAGCGGAAGATCACATCGGTCGGCGCTCGCGATAGCACATCGAAGCGCCTCGAACGCCACCCCTTCATGAAAATGGGCGTGCAGGAAGTCGAGAGCGAACCGGTCGCCACGCGGGAGCTATACGTTCGATGACGTATGCCGCCCTCGGGCACGCGTGGATATCTTGCAGCCAAGACTCCGTGTCGCGAGGGCAAGATGGACGGAATTCGCGTAGGTAAAAGGGTGATCGGAACCCAGGCGCCGGTAACCGTGGGCTGGGAGAACATTCCCAAGGTGGAAGGCGGTCCGGTACGGCAGTTTATCTTTACCTGGTTCCAGCCCACGATGTTGTTCGCGCTGCTGGCCTTCTGGTATTACGCGCCCAACTCCATCGCCAAGGCATCGGTCGGCGTCGGCATCGGCATCGGCTTCAGGGTGTTGTTGCTCGGCCTCGAATGGGTGAACCCGCGCTTCGAGAGCTGGCGCCTGACCTGGAAGGAACTGGTCACCGACCTATTCTATGTCGGGCTCGGCTATACCCTGCTCCGGTTTGTCGACAGCTACATCGGCAGCGACGTCATGGTCAAAGCCATCCAGGTCCATGTTCACTGGGAAAGCCTGAAGTGGTTCACGGGCTTGCCGTTGTTGCTGCAGGCATTCCTGATCGTGTTCATCTTCGATTTCGGGCAATATTGGATGCATCGCGGGATGCATAACTGGTATCCGTTGTGGCTGCCCCATTCGGTTCACCACTACATCACCCAGTTGAATATCAACAAGGGTGCGGTGGGCAATCCGGTGGAGCTGTTCCTGATCGGGCTCGGCGTCGGCGGCTTCTTTGATTTCGTGCCGCGCGCCTTCCTGCTGGCCGGCACGTTCGGCCTGGCGGTGGGGAGCTACCAGCATATCAACGTCCGCTTCAATTCGCCGAGATGGTGGCGCTTCCTGTTCAACACAACCGAGCATCACAGCCTGCACCATTCGCAGGACTATGAGTCCACCCGCAGCAACTATTCGAACACCTTTATTTTCATCGACCGTATGTTCGGCACCTGCATCGATGGCGAGGCCGAACTCCTGGGTATGGAAGGCGGCCGCCGTATGTCGGTCCGCGAGCAGATGACCTATCCGTTCACCGAGGGCTGGAAGACGCTGAAGGAACGCTTTGGCCGGCCATCGGCGGCGGTACCAGCCGAATGACTTCGCCGGTCAGACTGGCGCAGCCATGGGCGCCACAGCCTTGGGGAGCGACCGACGGGGCCCCGTCCACCGCGAGCGATCCATTGTTTCTGGAAAAATTTCCAAGCATGCGTTTGATCAGTTGGATCTGGCACGTCAGAGGCAGCCTGGCGCTGCCCCCCGCACAATCGAGCGAGGACGCCTTCGACCGGCTCGCACCGCTATTTCGCGAGGCTGGCACCCGTCACGAACGGATCGACGATACGCTGACCTTCCACAAGAAGGACCCCACCGCTCAGGACAAGATGTCCGTTTTCGATGGTGGTGTCTTGCGGATCGAAAAAAGCCCGGCCGGGCCTGTGCTGCGTTATCACCTCGTCAGCCGGGCATTGCTGTTCTGCTTCCTGCTGGCGCCGCTGTTTCTGGGGTTCGCGCAGCTTACGATAGCTATGGGCAAGTTCCAGAAACCGGCAACAGAAGTTGCGGGCCATCACGGAAAAGCTGCGGACGCATACAAAAAGGCTGCCGCCAAAGCCGAGGCTGACAAGGCTGCGCCTGTCCCGCTGAACCCGATCGACAAGTTCCTGGGCGCCCCCGAACCGGAAAAGCCTAAAAAAGGCGATGAGGACAAACCCGGGAGGCGGAACAAGAAGCCCTCGCCGACACCCGCTTATGTCTTCGCGGGGATATTCGCCATTCTCTATGTTGTTGGGCGAATTCTGGAAGACAGGTTGGCTAAGGCGCTGTTTAAGAAGCGCCTGCTGGACGTGCAGGACGCGTGACCAGCTTCCCCGCGATTGCACGTTATGCGTTGGTGGGCGCCAGCTCCGCGTTTCTGCTATGCGCGGCTTCCTTACCCAGTGCGCCGGACTTTGCGCACTGGATCGACGGGACGGCGGCGAGCGAGCCGGAAACCCAGGTCCAGATGATCGATGGAGACACGTTCGTCATCCGCCAATCGGTCAAGACCAACTTCGAGGCGCCGTTCCTCTATCTGCTGTTCGGCCAGGATCAGGCGCTTCTGCTCGACACCGGGGCGGGCGGGCTCAAGGTCCGTCCTGTCATCGACGCGCTGATCAGCGATTGGCGGGCGAAGCATGGCGGCCGTGCGATCCACCTCGTCATCGCCCATTCTCACAGCCATGGGGACCATCACGCCGGCGACGACGAGTTTCGGGATCGGCCCGATACCGACATCGTGGGCCTCGCTCCCGAGCAGGTCGCGGCTTTCTTTCACGTCCCGGATTGGCCGCGCGACAATGCACGCCTCGATCTTGGCGGCCGCGTGCTCGACATCATCCCGACGCCCGGCCACGAACCCGCGCACATCATGGTCTATGATGCGCGCACGCAGCTGCTTTTCTCGGGCGACATGCTCTATCCGGGAAGGCTCTACGTGCCGCTCGACCGGTTCAGCGAATTTCGGGCCAGCGCGGATCGGCTGGCCACCTTCGCCATGAGCCACCCGATCCGCGCGCTGCTCGGGGCGCATATCGAGATGACGACCACTCCCGGTCAGGATTATCCGATGCAGGCCGCCACGCATCCGTCGGAACATCCCCTGCCGCTATCGCCAGCCGTCATCGAGGAATTGCAAAAGGCCGTCGATCACGCCGGGCCGGCGCTGCAGATCGATCGCCACGCCGACTTCATCGTCTACCCGCGTCCGCCCAAGCCGCCGGCCTGACGCGCCTTCACCGCGCCATGTAAGTGCGCCATCCGCCGAGATCGGTAATGTCCTCCGCGTTCACGATCGCACGCGGTTCGGCGACGAAGCCCTTAACCAGACTGCCGTCCTCCAATGTCACGGTGCCGATGGCGAGGGGTGGGGGGACTTCGGCGACGAAACTGCCGAATGCCGCCATGTCGAGCTCATATATTTCGAGCGCGATCGCCGCACCGTCGGCGCTGTGCACCAGCGCCGGCTTGGGAGGCACGCTGTCCGCGATGGCGTAGAGACGGTAGGCAGGCGCGGTCTTCGCCTCGCCGACGAAGCGGGCGTTGCGCGAGGTCAGCTGCCAGTGCAGCGGCATATCCTTCAGATGCGCGCCAACGACGGCCAGCTTCACCGTTTCCATCCATTCCTCCAGATCAAGCGGCGGCGGGGGCGCCACCGCGGGGAAAAGCGCATTTGCGGCGTCGATCAGGGCGCGATCCGTCCCGGCTGGGCCGATCAGCGTCACGCCGAATCCGACATTGCTTTGATACCCGCCCGCAGGAACCGCGATCGCGGCCATATCGAGCAGGTTCACGAAATTGGTGTATGCGCCCAGGCTCGCATTGAGTGCGATCGGCGCGGCGAGCATTTCCGCCACACGGTAGCAGGTCGGCGCGGTGGGCACGACGAGCAGGTCGACTTGCGCCCACATTTGCTCTGCCGCTCGGGCGAGCTCGGCGAGCCGATAATGCCCCTCGAAAGCATCGGCCGCACTATAGCTGTATCCCTGCTCCACGATCTCGCGGACGACGGGATGGATTGCGTCGGGGTCACTCTCGAGCATGGTCTTGAGCGCGGCGGTGCGCTCCGCGACCCAGGGCCCGTCGTAGAGCAGGCGAGCAGCCTCATCGAGCGGGGCCAGATCGATCTCGACCAGCTCCGCGTCGAGGCTATCCAGTGCCTGCTGGTAGAGAAAGTCGGATTCGATATCGCCGAACCAGCGACGCTGATCTGCAGGCAGAATACCGACCCGATGACGCGGACGGGGGGCGTCGGCGACCGACCGCGAAAGGGGATCTTCAGGATCGAAGCCGGCGGCGATCGCATCGATGAGGCTCGCTTCGTCGGCCGTATTGGCAAAGACGGTGATGCAGTCGAGCGTGCGGCAGGCAGGAACGAGGCCGCGGCTGCTCCAGCGGCCTCGGCTGGGTTTGAGGCCGACAAGATGGTTGAAGGCCGCCGGAACGCGGCCCGATCCAGCCGTGTCGGTTCCAAGCGCGAAGGCGACCAGGCCCGCTGCCACCGCAACCGCGGAGCCGGAACTCGACCCGCCGCTGATCCAGGCGCGATTATACGCATTGCGCGGTATGCCATAGGGACTGCGCGTCCCGTTGAGACCGGTTGCGAACTGGTCGAGATTGGTTTTCCCGACGGGGATCGCTCCGGCGGCGACAAGGCGGTCCACCACCCCCGCCGACCGTGTCGGCCGATACGAAAAAGCAGGGCAGGCAGCCGTCGTATCCAGACCCAGGACATCGATATTGTCCTTCACCGCGAATGGAACACCGGCCAGCGGCAGCTGCTCGCCCGCGGCGATGCGCGCATCGATCCTGGCTGCGGCGGCCCGAAGCGTTTCGGCATCGAAGCGCGATATCCAGACGGCGGCCTGGATCGCGTCGTAGCAAGTGAGGCGTTCCAGCACCTCATCCATGACCTCGACCGCGCTGCGCCGGAGCGAGCCTACATCTGCGGCGATTGCGTCGACGGACGGTCGATCGAGAGCGATCACGCGCGCACCAGCGCCAGGACCGGGGCGCCAGGGGAAACCGTCTGACGTTCGGCCACGTAAAGCGCGGCGACCGTTCCGGCAGAGGGGCTCAGAACGGGAAACTCCATCTTCATCGCTTCCAATATTGCGATGGTCTCGCCAGCGGCGACGGTGTCGCCAAGCTCCTTCATCAATTTCCAGACACTGCCGCCGAACGGCGCTTCGACCAACTCCGCTCCGTCGGGGAGGGCGACGGCGTCGGCGGATTCTTCACCGGCTTCTTCCGTCAGGCTCGCGACGCGGTCGAACTCGCCCCGCCGCTCCCAGTCGGCGCGCTCGGCGGCAAAAGCGGCGTTGCGGCTCTTCTCGAACTCGGTGATCGATACCGAGTTTTCGGCAAGGAAGGACCGATAGTCGGCAAGCCGGAACTCGGACTCCTCGATCTTGATGTCGCGCCGGCCGAGCGGGAAGTCGCGGCGCCACTCAGTCAGTTCGTTATGGCTGACCGGAAAGAAGCGGACCTGATCGAAGAAGCGCAGCAGCCAGGGCTTGTCCGAAAAAGGGCCGGTCTGGCGATAGGTGTTCCAGACCTGGATGGTGCGGCCGAACAGCTGATAGCCGCCCGGTCCCTCCATCCCGTAGATGCACATATAGGCGCCACCGATCCCGACGACGTTGGGCGGCGTCCAGGTGCGTGCGGGGTTGTATTTTGTCGTGACCAGCCGGTGACGGGGGTCGATCGGCGTGGCGACCGGCGCACCCAGATAGACGTCGCCCAGCCCATAGACGAGATAGCTTGCGTCGAAGATGATGCGGTGGACGTCATCCGCGCTTGCCAAACCGTTGGCGCGGCGGATGAATTCGATATTGTCGGGGCACCAGGGCGCATCGTCGCGCACCACGGCCATGTAGCGCTCGATCGTCTGATGGATGGCGGGATCGTCCCAGCTCAACGGCAGATGGACGATGCGCGACGGAATCGTAAAATCATTGAGGTCGCCCAGCTGATCCTCGATCGCCGTAAGCCGTTCCAGCAGCGCATTCTGCTTCAGGCGGACGCCGTCGATATGGATCTGGAAGGACCTAATGCCGGGAACGATATCGATAATGCCGGGCAGCGCCAGCGCGCCGAGCGCGGTGGTCGCGGCATGGACCCGTATCCGCAGCTCGAGATCGAGCGTGATCGGTCCATATTCCACCAGCAGATTGCGGTCGCCTTGCCGGCGATAGAGCACACGCGGGCGGCGACCATGTGGCGGCAGTTCGGCGAGGACGGCGTCATGCCCCCCGACGATCCGGCCGGTGGTGTGCAAAGCGGGCCGGCCCTCGATCCACGCTTCCTCGGCCTGGCTCGCCGCATCAGCCTCGGTCAGACTGACATCCTGGAACCGGATGCGATCGCCCGGCGCGAGCTGGCCGACCTTCCAGAGGTCCGCCGCGATCACCACGAACGGGCAGACGAAGCCGCCAAGCGAGGGTCCGTCGGGCCCCAGGATGATCGGCATGTCGCCCGTGAAATCGAGTGCGCCGATCGCATAGGGATTGTCGTGGATGTTGGACGGGTGAAGTCCGGCCTCGCCGCCGTCCTTGCGTGCCCAGTGAGGCTTGGGGCCGATGAGCCGGACGCCGGTCCGGTTGCTGTTATAATGGACCCGCCAATTGGCCGAGAGAATCGTGTCGATATCCCCGGGCGCGAAGAAATCGGGGGCGCCATGCGGACCATACAGGACGCGGATGGTCCAGTCGGGGCCGAGCGACGGCTGCTCGACGGCACGCGGGCCAGGAATCACGGCGGGCGCATTCGGGGTCAGGTGGAGCGTGTCGCCGACGCGCAGCCTGCGTCCGCCGTGGCCGCCGAACTCGCCGAGATCGAAGGTACTGCCGCTGCCGAGATAAGCGGGGACGTCCAGGCCGCCCGCGAATAGAATATAGCCGCGCATGCCGCCGCCGCTGATGCGGCCGAGCGCGAGTAGCTGGCCTTCGGTGACGGACACTGCCCTGTTGCGAGGCACCGGCTTGCCGTCAAGCGTTGCATCGAATTCGGCACCGGTAAGACAGATGCGCGTCGCGGTATTGAACTGGAGCGTAGGGCCGGTGGCGGTGACCTCCAGGCCGGGCGCGTCGCCATGATTGCCGAGCAGCACGTTGCCGAGGCGAAACGCGCGTGCGTCCATCGGCCCGGATGGCGGCACGCCGATATCCCACAGTCCGATCCGGCCTGGATAATCCTGCACGGTCGTCGCGGTGCCGGCCGAACGCACCGATATGCTATGGGGCCGATGCTCGACGCGCTCCAGCGAACGCGTCGACACGTCGCCCGTGACGAAATCCTCGCTCCGCGCCACGTCGCGCAGCCAGCGCACGTTGGTCTCGATGCCCGCGAGCTGGGTCCGATCCAGTGCCACCTGCATCGCCGCGACCGCCGCATCGCGATCCTCGCCACGCACGATCAGCTTGGCGAGCATCGGATCGTAGAAGGACGAAACGGCAGTGCCGCGTTCGACCCAGGTTTCGATGCGTGCATCGTCGGGGAAGATAACTTCGGTGAGGGTGCCGACGGCAGGACGGAAGTCCACCATAGGATCTTCCGCATAGAGCCGAGCCTGAATTGCCCAGCCGCGCGGGTTGGGCACCGGCATGTCGAGAAAGGCGTAGTCGCCGGCCGCGCCACGCACCATCCATTCGACCAGATCAACGCCGGTTACTTCTTCGGTCACGCCATGCTCGACCTGAAGGCGGGTATTTACCTCCAGGAAGAACCAATCCTTGCGTGTGGGGTCGTATAGGAATTCGACCGTGCCTGCAGAACGGTAACGCGCGGCCGTTCCCAGCCGCACTGCGGCCTCGATCAGCGCGGCTCGGACATGCTCGGGAAGGTGAGGTGCGGGCGCTTCCTCGATCACTTTTTGATTGCGGCGCTGGAGCGAGCAGTCGCGTTCGCCGAGCGCGACGACGCGGCCGGTGCCGTCGCCGAAAATCTGAACTTCGACATGGCGCGCGCGCGGCACGAAGCGTTCGAGGAAGAGCCCGGCATCGCCGAAATTGCCCGCGCCGAGCCTGGCTACCGCGGCATAGCCGTCGCGTACCGCTTGCTCGTCCGCGCAGACGCGCATCCCAATCCCGCCACCGCCGGCCGTGGCCTTGAGCATGACGGGATAGCCGATCCGTCCGGCGGCGTCGACAGCAGCCTCGATATCCGCCAGTAGCCCCGTCCCTGGCGCGAGCGGAACCTGCTCCGCCTCGGCCAGGGCGCGCGCGCTGTGTTTCAGGCCGAAGGCACGAATGCTGTCCGGCGTGGGACCGATGAAGGCGATGCCAGCAGCCTCGCACGCCTCCGCGAAGCCGGCATTTTCGGACAGGAAGCCGTAGCCGGGATGGATCGCGTCCGCGCCCGTCTCCCGTGCCGCTGCAAGGATGCGCGCCACGTCGAGGTAGCTCTCTGCCGCCGGTCCGGGGCCGATCCGCACCGCCACGTCGGCCTCGGCAACATGCCGCGAAGCCTCATCGGCGTCGGAAAAGATCGCGACCGACCGAATGCCCATGCGCCGCAGCGTGCGAATGATCCGACAAGCGATCGCCCCGCGATTGGCGATCAGGACCGTACCGAAGCTCATGCAGCGACAATCATGCGCACAGGCGTGGGATTGAAGCCGTTGCAGGGATTGTTGATCTGCGGGCAGTTCGAAACGACGACGGTCACGTCCATCTCGGCACGTAGATCTACCGTCAGCCCGGGCGCCGAGATGCCGTCGACGATGCCGAGCGTTCCGTCGGCTTCGACCGGCACATTCATGAAGAAATTGACGTTGGACACGATGTCGCGCTTGCCGCGGCCATCGCGCAGATTGGCCTCGAGGAAGTTATCGACACAGGCATGCTGCGCCTTGGTATGATGTCCGTAGCGCAGGCTATTGGACTCGCATGAGCAGGCCCCACCGATCATGTCGTGATAATCGACCGAAGTCGCCACGATCGTCATCATCGGCCGTCCCTCGTTGGAGAGCAGCATGCTGCCGGTGCGCAGGAAGATGTTGGACTGAGACGCGATCGTGTCTTGCGCGCTGAAGCGCTCGGCGTCGTCAGCCGTGGCGTAAAGCAGGAAGTCGACCGCCTGATTGCCCTCCAGATCGACCACTCGGAGCGTTTCACCCGCCTTGACCCGGTGCATCCAGGGGGCACGGGCCGGCACGACCTCGTCATGGATCACCTGGCCGGTCAGGCCTTCGAGATGCGGGTTCCTGTCCATTAGCGGTAAAGATCTTCCGTGTTGAGGAAGGCGCGAAGCCGCTCGGGCGTCGCCGTGCGGATCGGGTCGTCTTCGGCGGTAACCGGGCCGCGCCAGGCGGTGGCGCGCAGCGGCGTCACGCTCCACGGCCGCAGGTCGAGCACGTGCGGGCAATTCGCGATGACAATGATCAGGTTCATCTCGGCGCGTAGCGTGAGCGAGCGGCCCGGCGCAAACGGTCCGAGTTGGGCGATCACGCTGCCGTCCGCGCCGATCCGCACGCCCTTGAACAGATTGATGCAGGGATGGACGTCGCGGCGGCCCAGCCCATGCTTGGCAGCGCCCAGCAACAGCCGGTCGCGCGCATTGGGGAAAGCACCGGAATTGCTGCCGTCGCCATAATGGCGGCGGTTGGAAGCCTCGTTCGACGCGCCGCAAAAGGCGTCGTGCGCGGCGGCGTCGTCCTGCTCGATGCTGGCGAGCACGCGGCCCATGTCGGAGAGAAGCAAGCTGCCCGCAGCGGGATAGGCGTCCCACTGCACCTTCACCGTATCCGCGATGTTGAGCCGCTCGGTCGGCATGGCGGCATTGAAGACGAGCACCGACGCGCAGGAGTCGCCGTATAGATCGATCAGGCGAAGGCGGCTGCCTCTGGGCAGAGTGCGCGAGGCATAGCCGCCGGCGGCGATCGTCTCTTCCCACAGCAAATCGCGCGGTTCGACATCCATCGGCAGATCATCAGCGCGGGGCGGCAGGATCGGCATCGCCTCGACGACGGTGCCGCCCATCGCCCGGGCATGCGCGCGGGCGGCGGTGGGATCGGCAAGCCCGTTCATGCGGCCTTGCTCCCCGGAGGCGCTTCATTCTGATCCTGCTCGTGCAGCGGGGGCAGTAGGGCAGTGGTGGTGAAGAGTCTGAGCTGCTGCACGCCGCGCACCTTGCGTAGCGCGTCGCACAGATCGCGCAGCCGTCGCGCAGGACCCTGCACGAGCAGCACCTCGAGCGACTGATCGTCTTCGAGAAAGACGTGCTGCGAGGAGATGACTTCCTTGAGATATTCGCCCTGCGTCTGGGCAAGCTGGTGCCGCACGCGGCCCATGTCGCCGCGATAGACCAGGGTGATGGTGCCGGCGAGCATGTCTTCGGGACGCAGGGCCGCGCCATGCTCCGCCAGCTCGTCACGGATCAGTTCGGCGATCAGCTGCGAACGCGAGGGTAGGCCGCGCTCCTCCACCATCACGTCGAGCTGGCGGGAGAGTTCGGCCGGAAGACTCATGCTGAGCCTGGCGAGGCTGGAGGAAGGTGCGTCCTTCATTGCGAATCCTGTGTGTTTGTTATTACTGATTCTGTCAATCGTAATACTTCTTGCTGCAGGTCGAGTGCGTTCGGGGCCGGTTTTCGCGTGAGTGGCAGGTCATAAACCGCAGTCGCGCCGAAGCGGTGGGGGGCGTGCGGATCGATGCGGCGCTTGTCGAACGCGAGCACACGCGTGCCGAGACCGAAGGCCTCGCTGATGTCGTGCGTGACCATCAGCACGGTGAGCGAATGCTGTTGCCACAGCCCGAGGATCAGGCGGTGCATGTCCTGCCGGATGCCGGGGTCGAGCGCGCCGAACGGTTCGTCGAGCAGCAGCACGCGGGGCCGCGCCATCAACGCCTGTGCGATGGCGAGCCGTTGCTGCATGCCACCGGAAAGCTGGGCAGGATATAGATGAAGCGCATCGCCGAGTCCGACCTCGATCAGCATCGCCTCTGCCTCTTCGGCGGCGGTGCGCCTCGCCGCGCCGAACAGGCGGGCGGTGAAAGGTGCGCTTGTGCATTCCCGGCCGAACATCACGTTGCGAAGCGCAGTCAGGTGGGGGAACACTGAGTAACGCTGGAAGACCACGCCCCGGTCAGGCCCGCATTCGGGCCGCAGAACCTTGCCGTCCAGCAGGATGCGACCATGGGTTGGCCCTTCCTGGCCCAGCACAAGTCTGAGGAAGCTGCTCTTACCCGCGCCGGACGGGCCCACGATCGAAACGAAGCTGCGTTCGGCGATGCCGAGATCGACGCGCTCGAGCACGATCTTTTCGCCATATTCCAGCCAGACGTTTTCGAAGGTGAGAATCTCGCTCATCGGCTGGCCTGATGCGCCCAGGCGAAGCTACGGCGGCTCAACTGGGCAAGCGCCACGTCCATCACGATCGCGAGCAGCGAAATCCACGCGACATAGGGAATGATGACGTCCATCGAGAGGTAGCGCCGTACCAGGAAGATCCGGTAGCCAAGCCCGATGTCGGAGGCGATGGCCTCAGCCGAGATGAGATAGACCCAGGCGGGGCCTAGCGACAGGCGCAACCCGGCGATCAGACGGGGCAGCGCCTGCGGCAGCGCGACGCGAAGCGCGAGCTGCCAACTGCTGGCGCCCAGCGTCTGCGCCTTTATGAGCTGCTCCCGCGGAAGCGCCGCCACATGATCGGCGAGGTCGCGGATCATGAAGGGCGTAACGCCGATCACGATAAGCGCCACCTTGGCGGCTTCGCCCAGGCCGAAAACGATGAAGAGGACCGGAAGGAGCGCGATCGGCGGTATCACCGCAACGGTCGTGACCAATCCGCCGAACGACGCGCGGGCCGCGGGCAATATACCGAGCACCATGCCGACCAGCAGCGCGGACAAGGTGCAAATGCCAAGTGCAAGACCAAGCCGTTCGAGACTGGCCAGCGTGTCCGCCCAGAAGATGAGCCGGCCGCTCAGCGGGTCTGCGTCCACCAGCAGGCTGCGCATGGCTGCGACCATTGCGGCGGGCGTCGGCAGTATCTTGTCCGACGGGTTGGCGGCGTGCCGGGCGGCCGAGGCGAACAGATAGACCACGACAACCAGAAGCAACGGCAACGCACCCAGCAGGATGGAATTGCGCCGGCTTGGCCTGACGTTCACCCAGCGCATCGCGGCCGCCTCAGAGCTTGCCCGCCGCTGCCTGCTCCATGAATGTCGGGTCGAACCGCAGCTTCACGTTGTTGGTGTCGCCGAGCGTCTTGCCGCCGGGGAGGCCGATGCCGACCGCGTCCGCCGATTTCGCACCCTGGCCGAACAAGCCCTTGGAGAAGCTGAAATCGCGCACCTTGGTCATCGTGCTGGCGAGCGCGGGGGATTTGAGCGCGGCCACCGCGTCCCGCGGCGTGGCGTAGAGATGGGTCGTGGTAAGCTGCGCGTCGAACGCCTCTGCGCTCGATCCCGCCATCTTCGCCATCGCAGCACGGGCGGCGGCGCCCGCAGCATCCTTGCGCTGCACGAGCGTGATGGTTTCGTACCAGATACCAGCCAGCGCCTTGCCGAGATTGGGATTGGCCTTGAGCGTCGCGGTATCGACCGCAAGCAGATCCAGGATCTCGGCCGGAATCTGGCGCGAATCGAAGACCAGCTTCGCGTTCGGTACCTTCTTGAGTTCGGTCAACTGCGGGTTCCAGGTGACGGCGGCGGTCGCAGCGGGATTGGCGAAGGCGCCGACGATGTCGGCATCCGACGTGTTGACCGTCTTCACGTCGGACAGCTGGAGCCCGACCGTGGAGAGACCGCGCGCGAGCAGATAATGGGAGACCGAAAGTTCGACGAGATAGACGGTGCGTCCCTTGATGTCGGCCAGGCCCTTGGCACCCTTGAGGACGATGCCGTCATTGCCGTCCGAATAATCGCCGAGGATGATCGCGCTCGTGTCCTTGCCGCCCGCAGCCGGGATGGTCAGGGCGTCCATGTTGGTCACGGTGACGCCGTCGAGCTTGCCGGCGTTGAACTGGTTCACCGACTCGACATAGTCGTTGACCTGAACGAAGTTGATTTTGACGCCATATTTGTCGGCCCACTTCTTCACGATGCCGGCCTGCTGAGCGTAAGGCCATGGCATCCAACCCGCGTAAATCGACCAGCCGATCGTGAAGTCGGAGCGCTTCGCGGTTGCGGCATCATGTTGTGCGCCGCCGCTACAGGAGGCTGTGAGAAGCAGCGCCGCGGCCGTAATCGCGATGCGCGTTTTGGACAGCCAGCTTCCCATATTCACTCCCTTAGGTCTCACCCCGTGAGTCGAAATCCACGGAATTCTGCGATGGATCAATGTATGCGATATTACGTTTGATCAATCCAGTAATAAATTCTATTAAAATTGCCTGATGAGGCGTCTGACTCGATTTTCCTATGCTGCAATGCGTCATTTGGGCACTATCCAAGGTGCGGCGCTGTGGACGACTCGGGTATCGGATCTTTGGATGGGGCAAACAGGCAAGCGGCAGCTTCACCCGGTCGGCTGGCGGGGCTCAGTGCCGCCACCTTTGGACGCCTTTCCGGTCCGAACAGCCGCCCGGCGCGGCCGGTGACGGGGGCCATTCGGTGACGACGAATGCGCTACGGGCGATATTCGTAATCGTGCCGTTGGCGATCGTCGCCACAATCTTTTCCTGCCTGCTGGCGCAGTCCCGCAACCGCCGCCGTCACGCGGAGGAGGCCAATCTCCGCCAGACCGAGATGCTGCAGAAGGAGATTGCCGCACATACTACCACCCACGCCGAACTGCAGCGGGCGAAGGACGCCGCCGAATCCGCCAACGCCGCCAAGACCAGATATCTGGTCGCGGTCAGTCACGAGATACGTTCGCCGCTCAATGCGATCTACGGCTACGCGCAGTTGCTCGAGCGCGAAGGCGCGATGCCGCCGGTTGAAGCGGCAGGCGTGATCCGACGGTCTGCGGAACATCTCACCAATCTGGTCGAGGGGCTGTTGGATATTTCGCGCGTCGAAAGCGGTGTGCTCAAATTCCGGCAGGATATCGTGCGGCTGCCGGCTCTTCTCGATCATGTCGTGGACATGTTCCGCATGCAGGCGGCGGCGAGGGGGCTAACGCTGGACTATGTCGTCGAAAGCAGGCTTCCGCCTTACGTACGAACCGACGAAAAAAGGCTGCGGCAGATCCTGATCAACCTGTTGTCCAACGCCATCAAATATACGGAGCGAGGCGGCGCTACGCTGACCGTGCGATATCGCAGCCAGATGGCGCTGATCGAAGTCAAGGACACCGGTATCGGCATCCCTCCTGAGGATATCGAAAGGATTTTCGAGCCATTCGAACGCGGCAGCTCGCCGGACGCCGCGATGCAACCGGGGATCGGGCTTGGTCTGGCAATCACGCGCGTGCTCGCGGGTATATTGGGAGGCGAAGTGACTGCAACCAGCGAGGTCGGCCACGGCAGTAGCTTCCAGCTCCGCATCCTGTTGCCCGAACCGATGGCTCCGCCCGCAAGCGCTGCGGCTTATGATCGTGTCACCGGCTATCGCGGTGCGCGCAAAACCATTTTGGTGATCGATGACAATCCCGCCCAAATCACGGTCGTGCAGCATTTGTTGCGTCCGCTTGACTTCGCGGTGTTTGCGGCAACCAGCGGCGCAGAGGGGCTGGCGCTGGCGGAGCGCTGCTCCCCCGATCTGGTGCTGCTCGATATCCAGATACCGGGAAGCAACGGATGGGAAATTGCGGCGCGGTTGCGGGCGAGCCTTGGGCAGCGACTGCAGATCGTGATGGTTTCGGCGAATGCCCACGAATTCAAGGCGGGGGGCGATGGCGGCTCCAGCCATGATGCCTTCCTATCGAAGCCGGTCGACCTCGACGCCCTGCTCGACACGATCGGCCGCCGACTCGACCTGAGCTGGATCGTCACCGCCGACGAGGCTGCCGGCCGAGAGACGAGCATGCCAGGCAAGCTGCCCGAGACGGCAGGCCCCTTTCTCACGAACCTCAGGCACTGTATCAAGTTGGGGCACGTGCGCGCTATCGGGATGGTCCTGAGCGATCTCGAAGCCGAGATACCGGAGAGCGCCAGCGCGGTCGCGGAGATGCGGCGGTATCTCAGCGATTTCGATCTGCGTGCGCTGACTAGGGCGGTCGACAATGTCGGATAAGGCGATCGGCAGCGGCCCGGGGGCAACGATCCTGGTGGTCGACGACACGCCTGAATCGCTGCGCTTTCTAAACAGCACGCTCGAACAGGCAGGCATGACCGTGCTTATCGCAGTGGACGGGCTCGCCGCGCTTGACCTGCTGGAGCATGTCACCCCCGATCTTATACTCATGGATGCGGTGATGCCGGGGCTGGACGGCTTCCAGACGACGGCACGCATCAAGGCGGACGGCCGCTTTCGTCATCTGCCGGTGATCTTCATGACCGGCCTCACTGAGACCGAGCATGTCGTGCACGGGCTGGAGGCAGGTGCGGTCGATTATGTGCACAAGCCGATCGTCGTGGACGAGTTGCTGGCGCGCGTATCGGTTCACCTTGCCAACGCCCGCGTCTCGCAAGGCAGCCAGCTCGCGCTCGATACCGCCGGCAGGCCGTCCTTCGCGGTCGAGGATGGCGGGACAATCAGCTGGCTGACGCCGCTTGCGGCCGCGACGATCGAACGCCTCTTTCCAGGCTGGACGCCCCGGAATGTCCGGTTGCCCGAACTGCTCGCTGTCACGATCAAGCGTCTGCAAGGGCCCGACGTGCCGGGCGGCGCACAAGCGTCGATCCAACTGGGCGAAAGCGTCGTCGAATGCACCTTCCTGCGTCAAACAAGCGCGACGGAAAGGCTTTTCAGGTTCACCGAGAAACGGGAGGGTGATGCCGAGCGCATTCTCGCCGAGCGCCATGGCCTTACCTCACGCGAGGCGGAGGTGCTGGTCTGGATAAGCCGCGGCAAGCAGAATCGGGAAATCAGCGAGATCCTGCAGATCAGTCCGCGCACAGTGAACAAGCATCTCGAACAGGTCTTCGAGAAAATGGGCGTGGAAAATCGCGCTTCCGCGACAGCAATCGCGGTCGCCATACTCGCGCAATAAGCGAACGGCACGGCCCGTCCGCTACGTCAAATGCCTCATGGCGCGGCGAACCGGGACGGCCCAGCCATCGTCATATGGCGACGATTTTTCGAAGCGCGGGCGTCTGGATCGCCTTGGCGGTCGCAACCATGGCGACGCGGGCGGATGCACGGCCCGCAACCGCCCGTTTGATCAGCTGCGACGCGGGGAGCTGTGTCCTCATTCGCGGCTATCGGAGCACGTCGGCGGCCGTCATCCGGATCAACGATCGCGAGGTGGAGGCCGAAGGCGGCCGTTCGTGGCGGGTACGCCTACCGGTGGCGAGCGTCGAGCATTGGTCGGCACCCTTTGCCCGCACCCTTCGCGTTTCGGTCGCCGACCCAACTGGCGCGACCGAGTGGACCCAGGCCGTGCGGCTACCCATGGGGCTGCTGGGCCGCAATCTGGAACTCGCTTCGCTGGTAGTACGTGTCCGGTAAGGCGTAATAAGAGTTCAGGAGTATTACTCAAACAAATAGATTTAACATCACGCTATTCTCCCTGTGTGGCGGCCTGGTCGTTGCAAATCTTGCACTTCTATTGATGAAGTGCAGATTTTTTTGTGTTGTCTTGAGATTTAATGGTTGTTCTTCCTTCTCCACGAGCCTAGATGGCCTTCATCCGCACGGAAGACGGCGGAAGATGTTCGTAGGAGAAGGTAATGAAGATCGGCATCGCGGCCCTCGCCGCCATCTCGCTTGGTTCGGCTGCTTTTGCCAGCACCACTGACAATCCTTTCGGCAAGGACAGCGCCGTCCTTTCGCTCAGCGGGCTCGATCTTGCGACCGCCGCCGGTCAGCAGCGCCTTGCCATTCGCGTCGATCAGGCGGCCCGTGCGGTGTGCGGCGAGAGCCTTGCCACAATTCACGCAGACCTCGAAGCGCGCGCTCGCGAGTGTCGTGCCGACGTCGCCGAGCAGGTGCGGAGCCAGATCGAGGCACGCACGGCCGAGGCTTCGCACAACAATTCGGTCCGCCTCGCCTTGCTGCGCTGATTCCCGTTTTCCGGCGGCAGGTCGATCCTTACCCGTGCTTCTGAGGAGCGCCGGTAGGATCGGCCTGCGGCCTGATTTTTTTGGCGAACATCCGTTCGCGCCAGCGCGCCTACGTCATTCGCACACCTGCGCGCGCGACGTGGCAGATCTACCCTCCGGACCCTGGAAATCGTTCCCGGGGTATGAATTACGTGCGGAAGATATTCTTCAATCTGCTACCGCCCTTGATGATCGCCGTAGTTATCTTGTTTTGGGCGTTCGGTCCGGCGGTCCTGATCAAGAATAGCTGGACGATCGTGGTTGTATCGGCGCTGATCACCGCGTCCGTGCAAGGACTGGAATGGGTTGCCGAACGGCATGTCGGCTGGCGGCTGGACAAGCGCGAATTCTTCACCGACCTGTTCTATGTGGTGCTAAGCTCCACGGCGATCGCTTGGGCGTCGACCCACCTCGCGGACGACACGCTTACCTCAATCAAGCTTAAGCTGGGCATCACCACGCAATGGGCGATGCATATGCCTTTCCTGGCGCAGGTTGGACTCGTGGTCTTCCTGGTCGAATTCGGCCAATATTGGATGCACCGCGCGATGCATAACTGGACGCCATTGTGGCTGACCCATGCGCCGCACCATCACATCACGCAGCTCAATGCGATGAAGGGCGCGGTGGGCAATCCGCTCGAGTTGTTCCTGATCAGCTTGAGCGTGGTGGCACTGTTCGACCTGCCGCTGCCCGCGGAATTCTGCGCCTTCAATATTCTGGGCGTGATCTCCACCTTCGCCCATGCGAACGTGCGGTCCGATCCGCCCAGATGGTATTCCTTCTTCTTCACGACGATCCAGCACCACAGTCTGCACCATTCGGTGGTCTACGAGGATACGCGCTGCAATTACGGCAATTCGCTGATCCTGCTGGACCGCATCTTCGGCACCTTCCGCGCCGGCGAATCCGCGATCGTCGGCCAGGAGGAGCGCAAGCGGCTTTCGATCTGGGAGCAGTTCGTCTTTCCGGCGCGGCCGATAATGGAGAAGATTAAAGCCCGGCAGGCGGCGCAGGCCAAGGCCGCCTGACCGGATCGGCGGGCCGCGCATCCGTCCCGATCAGAGCTTCTCGCGTCGCGGCGCGCGCGCCAACGGAGGGCCGCCCGAGTTGCATGGGGCCCATCGCCGAATGATGCCCCTAGGGCGTTTGACGTATCGGCGGGCACATGGATCGCAAGCACGCTCACGCCTTCCACCGATCGAGGCAAACAGATGCAGCGCGTTTTCCTATCCCAGAAGCTAATCGCAGCAATGATGGCCGCTGCCCTGGCCGCCGCGGCCCCGGCTGCGTCCGTGGCGCTCCCCCACGAGGAGCAGACGCAGATCGTGCCGGGCTTCGCGGATTTCCTCGTGGTGGATGGCGACAGCGTTTGGGCGACCAATCGGGGCCGGGTTGAGCGCTGGTCGCGGCAGGGCAAGCAAGCCGAGGTGGCGATGACCCGGCCATGCGGCGGGATGGCGGTAGCGGAAGGCTCACTCTGGGTCGCGGACTGCAAGGACGGCACGCTCAGCCGGATCGATTTGCAAGCGGCCAAGCTGATTGTCGCCATCCCTACGGGGATCGCGAACCCAAAGGGCGAGACGAACGTCGTGGCGGGCGCGGGATCGATCTGGGTTCCCAACGACGCTGATCGAACGGTCCAGCGGATCGATCCCAGCGGCAATCGGGTCGTTGCATCGATCCCGGTGGCAGCCGGGACCTATTATCTTGCTTTCGGCTTCGGCTCGCTCTGGGCCGTCAGCAGCGACAGTCGCTTGCTCCAGCAGATCGATCCCGCGACCAACGCGGTGGTCAAACGGATCGCGCTGGGCAAGCAGCCGGGTTTCCTCGCCGCCGGCGAAGACGCGGTCTGGGTGCAGGAGCAAGGCGATGGCGCGCTCGCGCGCATCGACCCTCGGACGGGCGAAGTTTCCGGCCGCGTTAAAGTGGGCGCGGACCTTCTATATGGTGACATTGATGCGGGCGGCGGTGCGGTCTGGCTGCGCACCACCGCGGGCCAGACCTTCGCCATGATTGACCCTAAGAGCATGGCGATTGTTGCACGCCTCGGCCCAGCCGCCGGGAGCGGCGCGTTACGGTTTGCGGGCAGGGGTTTGTGGACCACCGCGCACGACGTGCACACGCTCACCTGGTGGAACCTGGCCTCCAAGTCGCATGACTGAGATAGGCCGGACCCTGGAGGCTGACTTTCGCAGCGACGGCTGTCGGTCGCCGCGCCGTCCGCATCGATGCTTGGTGGTCAGCTGAGTCGCTTATCGCGCTCGCGCCGCGATTCCCCGGGGATCGGCGCGGAAAGCCCCGCGCCTCAGTATTACGATTTGTGGATTTCGTGCCACGCCGGACGTCAAAAAAGGGTGTGTGGGAGCGTCGCCAGCAAGCCGTGCAGATAGCGGCGGACCGGCCCAACCGCGATTGGTCCAAAATGGTACGTCAAACGCCCCATGGCGACGAAGCCGGTTTAACCAAAGCTTCACATTCGAGCACGCGCCAAAGAAGCGCGGCGCAAGGGAGCTGGAGCCACCTGGAGGGCGATTGGTCTAGGTTTCAACGGGGGCTACGGTGGCACGATCCATTTCTCGCGCAGCGCTGCTTGGCGCGACTTTTCTCGCCGGGTTTTCCGCAACACAGGCGGTCGCACAAACGGCGACGACGACGTCCGATCCATCCGCGGAGGCGGCGGGCAGCAGCAACGAAATCGTGGTCACGGGCAGTCGCCGTCGCGTGACGCTGCAAAACGCGCCGATCAATATCGCTGCTGTCAGTTCCGAGCAGATCCAGCGCGAGCATATCGACGACGTACGCGATCTCGCCGCCTTCACCCCCGGTCTGACGATTTCGGATACGGGTCCAGGTACGACCGGCAAGATCGTGATGCGCGGCCTCAGCGCGTCCGACGTGGACACGGGCGGCTCCAATTACGACAATGCGCTCGGCATCTACCTGGGCGAGGTGCCGCTCTATTACGACTTCAAGCTGCTGGACATCGCGCGCGTCGAGACATTGCTCGGTCCGCAGGGAACGCTCTACGGGCTCGGGACGCTGGCAGGTGCGATCCGCTATATCCCCAACCGCCCTAACGTGACCGATATCGAGGGCGAAGTGCATGGCCGCCTCTACGGCAAGAGCCACGGCAGCAAAATCGGCTACCAAGGCGACGCTATGGTCAACATACCGATCGTCAAGGACCACATCGCCTTTCGCACTTCCACAGGCTATTATTACGACCCTGGCTTCATCGACTACCCGCTGCTGATCCAGACTCCCGGCGTGTCGCTGCCGCAGCCGAGCGGCCCTGTCAGTGTGACCCCCGCCGGATATGCGGCGAATCTCAAAGAACGTAAGGACCTCAATTTCGAGAAGACCTTCACGTCTCGGAACCAGCTGCTGGTGCAGACGACCGATGATCTGAAGGTGATCTTCACCTATGCCTATCAGCAGACGAAAACCGAGGGCAACCAGGCCAATAGCGCCGGCGTGTTGCAGACTGGCAGATACGAAAATGCCGCCCGCTATGTCGAGCCGTCGAACCGCCATGCGAACCTTCTCAGCATGGAAATCAACGCGAACATCGCGGACATCGCCGATCTCGTGTCGACGACCGCTTACACCAAGGTCAGAAACCGGTCGCACAGCGACAATACCGACCTGCTGCTCGACCTGGATTATGATTATGAGCTGTTCCCGGCCTTCTCCAGCTGGAACGAGTCCGACGACCACCGTAAGCAGTTCAACCAGGAAATCCGGCTGGTCTCGCGCCACGGCGGCCCGTTCAACTGGGTGCTCGGCGGCTTTTACAACGACCAGAAGGATCACCGCGACTATGCCGAGCACACGCCCGGCCTGTCGGCCTTCTACGGCGTCCCGAACAACCCCGCCGATCTGGAATATGTAAGCTATTCCAAATCGAAGGTTACCGAGAAAGCGATCTTCGGTGAGGGCACGTTCCATGTCACGCATGACTGGCAGGTCACCGGTGGCGCGCGCTATTTCAAATATACTTCGCAGATCCAGGGCGCGCTCGTGCTGCCGCTGCTTGGCGATCCTCTCAGTCCCTATGATCTCAGCCCCTCTGGCGGCAAGGCGAAGCAGGATGGTTGGGTCTGGAAGGCCAACACGTCCTACAACTTCACGCGCGACCTCATGGCCTATGCAACCTACAGCAAGGGATATCGCATCGGCGGCCCGAACAGGGTGGCCCCCTGTCCCGACCCCGTGCCGGTCAACCAGCAAAACGCCTGCGCGCTGCCCAACGAAATCCAGTACGGCCCGGACAAGACCAAGAATATCGAGGTTGGATTCCGGACGCAGCTGTTCGACCACAAATTGTCGTTCAATTTCGATGTTTACCATATCAAATGGCAGGGCCTCCAGGTCGCTTCTGCAACCTTCTATGGCGTGACCGGCATCACCGTGAACGGCGGCGCCGCCAAGTCGCAAGGCTTTGACACTTCCTTCCAGTTCAGGCCGATACCCAAGCTGTCGATCGAGGGCACCTATTCCTACGTCGACGCCAAATTGACGGAGGACGTGCCGGGGATCATCACCATCCGTACGACACCGAACAATTATCACGCGCGGCCCAAGTTCACGCAGCTGGCCGCGCATGACGGTGATCGTCTGCCTGGCTCCGCCAAGAATTCGGGCAGCCTCGGCGCGACCTATACCACGCCGATTCTGGACGGCAGCCTCATCGCCAACTGGACCGCTACCTATCGCGGAAGCATCGTTTCACGCCTCGGCTGGGAACGCGGCTACGGCGACAAGATACCCAGCTACGTGACCAATCGCGCGGCGCTGTCCTATGAAACCAGTGCGTATAGCTTCAGCCTGTTCGCGACCAACATCTTCGATAAATATGCGGTGGTTTCCGTCGGCAACGACCGATCGCGGATCGGCGTCAATGACGGTGTCGTGGTCCGTTATTACGGACAGGCCGTGCTGAATCCGCGTACCTTCGGCATCGAAGGCCGTATCAAGTTCTAGTAGCGTAAATGGACAAGGGGCGCTCTCCTGACACGGAGGGCGCCTCCTTAGTTTTAGGGCGGCCCTCCGCGACGGCGAGCGCGCCCTCAGTCGACCTCGATACCCTGCGTCTTTAGCCAGGAAAGCGCTGGCACCAGGGCGTCTTCATGCGCGCGCCATTTCCCCACGGAATCGGCATTTATCGGCCGCCGCACCTGTGCCGCGCTGGGCGTCGCCACCGCGGCCTTATTCTCATGGAACGCCAGGCAGGCGTCGTCCCATGCAAGGCCGCAATGCTCCAGCAGGCGGCGCGTTTGCCTTTCCTGATCGGCGACCAGGGTTTCGTAAGACAGCTGCAGGACCCGCCCCGGCCAAAGGCATTCCCAGAGGGCCATCAGCCGATCGAAGCGCGCATAATAGCGGGCCGTGTCCATCAGATCGTAGGAATAAGCGTAATAAGCCGATTGGCTGGCGAACAGATTCTTATAATTGCTCCAGATCGTATCCATTGGATTGCGGCGCAGGCAGACGATCCTGGCATTCGGCAATGCGCGCACAATGTGGCCGATATACAGGAAGTTGGCAGGCAATTTGTCCGTAAACCGAATCTTGCCCTTAGGCCGGTGATGGGCCGCGCGCGCCAGATAGGCATCGCCGATCGCGCCGGGATCGATGTCGCCGCTCGCCGCCACCGTGGCTGGATCGATGACGCCGCGTGAGGGAGTGCCGGCGAGCTGCTTGACGGCGAGCGGCATGGCCTGAAGCTCTCCCGCAGATCCAACCTCGTGATGGGACGAGAGGATGCGATCGACCAGGGTGGTTCCCGTGCGGGGCATGCCCACCACGAATATCGGCGCGGCGTCCCTGTTGCCGGTGCCGATGGTGAGAGTCTTCGCGTTTTTGCCGAACCGCGCCTCGATCGCGTCGAACGTCGCGGCATCCTGCGCGAAATCATAAGCGATCGCGCGCTTGTGTGCAGCATTGGCTAAGGAAAGGTGCCGAAAAGCCTCGGCCACATCGCCGATATCTTCCAGCTCTTTTGCCAAGGCGTACTGAATGCGCAGCGCATCCGCCGGCTCGCGAGCCTCGGCGAGCGCCGCCCTCAATCTCGGAACGTGATTGGCCCGCACAGTCTGTCGAGCGAGAATGGCGAGCGCATAATGGACGCGCGCATTGCCCGGATCGCGCGTCAGAATTTTCTCGTATTCGGCGCGAGCGTCGTCGACCTGACCGACGAAGCCCTGCGCTGCCGCAAGATTGTAGCGATAGTCCAGGTTGCCGGGCTCGGCGGAAACCGCCGCCGTGAAGGGCGCTATCGATGCTGCGTGATCGCCGAGGCGGGCCAGCACGCACCCGATTGTGTCGAGCGTTAGCGCGTCGGTTGGCGACAGCGCCATCGCCGCGCGCGCGGCGTCCGCGGCATGGCCATCCCGACGCACCAGGATGAGCAGCTTGGCTAACTGCGCTAGATGTTCCGATTGCGGCCCCCGGTCCACCGCCGCTTCGAGCAGCGGGATCGCCTTCGAGACATGGCCGGCTTCGGCCGCCGCCACCCCCAACAGGAAAAACCCCATCGGGTCCTGCGGGCTGGCAATTGTGAGTTCCCTGGCGGCGGCGACTGCCGCAGGCAGGTCACCGCGCCTAAGCGCTGCCCTTGCTTGCCCTTCGAGGCTCACGCGCGTGCCGAGGACGCCATCGCAAGGCCCTCGCCCCGAATGATCAATGAATGGATCAAGGAACTCTATGCTTCCGGAAACGGCAACTCGAAATCATCGCAACACTGGCACAGTTTCGAGCGAGAAGCGATTTCCTGGATGCCCGCTTTGACCTGACCGTGCCGTCTCGCCTCTCCCGGCGACGCCGTCACGTGACTCGAAGCACAGGAGCCACGATCAGGGCACCGTCGGTGAATGCAATGCTTCGGGGCTAGTGGCTATACTTATATTTACGGTCGGCGCCTGCGGCTTCAGATTGGAGCCGGTCTCGCATCATCGCCCCGTTGGTGTGCCGATGGAAATCGTCAGGACAAATGAATGCCGAACATCATCGTTACCAGCCGTGCCGGAGAACAGATCACGCTTGAGGCGCGGGCGGGCATGAGCATCATGGAGATCATCCGGGATGCCAGCGTCGACGATCCGTTCGCGCTGTGCGGCGGTGCCTGCTCCTGCGCTACGTGTCACGTGTACGTTGATCCAGCCTTTGCGGATCGGATGCCGGCCATGACCGAAGACGAAAGCGATCTGCTCGATAGTTCGGACCATCGTCAGGCCAACTCGCGTTTGTCCTGCCAGATCCCGTTCGATCCGGGGCTCGATGGGCTTAGGATCGACATCGCGCCCGACGCTTGAGGGAATGTGATTAGGTGGTCTGACCGAGCCTCCTCTATCGCCAATAATTTTGGCCAGGCGAAATTTCCGCCGCAAGCTATTGATAAAGAACGGTAAATGGTCGGGGAGACAGGATTCGAACCTGCGGCCCCCTGGTCCCAAACCAGGTGCGCTACCAGACTGCGCCACTCCCCGACGCCAACGGCCTGATCGTCTGGTGGAGCGCTGGGCGCTTCGCCGCTGACGGGAATCAGGCTGTCACTGAAGGGTGCCGCTTAGCTTAGTGTTGGCGTCAGTGAAAGTCGCGACTGGCGGGTAAAATGCGCACGTTACGCGGATGTCGTCCGCGCGGGACGTTGTCGCGCGGTAATTGGGGATGTTCGAACACGTCGGCGCGGCTCAGCTGCGGACGGGTCTCATGGTCTTCGGACAGGCGATCGAGCATGACGGTGCGGTCGATCACGTGCGCGCCCATCAGGTGGACCACGCCTTCTTCGCTATGCTGGACGATGCCGTGCACCTCCATCAGCCGCGAGGCCATGACCGGGCGGCGATATTTCTCGAAATCGCGCGCCCACAAAAGCACATTGGTGATGCCGGTTTCGTCCTCCAGCGTGATGAAGATCGCCTTGCCCTCGCCCGGACGCTGGCGGACCAGCACCACGCCCGCGACCCTGACGCGGGTGCCGTCTTTCGCCTTGCCAACCTCCTTGCAATTCAGCACGCCTTCGGTTGCGAACAGATCGCGCAGGAAAGACATGGGATGCGCCTTCAATGACAGGCGCGTGGTCTGGTAATCCGCTGCGACATGTTCGCTCAAGGGCATGGCGGGAAGCTGGGGATCCTCCTCCTGACCCAGTTCGCGCGCTTGCGCCGCGGCGAAAAGCGGGAGGGCATCGGTCGGCGTGCGCCGCACCTCCCACAAGGCTTGGCGGCGATCATGACCGAACGACCGGAAAGCGTCCGCGTCGGCGAGCACACGAAGCGCACGCGCCGGCAATTTAGCGGCACGCGCCAGTGCCTCGATCCGCTGCGACGGATCGCCCGCCCGGACCGTGCCTCGCGCGGCCATGATCGCCTCCGCCCATTCCTCCCTAAACCCGTCGATCTGGCGGAAGCCGAGTCGCACCGCAGGCGCGCCGGGGCCTGGTTCCAGCTTATTGTCCCAATCGCTGTGCGCCGCGTCGATCTCGCGCACCTCGACTTGATTGTCGCGCGCGTCGCCGACGATCTGTGCGGGGGCGTAGAAACCCATCGGTTGGGAATTGAGCAAAGCCGCGCAGAACGCGGCGGGGTGGCGCTTCTTCAGGAACGCTGAGATATAGACCAGGATCGCGAAGCTGAGTGCGTGGCTTTCCGGGAAGCCATAGCTGCCGAAGCCTTTGATCTGGTCGAAGCAGCGTTGCGCGAACTCCTGCGAATAGCCGCGCCTGGTCATGCCGCCCACCATCTTTTTCTCGAATTGCGGCATGGTGCCGACATTGCGAAAGGTCGCCATCGCGCGGCGGAATTTGTTGGCGTCGGACGGGCTGAATTCGGCGGCGGTGATAGCGAGCTTCATCGCCTGTTCCTGGAACAGGGGCACGCCCAACGTCTTGCCCAGGATTTCGTGCAGCTCGCGCGGATTATTGGGTTTGGCGGGCGAGGGGAAAAGGACTGCTTCCTTGCCCTGCCGCCGCCGCAGATAAGGATGCACCATATTGCCCTGGATCGGGCCGGGGCGGACGATCGCCACCTGGATGACGAGATCGTACAGCATTCGCGGACGCAAGCGGGGGAGCATGTTCATCTGCGCGCGGCTTTCGACCTGGAAGACGCCGATGCTCTCGCCGTCGCAGAGCATATCGTATACGTCGCCTTGTTCCTTCGGCAGGTCGTCGAGCGTGTAATCCTGGCCCTGACCCTGTCCGTCAAAGTCGCGGATCAGGTCGAACGCCTTGCGGATGCAGGTCAGCATGCCGAGCGCCAACACGTCGACCTTCATCAGCTTGAGCGCGTCGATGTCGTCTTTGTCCCATTCGATGAAGGTGCGCTTTTCCATCGCGGCGTGATGGATCGGCACGGTCTCGTCGAGCCGATGTTCGGTCAACACATAACCGCCGACATGCTGCGACAGATGGCGGGGAAAGGGCGCCTCCAGCAACTTGGCGACGAAATGGTTGAGGCGTTCGATCTCGGGATTGTCGAGGTCGAAGCCGGTCTCCTTGAACCGCTCCTCCTCCATCTGGGTGGAGTAACTGCCCCACACGGTGCTCACGAGCCGGGTGGTGACGTCCTCCGTCAGACCGAGCGCCTTGCCCACCTCGCGCACCGCCGATCGCGATCGGTAATGGATGACGGTCGCGACGATGCCAGCACGGTGGCGGCCGTAGCGCTCATAGACATATTGCATCACCTCCTCGCGCCGTTCGTGCTCGAAATCGACGTCGATATCGGGGGGCTCGTCGCGATCCTCCGACATGAAGCGCGAGAAGAGCAGATCATGCTCGGTCGGATCGACCGAAGTGATGCCGAGCAGATAGCAGACCATCGAATTGGCGGCTGAACCACGCCCCTGGCAAAGAATGCCCTTCGAGCGCGCGAAGCTGACCAGATCGTGCACCGTCAGGAAATAATAAGGCAGGTCCTTGCGGCTGCCGATCAGCGCGAACTCCTCGTCCAGCAAGGCGGGCAATTTGGCGGGCGCGCCGTCGGGCCATTTCTTGGCGGCGGCTTCCGCGACGAGATGCTTGAGCCAAGCGAGCGGCTCCCATCCGTCGGGCACGGGTTCATGCGGATATTCATATTTGAGGTCGTCGAGGTCGAAGCGGACGCGCGCGTGGAAGCGTGGAGTTTCTTCAATCGCCTCGGGATAGGCGCGGAACAGGCGCACCATCTCGGCAGGCGCTTTCAGATGGCGTTCGGCATTGACCTCGAACCTTTTGCCGCCTTCCTGCACAGTGATGCCGAGCCGGATCGCAGTCAGTACATCCTGCAACGGACGATCTTCGGGCGCGGCGTAGAGTGCGTCGTTGATCGCGAGCAGGGGGATGTCAGCCGTGCGGGCAAGCTTGGCCAGTTTGGCGAGCCTTCGTGCGTCCGCGCCTGACCGCCGCATTGCTGCGCCAAGCCAGACGCGATCAGGCGCGACGGAACGTAAGGCGACGAGGGTGCGGGTGAGGATGTCTTGGGATGGGCGCTGAGGAAAAGGGATGACATTGCCACCCTTTGCTCCGTCATTCCCGCGAAGGCGGGAATCCACTGAGCCGCAGGGGCTGGCCTCTCGGTGGATTCCCGCCTTCGCGGGAATGACGAAAAGAGGCGGGGATGGTGCCTCCTTCCCGTCGGACGGCAGGATCGTCTGCTTCTCCGCCTTGCGTTCCTGACCCTCATCCTCGCGACGTGTGCTGGCCGGCAGCACGATCAGCAGCAAATCTTCGTGGAAGGTCAGCAGGTCGTCCAGTCGCAGCACGCAATCGCCCTTGTCCGCGCGCAGGTTGCCGGTGGAAAGCAGGCGGCATAGCCGCCCCCAGCCATGACGCGTTTCGGGATAAGCGATGATGTCGGGCGTGCCGTCGGCAAAGATTAGGCGCGCGCCGGTGACGAGCTTGAAATCAGGCGGGGGCTCGCCCAGCACCTCATGGCATTTGTTACGCGCATCCTTGAGCGCGAGCCACACGCGCACCACGCCCGCGACCGTGTTGCGGTCGGCAATGCCCAGTCCGGCATGACCCAGCTCGAACGCGCGCGCGAGCAGGTCCACGCCGTTGCTCGCGCCATGGAGGAAGGAGAAGTGGCTCGCGCAGGCGAGCTCGACATAGGCCGGGCCGGTCATGCGAACAGCCCGTGCAGATACCAGTCGGGCGCTGTGCCACCGCTCTCATGCAAGCCATGGCGGAACAGCCAGAAACGATGCCCGGCTTCATCCTCGACCCGATAATAATCGCGGGGCTTGCCGCCGCGGTCGCGCCGCCGCCACCATTCGGCGGCGATCCGTTCAGGGCCCTCCCAGCGCGTGATGCCATAGCTCTTCCCGCGCCAGGTGAAGCGCATCGGCGGTCCGTCCGGCACTTCCGACATGACCGCGCCGACCGGCTGGGGCGGATCGAATAAGCGCAGGGGCCGCATCGGCGGCTCGCCTTCCGGCGCCGTCTCCCATTTCGGGGTCTTTGACGGTGCGCAAACGGCGGCGGCGCATTCGGGGATGTACGTATTTTCGGGCTGCACGCGATGGACGCGCCGCGCGCCCAGCCGGACCGACAGGCGGTCGATCAGCTCGGCCAGATCCTCCGCATGTCGCGACGGCGCGAGATGGTCGTCCTGTCGCGCCACCAGCGCCTCGCATTGGCCGACATCGAGCCGGATCATATCGAAGCCGAAGCCGGGGTCGATCGGGTCGGACAGCGTATCGACCCGCTCGCGGAACAGCCGGATCAGCAAAGCGGGGTCGCGCGTCGGTTGCCCGGTGCCCACCTCTACGCTCATGATCGCGCCGTCGCTGCGGAAGAAGCGCGCGACGAAGCGACGCCCACCTTCGTGCCGTTCGAGCAGGGTCTGCGCGGCCTCATGACCCAGTTCCTCCAGGCAGGCGAGCGCATCCTCGACCCGCGCGATCGGTTCGGCGAAGCGCCGCAAGGCGAAGATTGGGGAAAGCGGGCGTTCGGGGCTGATGTGCCGATCCTGCTCGCCGAGCAGGCGGCCGAGGCGAATGGCGAGATCGCCGAAACGCGCCGCGAGCATCTTACGTGGGCGACGCGCGAGATCGTCGATCGTCTTGAGCCCGGCGCGGCGCAAGGCGAGGGTCACCGCCGGATCGGCCTCGAGCGCTTCCACGGGCAGGTTGAGCAGTTCCTTCGCCTTGTGCCCGAACCGCGCCAGCGCACGGGCCTGCTCGGGCGTGTCGCCAAAGGCGCAGAAGGCGGTGATGCCGCTTGCTTCCAGCCGTCGCACGAGATCGGACTTGAGGCCCGTCTCGCCGCCGAAGCCGTGCGCGCAACCACTAATGTCGAGGATCGCGCCGTCAGGCGGTTCGGCTGCGGCCATCGGCGTATAGCGCGCGCAGCCCGCGACGATCCGCGCGAGCAGGCGCGCTTCGGCATCATGGTCGCGGTCGAGCGCGACCAGCGCGGGTATTCGCGCGCGCGCATCGGCAAGCGTGAGATCGGGGGTAAGACCAAGCGCTATCGCGCCGCGCGACAAGGCGGTCAGCCGCATCGCATTCTTGAGCTTCTCGACGAAGACGATGGGCAGATCCTCCCCGCAAGCGGAATTACCCAGTCGCCAGATATTCTCCGCCAGCATCGGCAGCCAGATCGCGAGATAGCGGCGTGAAGGAGGCGCGGTCACGATCCCACTCCAGCGTCCAGCCATAAGAAGGCGCACCGCCGCGCTGGCGCAGCAGATCGAGCGCGAAAGCGGGGGAACCGGGCGCATTGGCGTCCAATGCCCGCGATCGCGCCGCGGCCAACCGCCAGCGCGTGGTCGCCGCCGACGGTGCATGCGGATCGGCGGTACGCAGCAGGATCGCGGTCGTGCCCGACGCCTCCGCGAACAAGGTCAGCCGCCGGCTGGCGGTCAGATCGAGCAGGCGCGCGGGGCCTGCGGGCGCGATAACCGTCGCCCCCGGCGCGGGCGAGCGCACCACATCGCCCGCCGCGCGCAGCAGGCTTTTCTCGTCCGGCGCGTTCACGAACAGGATGCGCGCCGGATCGATTCCCAATTCGGCCAGGCCAGGCGGATAGAGCTGCCCCTGCCGCGCCTGCTGCTCGACCCAGACGATCGTGCCCCTGGCGCCAGCCGCCTTCAACGCCAGCAGTAAGGCAAAGGCCGTGGCGCTCGGCATATCCTCCGTCTGTGCCGGCCAGAGTTCGTGCAGCCGGGCGGCGGCCAATCCGCCACCCAATGCGTCGTCCAGTTTTGGTATGCCCAACGCGACGCGCACGGGCATTGCGATCGGCTCCGCTTGCGCGAGGACGATTTTCGGCAACGGGCCGACAGGGCGCTTGCGCGCGGGGAGAGGCGGCGACTCGCACGTCATTTGTTCGCTTTATGTTCTAATTTCCGACTCTCCACAACGAGAGTCAAGCACGGCTGTTCCTATGGCCCCGAGCTGGTATTAGGCGGCCCGTCCAACAGGAGGAGAGGCCCATGTTCCGCACGCTCGATCCCAGCATCTCGGTCTTCGGGCAGATCGAGCCCGAGGATGTCGCAGCGGCCAAGGCACAAGGCTTCACCGCGATCATCAACAATCGCCCGGACGATGAACAGCCCGGCCAGCCCGCGGGCGCCGAGATCGAGGCAGCGGCCAAGGCAGCCGGGCTCGATTATGTGTCGATTCCGGTCGATCATTCCGGTTTCGCGGAATGGCAGGTCGCGGCGATGGCCGACGCGCTGGGACACGCATCGGGGCCGGTGCTGGCTTTTTGCCGATCCGGCACGCGCTCGACCTTCCTGTGGGCGCTCGCGCGGCACCGCCTGGGCGACGATGGCGAGGCGCTGATCGCGAAGGCCGCCGGCGCGGGGTACGATCTCGCCCCGATCCGATCGATCCTGAGCGTATAAAAAAGGCCGGCGGATCGCTCCGCCGGCCAGTCGTTCGCAGGAGGAACCCCTGGAGGGGCGGGCCTATGGCCCGCCCCGAACTTGTCAGTAGTGGTAGGCCCGCTCGCCATGCTCGGCGATGTCGAGACCCTCGTGCTCGACTTCCGGCGAGACCCTGAGGCCGAACACCTTGTCGATCACGAAGAAGAGGATCAGCGAGACCACGCCCGACCAGACGAGGGTGGTCAGCACGCCCTGGCACTGCACCCAAACCTGGTGCCACATGTCATAGGTGCCGGCGACCATCGTGCCCGGCTTGGACGTGTAATCGGCGATCCCTTGCCCGCCCCATGCGGGATTGTCCAGGAAGCCCGTCATGATCGCGCCGGTGATGCCGCCGACGCAGTGCACGCCGAACACGTCGAGGCTGTCGTCGTAGCCGAACTTCGACTTCACCTTGGTGACGAAGAAGAAGCAGATCGGCGAGACCATCAGGCCGAGGATGACCGAACCCATCGTGCCGGCATAACCCGAGGCGGGGGTGACGGCGACGAGGCCAGCGACCACGCCCGAGGCTGCACCTAGCAGCGACGGCTTGCCCTTGAAGATCTGCTCGACGACCATCCACGAGAAGGCGGCGGCCGCAGTGGCGATCATCGTGTTCATGAAGGCGACCGAGGCGATGCTGCTGGCTTCGAGGTTGGAGCCGGCGTTGAAGCCGAACCAACCCACCCACAGCAGAGACGCGCCGATCATGGTCATGGTCAGCGAGTGCGGCGGCATCGGCTCATTCGGGTAGCCGAGACGCTTGCCGATCACGAGGCAGCCCATCAGGCCGGCGATACCGGCATTGATGTGCACGACGGTGCCGCCGGCGAAGTCGAGCGCGCCCTTGTAGAAGAGCCAGCCGGAATCGAGGCTTGCCGCGTCGAGATCCGCACCGCCCTTGATCGCGGCAGCGGCCATGACGTCCGGGCCACCCCAGTACCACACCATGTGCGCGACCGGGAAATAGACCAGGGTCACCCAGAGGGCGACGAACAGCATCAGCGGCCAGAACTTCACGCGTTCCGCGAAGCTGCCGACGATCAGCGCGGGCGTGATCATCGCGAACGTCATCTGGAAGAGGACGTAGGTCAGCTCGGGAATATAGACGCCGTTCGAGAAGGTCGCTGCCTTCGCGCTGGCATCGACACCCTTGAGGAAGAGCTTGGTGAAGGGGTTGCCGACGAACTGATTGAGGCCGGTGAAAGTCTCCGAATAGCCCCAGATCACCCAGATCAGGCCGACCATGCAGACGATCATCAGCACCTGGGTCAGCACCGACAGCATGTTCTTGGTGCGGACGAGGCCGCCATAGAACAGGGCCAGGCCCGGAACGGACATCATCAGCACGAGCAGGGTCGAAACCAGCATCCAGGTGTTGTCGCCCTTGTCGACGGTTGCCGGTGGAATCGGAGAGGCGGGCGCCGCGGCGGCCGCTTGCGCGAGCGCGGGATGGGCGAGGAGGGCGGCGACGCCCACCGTGCCGAGCCCGGCCAATATCTTGGTCGAAAGCTTCATGTGTCCCCCTTGAATTTAGAGAGCCGTCTCGTCGGTTTCGCCGGTGCGGATCCGCACCACCTGACCGAGATCGAGAACGAAGATCTTGCCGTCGCCGATCGCGCCCGTATTGGCGGATTGCTGGACCGCCTCCACGACACGCGGTGCGAGATCGGCGCTGCATGCGACCTCGACCTTGATCTTGGGCACCATGTTCGTGCTGTATTCAGCACCACGGTAGATCTCGGTCTGGCCCTTCTGGCGGCCGAAGCCTTTGACTTCGGTGACCGTCATGCCCTGAACGCCGAGCGCGGACAAAGCCTCGCGCACGTCGTCGAGCTTGAACGGTTTGATGATGGCTATAACGAGTTTCATTCCACCTCCCTGTCCTTCGCTGGATGCTGCATCGCAAAAAGCGTGCCAGCAGGCTCGCACAGAGGGAGGATCGTTACCAGGGCGTCAGGATCGCCCGCCGCTTAGGCAGTTATGAGGGGCTGCCCGTTTTTTGGGCAAGTTTGGCGCGCAAAAAGCCGGGTTTTACCAGCCCGCGGTCGCGGCGATCGCCTCGGCCTCGCCGGGGCGGTCCGCGCGCCCGAGCGCGGCATTGCGTGCCGGGAAGCGGCCGAAGCGGGCGATGATATCGCGGTGCATGTGGGCATATCGGACCTGATCGGGCGCGCCCAGCGCCTCGAACAGGGCGACCGCCTTGTCCTGGTCGGCCAGATCCTCGCTGTGCATGAACGGCATGTAGAGGAAGATGCGTCGGTCGGGCGCGAGCTGGCGCTCGAGGCCCTGGTCGATCGCGCGCGCGGCGATTTCCCGCGCGAGCGGATCGGCGGCGAAGGCGCGTGCGTCGCCGCGGAACATGTTGCGGGAGAATTGATCGAACAGCACCACCGCCGCGAGCGCGTCCCTCGCGTTGGCGGCGAAGCTGGCGGGCGGCCGGAGACGCCATTGTTCCCACAGCGGCAGGAAGCGCGCGCGGATCGCGGCGTCGGTTTCGGCGGATCGCAGCCACCAGCCGTCCGGTCCGACCTCGCCGAACCAGAAATCGAGGATCGCCTGGGCGTCGGCGGCGGGCTTATCCGGCATGCTCGCCGATCGCCGCGCGGATCGCCGGGAGCGCTTCCGTCACCGCCTCGCGCCCGAGCTGGATCAGCTCGGCGGCGTGGGTGAAGGAGCCGGTGCCGATATGGCCGGCGCGGATCGTGATCATGACGTCGGGCGGATCGAGCGCAATCGTCTGGCGCGTCTGCTGCGTCGTCATCATCAGGAAAGCCGAACGCACCGTGGCGAGCGCCGAGCGGTGGCCGTCGCGCGTGATCGCGCGGATATAGCCCTCATAATCGCCCATCAGATCGATCGCCACCACCGCACTCTCCGGCGCCAGCGCGCGCGCCGCGCCGATCGGGACGTTGGAGATCATGCCGCCGTCTATGAGCCGACGCCCGTCGCGCTCGATCGGATGGAAAATGCCGGGCAGCCCGATCGACGCCTGCACGGCACTGATCGCCGGACCGGAAGTGAGGCGCACCTCCTCGGCGGTTTCGAGGTCGGCGGCGATGAGCGCGATCGGGATCGGCAGCTCCTCGAGCTGGATGCCGTTGAATTGCGTC
>Ga0207678_10000350_pt1 | contig 41955 bp, 34 predicted proteins | sample KBSC63metaG_FD_184319 | JGI IMG/M metagenome (GOLD analysis project Ga0207678, IMG submission 184319) | Corn rhizosphere microbial communities from Kellogg Biological Station, Michigan, USA - KBS C6-3 metaG (SPAdes) (version 2) | ecosystem: Host-associated > Plants > Roots > Rhizosphere > Soil ... | reverse complement strand
GACGTACTTCTCGCCGCCGCCGGCGACGGCCTTGGCGTGCTCGGCATCGATCTCGGCGAGCTTCTCCAGCATTGCCTCGCGGTTCGCGCCGAACTCGGCAGTCCGCGTGTCCACAGTGGACCTCAAAGCAGTCACGAGGTGTATCCCAATCGCTTCGCGGCCAGGCCGGTGAGGATCTCGGTGGTGCCGCCGCCGATGCCGAGGATCCGGACGTCGCGGTAGTGGCGCTCCACTTCGGACTCCCGCATGTAGCCGAGCCCGCCGTGGAGCTGGACGGCCTCGTTGACCACCCATTCGGCGGCCTCGACGGCGGTGTTCTTGGCGAAACAGGCTTCCGCGACGACTTCCTCGCCCGAGACGTGCCGGATCGCGGCCTGCCGGGTGTAGGTGCGGGCCACGTCGATCTTCCGCGCCATTTCCGTGAGCTTGTGCTGGACGACCTGCCGCGAGACGAGCGGACGGCCGAACGTCTCGCGCAGCCGGCACCAGTCCAGCGTCAGGTCGAGCGCGCGCTGGGCGTGGGCGTACGCCTGCACGGCCAGTGACAGCCGTTCGGTGACGAACTGGGTGGCCACCTGCGCGAACCCGCTGTTCTCGGCGCCCACGAGGTTCTCGACCGGCACCCGGACGTCCACGTAGGACAGTTCGGCGGTGTCGGAGCAGAGCCAGCCCATCTTCTCGAGCTTGCGGCTCACCGTGAAGCCCGGCGTCCCGCGTTCGACGACGATCAGGGAGAGCCCGTGCGCGCCGTCGCCGCCGGTGCGCACCACCGTCGTGACGAAGTCCGCGCGGCAGCCGGAGGTGATGAACGTCTTGGCGCCGTTGACGACGTACTCGTCGCCCTCGCGGACAGCCGTGGTCCGGATCCCCGCGACGTCCGAGCCGCCGTCCGGCTCGGTGACGGCGAGGGAGCCGATCTTGTCGCCCCGGAGGGTGGGCCGCACCCAGCGTTCGATCTGCACGGGGTCGTTCGCCTCGGCGATGTGCGGGACGGCGATGCCGCAGGTGAACAGCGACGCGAACAACCCGCCGGAGCCGCCGGCGTAGTGCATTTCCTCGGCGACGACGAGTGCGTCGAGGTAGTTGCCGTCCCCGCCGCCGATCTCCTCGGGGAAGGCCACCCCGAGCAGGCCGAGGTCCCCGGCCTTGCGGTGCAGATCGCGGGGCAGCTCGCCCTCGCGCTCCCAGTCGTCGAGGTGCGGCAGGACCTCCTGCTCGACGAACTTCCGCACGGTCTTGCGCAGTTCGGCCCGTTCGGGCGTCCGGAAGGGGTCGGTCACCGCAGGACCTCCGGGACGTCGATCTCCCGCGAGCGCAGCCACTCCCCCAGGGCCTTGGCCTGCGGGTCGAACCGCGCCTGCGACGCGACACCCTCGCCGAGGATGCCTTCGACGACGAAGTTCATCGCCCACAGGTTGGGCAGCAGGTAGCGGGTGACCGGCAGGTCGGCGGTTTCGGGCAGCAGCCGCTTGAACTCGGCGACGGTCAGCCGGTGCACCAGCCACCGCCAGGCTTCTTCGGACCGCACCCAGACGCCGACGTTGGCGTTGCCGCCCTTGTCGCCGCTGCGCGCCCCGACGATCGTGCCGAGGGGCACCCGCCGCACCGGCCCGTGGTCGAGCGGCTCGGGCAGTGCGGGCTCGTCCACATCGGACAAGTCCCGAGTGGACACCGAAGGCGCTGTGTCGACACGCATCCCGTCCGGCAGCACGGCGACGTGCGGGACTTCCTCCGCGGCGACGTAGGCCGCGGTGTAGACGCCGTACGGCGAGGCCTCCGACGGCGGTGCGGTGACGTGGAACCCGGGGTAGCTGGCCAGGGCGAGTTCGACGGCAGCGCCGGTGAACGCTCGCCCGGCCACCTTCGGGTCGGCGTCCTTGACCGCCACGTGCAGCAGCGCGCTGGCCGTCTGCTCGGTGCCGGCGTCCCGGTGGTCGGTGCGGGCGAGGGTCCACCGGACGTCGGCGGGCGGCCGGTCCTTCATGGACGCTTCGAGCTGTTCGCGCACCAGTGCGGCTTTCGCCTCGATGTCGAGTCCCGTGAGGACGAACGTCGTCTCGTTGCGGAACCCGCCGAGGGTGTTGAGGGCGACCTTCAACGTCGGCGGCGGCGCTTCGCCGCGGACGCCGGAGATGCGGACGCGGTCGGGCCCGTCGTCCGACAGCGTCAGCGTGTCGAACCGGGTGGTCACATCGGGTCCGGCGTACCGCGCACCGGTGATCTCGTACAGCAGCTGGGCGGTGACGGTGCCGGCGTTCACCACGCCTCCGGTGCCCGGGTGCTTGGTGATGACGCTGCTGCCGTCGGCCTCGATCTCGGCGATCGGGAACCCCGGCACGCCCAGGGAGTGCTCGGTGAAGAAGGCGTAGTTGCCGCCGGTGGCCTGGGCACCGCACTCGATGACGTGCCCCGCGGCGACCGCGCCGGCCAGCGCGTCGAAGTCGTCACGAGCCCAGCCGTAGTGCGCGGCGGCCGGGCCGACGATGACGGAGGCATCGGTGACACGGCCGGTGACGACGACGTCGGCGCCCGCGTTCAGGCACTCGACGATGCCCCACGCGCCGAGGTAGGCATTGGCGGTCAACGGTTTCCCGAGGTCCAGCTCGTCGGCACGCTGCACGAGGTCGTCGCCCTCGACGTGCCCGATCTTGACGTCGAGGCCCAGCTTGGCCGCCAGTTCGCGGAGCGCATCGGCGAGCCCGGCGGGGTTGAGCCCGCCCGCGTTGGCGACGATCTTGACGCCCTTTTCCCGCGCGAGCCCGAGGTTCTCCTCCATCTGGCGGAGGAACGTCTTGGCGTAGCCGCGGGTGGCGTCCTTCATCCGGTCGCGGCCGAGGATGAGCATGGTCAGCTCGGCCAGGTAGTCCCCGGTCAGGACGTCGAGGGGTCCACCGGTGAGCATCTCGCGCACGGCCGAGAAGCGGTCGCCGTAGAAGCCCGAGGCGTTGCCGATGCGGTAAGGCTGTGTCACTGCCGCCTCCGCGGGGAAGAGTCCGTCGGCGGTGCGAACTGCCCCGGCTTCCGGCCGTTCCCGGGCGGACCGGCGAAGGCCTGCGCGATGCCGAGCCACTCCTCGACGTCGGCACCGTGCGCGACCAGATCGGTGTCGGCCGGGTGCCGCCGCTGGGTGACGACCAGGCAGAAGTCCAGCGCGGTGCCGGTGAGCTTCTGCTCGGCGTCCTCGGGTCCGAAGGCCCAGGTGGAGCCGTCGGGCGCGGCGAGCTCGACGCGGAACTCCTCGGCCGGCGGCGCGAGCGAGTGGACCTTGTAGGCGAAGTCGCGGGTCCGGGTGCCGAAGCGGGCGAGGTGCCACAGCCGCGTGGTCGGTTCGCGGGTCAGGCCGAGGGCGTCGAAGACGTCCTGGCCGTGCGCCCAGGTCTCCATCATCCGCGCGGTCGCCATCGACGCGGCGCTCATCGGCGGGCCGTACCAGGGCAGCTTCTGCCCGTCCGGCACCGCGGCCAGGGCTGCGGCCAGCGCCGCACGCCCTTCCCGCCAGTCTTCGAGAATCTCCCGCGGCGGCCGCCGCGCCCCGTCGGCGGCCCCGTCGTCGACGTAGGTCTCGCCGGCCTTGAGCAGCTCTTCGACCTCGGCCTGCCACTGCTCCGGGTGCGCGGCCGCGATCAGCGCCTTCCGATCGGTCCAGGCCAGGTGCGCGATCTGGTGCGCGACCGTCCACCCGGCGGCCGGTGTGTCCCGCGCCCAGCCGTCCGCGGGCAGCTCCGCCACCACGTCGTCGATCGTCCGTGTCTCCGCGTCGAGATCCCCGAGGATCACGCCGAGGTCCGCCATCGCCCGCCTCCTTGCGTCCTGCGGCCAGCGTGACACCGGCGCCCGGAAAAATCAAGCACGCCTGATTGTTTTGTCGTCCGGAACTACCACCGCCACAGGTAGAAGCGGCGGAGGATGGCGAACGCCCGGCCGCGATCGGCTCTCGAGACCCGCCGGTCACGGCTCAGGTCGTCGATCAGGTCGATGATCGCGACCCGATCCACGTCGACGTTGCCCACGGGATCCACCCGGAAGTCTTCCGAGGCGGGGGTCCGGACGTCCACCGCGTCCGCCAGCCGCACGTACTCGCCGAGCAGGAGATGGGCCAGCAGTTCGGCCGCATCGACCCGAGCCACCCCCGCCACACTCCGATCGCCGATGAAGCCGAGGAGAATGCCCACTGCGGCAGGCTTGTCGATGGACCCGTGCAGGCCCGCGACGAAGACCCGGGCGCGGTCGCCGAGGGTGCGGTCACCGACCAGCGACTTCACCGCGTCGGCACCGCGTCGGCCCCCGGTTTCGAGCATGATCTCGAGGACCCGGAGCCGTCCGTCGTCGTCGAGCGTCGTGTCGCGGACGAGCGACTCGAGCAGCTCCATCGGGTTGTACTCGCCCATGGCGGCCAGCATTTCGACCGCGCCGATCCGCACGTTGGGGTCACTCAGGTGCTGCCTCGCGATGCGTTCGAGCTCCCGCAGCGCGTCCTTGTCCCCGTGCTCGGCCAACGCGCCGGCAGCGCGGACCCCGACGTGCGGCTCGACCGAGCGGTCCGACGCCAGCTTCGACAGCACCGCCTCCGCCTTGGACCCGCCGTGCCTGACCAGCGCGCGGACCGCCTCCTCGCGCACGTAGACCGGCACGTCGGCGGCCCGGGCCAGCCCGTCGAGCAGTTCGATCCCGCGCACGTCCCCCGCACCGGCGAGGACACCGGCGGACCGGACCCGCGAGTACCCGCTCATCCTGGTGTCGAGGGCGAGCTCGGCGAAGAGGTCCGACGCCAGCGCGGCTTCGTGACCGCGGAGGGTCATGACCGACGCGACCCGTTCCCGACCGGCCAGCGTGGCGTCGCGGGCGAGGTCGGCCAGCAGGCGGGACACGTGGTCCGGATCGAGCGACTCGACCCGGGCGGCGAGGGTGGCCCGCATCCGGGAGCCGATCGACCTGTTCCTCGCGAGCTCGTCCAGCAGCCCGACCGCCGCGGTGACGTCGACGTCGAGGTCGACGGCGACCTCGGCCGCCCTGGCGCGGACGGCGGGGTGGAGGTCGTTGTCACGGGCGATCGAGCGCAGCCGGTCGAGCGCGTCGTCCGCACCGATGGAAGCCAGCAGCCGCAGGGCCAGGAAAGCGTTTTCGAACCGATCCTGATCACTGCGCACCACCCCGCGGGTCCGGCGAGGCGGTGGGGAATTCAGGGTGTTGCCCAGTACCCAGACCAGATCGACGAGCTTCCTCGCCATCGCCAGGACAACGCCGCGCGGAACGTCGGTACCGAGCCGGAGCAGCACGGCGAGGAACCCGCACCCGGCCAGGCCGCCGCGGTCGACCAGCCGGAGCAGGCAGTCGGAGACGGCGTCCGGGACCTCGCCGCACTGGTCGAGGACGAATCCCGTGTACGAGGTGTCCACCTCCGGCGGCGGCGAGACGCGCCGGCGGAGGATCCGTTCGACGAGCGGAACCCGGCGTTTCCCGCCGAAGAGGGCGGCCAGCGACTCCAGGCAGGCCGGCGCCGACCGCGTCGCGTGGGCCGCGGCCAGGAACTCCCCGACCGTCTGGTGGAAGAAGGCCGGTTCACCGCCGCGCAGGATCACCAGGCCGCTGCGCAGCAGCAGGCTTTGCAGGTACTCGCGCCAGACGCTGACCGGTACGCGCTTGGGACACGCGGCACCGGGCAGCCCGGAAATGATGTCCAGGATCGAAGCCGCGCAGCCACCGTGCAGTTCGGCGGCCGACCGGGAGATCAGTTCGGGCAGGCGCTCGAGGGTCCGCCAGCCCTCCCCCAGCGCCTCGTCCCCGTAGCGGGCCAAGCCGGCCCGTACCTGGGCCTGGATACCCGAGGTGTCCGCGCTCTGCATGCGCCGCGTCAGCTGCTCCACGTACTTGCGGTAGATCTCGCCGCGGCCGGCCGGCAACGGAGCGTCCGGGTTGGCACCGTGCAGCTGGCAGAGCAGGGCCGCCATCAGCGGCGTCCGGGCCAGCCCGAACACCCGGGTCCGCCGCACGGCGTTCGCGAACCTCTCGGCCACCCGGTCCGGGTTCTCGAGCCCGAGCACCCGGAACCAGTCGGCGGAAACGCGGTTCAGGTCCGCCCAGGTGAACGGTTCCAGCTCGTACACCGGAGCCTGCGCGCCGAGGACGGCGAGCTCCCCTTCGGGGAGGGGGCGGGTGGCGATGACGAACCGGTACTGACGCCCCCGGCTGCCGTCGGAGATCTGCTCCAGCGCGGCCAGGAGGTTCCGGCGGGCGGCCGGGTCGGTGATTTCGTCGAGGCCGTCGACCATGACGAGCCACGGCACGTCCTCGTACGGGCACTCCTTGAACAACGTGTCCGGCAGCTTCTCGAGCAGGCCGAAACTGCCCAGTTCGGCGGTCACCGCCTCGGCGAGAGCGGCCGCCAGCGGCCGGCCCGACAAGGCGGCCGCGGACACCAGGATCGGCAGCGGCGTTTCGAGCTCACCCGCCCTCCTCGCCGCCACCGCCCGGATCAGGTGGGTGCGGAAAAGACTGGTCTTGCCCCCGCCGGGGGTGCCGACCACCACACAGATGCGGTCTCGGTCCAGGATCTCCTCGGCGGCCATCCGGTCGGACACGCGCCGAGGCGGCGGCACGGACATCCACGAAGCCCGCTCGCCGATCACGGTGGAGACCGGCCCCGCCAGCTTCCCGGGTGCCGCCGACCGTGCACGGGCCTCCCCCACCCGGACCCGCTGACGGACGTAGACCTCGGTCAGCGGCGGGGTGTTCCCGGGCAGCACACCGGGGTAGGGGTGTTCTCGAGCCGCACGGACGGCCGCCGCGACGTAGTCGTCGATCAGCGAGTGGGCCGGACCGCCCGCCGGCTCGGCTTCGGTCCGGGCCCGGCTCCGCGCGGATCGGCCGGGCTGGGCGGCCTCCAGCAGGTCGGCCCAATACCGCTCCGCCGGTGCGGCGACGCCCGCCTGCTCGCTCCAAACCCGCACCAGCGCGAAGACGGCGGCCAAACTGCCCGACGACGGCGTTTTGGTCTTCGAAAAATCTTCGGCCAGCCAGTCGCTGAGCCGCTGCCCCCGGAAATCGGCGACGAGATACGGCGATTTGCGCAGGATCCGTTCGGTTTCGTCCTGCGACAACGGGCGGAGTCCGGCTTTGCGGCGCGCGGCGTCGGCCTTGCCCTTGAGGGCACGCAACTCGTCGTACAAGCGCCGCTCACTGCGCGTAGCGATCTCCCCTCCCCGCCCCCTATCCCCGCCCGCAGCGGGTGAAATCTCCCCCCGAGGCAGCGTGCAGCGTAGCCCACGGACTGCCCGCTTCACCCGTCCGAGGCCCAGACTCGCCGGAACCGGCGAAGGATCTTTCCCACCACCACATGGCCGAGGAGGACCCGTGCACAACCGGAAACGCGAACCCGGCGAGAACGCGACAACAACCGAGCAGATCGACGCCGTCCCGAGCGAAGAATTGCACCGGCAGGCCGCGAACGCCGGTTCTCCACCGCTCGCCCGGCTGATCGATCTCGCCTTCACCGGCGACCGGGAAACCTTTGTCCGGATCGTTTCGCTGTTCATCCTGGTGGTCGGCGCCGTGGTCCTCCTCGGCACGGTGCTCCCCTGGGCCGTCACCGCAGCAGCCGGCGGCGGTTCGGCCTGGGCGAGCCGCCGGGCCCGACGCCGCACCGGCCCGGACACCGCGAACCCACTATTGACATCTTGCCAGTAGCGTCGGACTGCAATAGCTTCGTCGGCATGGCCGACTACGCCGAGATCACCTACGCCGTCGCGGAGCGGATCGCCACGGTCACGCTGAACCGCCCCGAGGCGCGCAACGGCTACACGATCCGGATGGCCGACGAACTCAACGCGGCGATGGACCGCGCCGATCGCGACGAGGACGTGCGCGTCGTCGTCCTGACCGGTGCCGGCAAGGACTTCTGCGTCGGCGCCGACCTGTCGCAGGGCGGCTTCGACTTCGACCCCGCGGAGGGGCCCGGCGAGGAATGGCAGGAGCCCGCCGGCCGGTGCTCGAAGCGGATCTTCACCATGAACAAGCCCGTGATCGCCGCGCTGCACGGGGCCGCCGTCGGTGGCGGGCTGACCATCACGCTTGCGTGCGACTACCGGCTCGCGGCGGAGGACTCGCGGTTCGGCTTCGTGTTCACCCGCCGCGGCATCTACCCCGAAGGCGCGTCGGCGTGGTTCCTCCCCCGGCTCGTCGGCATGGGCACCGCGCTCGACTGGATGATCAGCGGACGTGTCTTCGAGGCGGCCGAAGCCCGCGAGAAAGGCTTGGTGCACAACGTCTTCCCCACCGGAACCGTGCTGGACGAAGCGAAGGAACTCGCGAAGGAGATCGTCGAGAAGACCGCGCCGGTGTCGGTCGCGGTCACCCGGCAGCTGCTCTACCGGATGGCGAGCGCCGATTCGCCGTTCCCGGTGCACGAGCTCGACTCGAAGCTGATCGGCGGGCTCGGCGCGAACCCGGACGCCGTCGAGGGCGTCCTGTCGTTCCTGCAGAAACGGGCGCCGTCGTTCGGCATGCGCGTCGAGAAGGACCTGCCCGGCTACCTGCCCTGGCTGGAGAAATGACCGCCTACCCGCCGCAGCCCTGGAACCTGGTCGCCGACGCGCACGTGTCGATCTGGCGCGTCCCCGCCCGCGAGGTCCACCCGGGCGCATTGTCGGTCGCCGGGCACACCACCGTCTTCACCGCCTGGATCGCCTACCGCGAGCCCGGGCAGCTGAGCTACCACGAACTGCTCGCCGCCGTCCCGGTCCGCGGGAAGCGGACCACGTGCACGATCACGCGGATCTGGGTCGACTCCGAGGTCTCCCTCGCCGGCGGCCGCGAGCTCTGGGCCATCCCGAAGGACCTCGCCGCCCTGCAGTTCACCGACCGCACGTACACCGCGGCCACCGCCGACGACTGGATCGCCACCGCGGCCTTCACGCCGAGGCCGGGCTCGCCGCTCGCGCTCCCCAGCCGGTTCGACGTCCTCCAGGACCGCGAAGGCACCCCCGTGCGCACCCCCGTCGTCGCGAAGATCCGGCCCGGGCTCGCCGCGGCCGACTGGGCGGTCAACGCCCGCGGCCCGCTCGGCCACCTCGCCGGCCGGCGGCCGTTCCTGAGCCTCGCCCTGCCCGCCACCGAGCTGCGTTTCGGGGCTTGAGCAGCACCTCTGGGTGATCACGCCACCCGGCAGGGTGAGGGCGCGACACGCCACCCCTTGGGGCCCGTGCGGGCGATCACCCCTACATGTAGTCTCTCAACACCGGCAGCCCCCAGCGACGGGGAGACCGCTGCGGAGGGTCGCCGGGCAGCTTTCAAGAAACCGCAGCGCACGGCCTCATGACGCCGTGTGGCGATCGAACGCGCCCGAAAACTTGGAGACACGCATGTCAGTCGAAACCGGTCAGCGGCCCTCTGCCGCCGACACACCCACCGCGATCCGGGTCATCCGGCGGGACGGCAGCGTGTCGCCGTTCGACGCCGGGAAGATCTCGGTCGCGCTGACCAAGGCGTTCCTCGCGGTCGAGGGCGGCGACGCCGCCGCGTCCTCCCGCGTGCACCACGTCGTCGCGGAGCTGACCCAGCAGGTCGAGACCACCCTGCTGCGCCACGCCGGCCCCGAGACCGCCCTGCACATCGAGCAGATCCAGGACATCGTCGAGCTCGCCCTCATGCGCGGCGAGCACCACAAGGTCGCCCGCGCCTACGTCCTCTACCGCGAGGAGCGGACCAAGGCCCGCGAGGCCGCCAAGCCCGCCACCACCGAAGCCACGCTCAACGTCAAGGGCACCGACGGCGTCCTGCGCCCGCTCGACTGGGCCCGCGTTTCCCACGTCGTGGGCGAGGCCGTCGCCGGTCTCGAAGACGTCACCGCCGAGCCGGTGCTGGCCGAGGCGAAGCGCAACCTCTACGACGGCATCAGCGCCGACGAGCTGGCCCTGGCCCAGGTCCTGGCCGCCCGCGTGCTGGTCGAGCAGGAGCCGAACTACTCCTACGTCTCCGCCCGGCTGCTGCTGGACAAACTGCGCGGCGAGGCCTTGAGCTACCTGGCTAAGAAGCCGCGTCAGGCCAGCCAGGACGAGATGGCCGCCGAGTACCCCGCGTACTTCCGCGCCTACCTGCGCCGCGCGATCGAGCTGGAGCTGGTCGACGGCGAGCTGCAGCGCTTCGACCTGGACAAGATCACCGCGGCGATCCGCCCGGAGCGCGACCTCGACTTCGGCTTCCTCGGCCTGCAGACGCTGTACGACCGGTACTTCCAGCACCACGACGGCACCCGCTTCGAGCTGCCGCAGGCGTTCTTCATGCGCGTCGCCATGGGTCTCGCGATCCGCGAGGACGATAGGGAATCTCGTGCAATAGAGTTTTATGAGCTGCTGTCGAGCTTCCACTTCATGGCGTCCACCCCGACGCTGTTCAACTCGGGCACCACGCGCCCGCAGCTGTCGTCCTGCTTCCTGACCACGGTGGACGACGACCTGGACTCGATCTTCCAGGCGTACAAGAACAACGCGCTGCTGGCGAAGTACTCGGGCGGCCTCGGCAACGACTGGACCCCGGTCCGCGGCCTCGGCGCGCACATCAAGGGCACCAACGGCCAGTCGCAGGGCGTCGTGCCGTTCCTCAAGATCGCCAACGACACCGCCGTCGCGGTCAACCAGGGCGGCAAGCGCAAGGGCGCGGCCTGCGCGTACCTCGAGACGTGGCACGTCGACATCGAGGAGTTCCTCGACCTGCGCAAGAACACCGGTGACGACCGCCGTCGCACCCACGACATGAACACCGCGAACTGGGTGCCGGACGAGTTCCTCCGCCGCGTCGAGGCCGACGCGCAGTGGACGCTGTTCTCGCCGAACGAGACGCCGGACCTGCACGACCTCTACGGCAACGAGTTCGCCACCCGCTACCGCGAGTACGAGGCGATGGCCGACCGCGGCGAGATCAAGGTGTTCCGGCGCGTCCGCGCGGTGGAGCTGTGGCGCCGCATGCTGACCATGCTGTTCGAGACCGGCCACCCGTGGATCACGTTCAAGGACCCGTGCAACCTGCGCTCGCCGCAGCAGCACGTCGGCGTCGTGCACTCGTCCAACCTGTGCACCGAGATCACGCTGAACACCACCGTCGACGAGGTCGCGGTCTGCAACCTCGGCTCGGTGAACCTGCTCAAGCACGTCACCGCCGAGGGCCTGGACACCAAGCGCCTCGAGAAGACCGTGCGCACCGCCGTCCGCATGCTGGACAACGTGATCGACATCAACTTCTACACGATCCCGGAGGCGCGCCGCTCCAACCTGCGCCACCGCCCGGTCGGCCTGGGCATCATGGGCTTCCAGGACGCGCTGTTCGAGATCGGTGTCCCGTTCGCCTCCGAAGAGGCCGTGAAGTTCGCCGACGTCTCCATGGAGCACCTCTCCTACTACGCGATCTCGGCGTCGACCGACCTCGCCGAGGAGCGCGGCCAGTACCAGTCGTTCGAGGGCTCGCTGTGGAGCAAGGGCATCCTGCCGATCGACTCGATGCAGCTGCTCATCGACGCCCGCCAGGGTGACGGCCTCGACGTCGACACCTCGTCCACTTTGGACTGGGCGCCGCTGCGCGAGCGCGTGAAGACCGTCGGCATGCGCAACTCCAACGTGATGGCGATCGCGCCGACCGCGACGATCTCCAACATCTCCGGCGTCGGGCAGTCGATCGAGCCGCTGTTCCAGAACCTGTTCGTCAAGTCGAACATGTCCGGCGACTTCACCGTCGTGAACCCGCACCTGGTCAAGAGCCTCAAGGAGCGCGGGCTCTGGGACGAGGTGATGGTCAGCGACCTCAAGTACTTCGACGGCAGCCTCGGCCGGATCGACCGCGTCCCGGACGACCTGAAGGCGCTGTACGCGACGGCGTTCGAGATCGAGTCGAAGTGGATCGTCGACGCCGGTTCGGTGCGCCAGAAGTGGATCGACCAGGCGCAGTCGCTGAACCTGTACATCGCGGCGCCGAGCGGCCGGAAGCTCGACCAGCTGTACCGCTACGCGTGGCACAAGGGCCTCAAGACCACGTACTACCTGCGGGCGCAGTCCGCGACGCACGTGGAGAAGAGCACCCTGCGCGGCACCGACGGCAAGCTGAACGCCGTCTCGGCCACCCCGGCGGCCCCGGCTCCCGCAGCGGCCACCCCGGCCCCCGCGCCGACGCCCGCACCCTCGCCCAAGCCGGAGCCGGATGTCGACTTCGTCGCCACCGACGGCGCCGCCTGCCGCATCGACGACCCCGACTGCGAAGCCTGCCAGTAAGGATTCCGAGGAACATGACCAACGTGGAGACGACGACGGACGCGACCGGCCTCGGGGAGATCGAGGTCGGCGCCGCCCGGATCAACGTCGACGACAAGCGCATGATCAACGCGCGCGCCGACGTCAACCAGCTGCTGCCCATGAAGTACAAGTGGGCGTGGGAGAAGTACCTGGCCGGCTGCAACAACCACTGGATGCCGACCGAGGTCGCCATGCAGGCCGACATCGCGCTGTGGAAGTCGCCGGACGGCCTCACCGAGGACGAGCGGCAGATGCTCAAGCGCAACCTGGGCTTCTTCGCGACCGCGGAGTCCTTGGTGGCCAACAACATCGTGCTTGCGGTGTACCGGCAGATCACCAACCCCGAGTGCCGCCAGTACCTGCTGCGCCAGGCGTTCGAGGAGGCCGTGCACACGCACACCTTCCAGTACATCTGCGAAAGCCTCGGCCTGGTCGAGGGCGAGCTGTTCAACATGTACCGCGAGGTCCCGTCCATTTCGGACAAGGACGCGTGGGCGCTCAAGTACACCCAGAACCTGGAGAACCCGGACTTCGAGACCGGCACGCCGGAGGCCGACCAGGCGTTCCTGCGTGACCTCGTCGCGTTCTACGTGATCTTCGAAGGCATGTGGTTCTACACCGGCTTCGCCCAGATCCTTTCGCTGGGCCGCCGGAACAAGATGGTCGGCATCGCCGAGCAGTACCAGTACATCCTGCGCGACGAGTCGATCCACCTGAACTTCGGCATCGACTGCATCAACCAGATCAAGATCGAGAACCCGCACCTGTGGACTTCCGAGTTCCAGGAAGAGGTCCGCGGGATGTTGAAGGAGGCGTGCGAGCTCGAGGTCAAGTACGCGCGCGACACCATGCCGCGCGGGATGCTCGGCCTGTCGGCGCAGCTGTGCGAGCAGTACATGCACTTCATCACCGACCGCCGGGCGCAGCAGATCGGCCTGGCCCCGATCTTCGGCGAGACCGAGAACCCGTTCCCGTGGATGTCCGAGGCGATGGACCTGAAGAAGGAGAAGAACTTCTTCGAGACCCGCGTGATCGAGTACCAGTCGGGCGGCGCCCTCGACTGGGACTGACGTCCTTCGACGACGGCCCCGCCCTGGCGAACCAGGGCGGGGCCGTTTCACGTCCGCGCGGCTATCTCGGCGTCGAGCGGGCTCATGTCCAGGGCGACGGCCTCGCGAGGCGACCACCACCGGAAGCCGAGTCCTTCCTCGCTCAGGGTGAGCCGAGGCGCGGTGGCGAGTTCGGCCCGGTAGACGGCGAGCGGCTCCTGGCGCACGGGACCGACCAGGTCGAACTCGGCCGCGGCCGCGAAGGTCAGCGCCACCCCGTGGATGCCGGTCTCCTCGGCGAGTTCGCGGGCGGCGGTCTCGCGGGCGGTTTCCCCGGGTTCCCGCATCCCGCCGGGGAGTTCCCACTGCCGGCGGCGCTTGTCGAACATCATCAGGACGGCACCCGCGTGGCGGACCACGACCAGCGAGGCGGGCACCGGCGGCAGCTCGCTCTCGGCGACCCGGCGCACGGCGAGCAGCACGTTGCCCGCCCGATCCCGGAGTGGAAGCTCGGCCATCAGAACGCGTAGCGCCGCACGGTTTCCGGGTGCAGGACGAGCCGGACCTGCTCCGTGTCCCGGATCGCCTTCGCGTCGGCCGCGCGGCCCGGGTCGTCGAGATCCCAGTACCGTGCCGCCAGGCGCTGCGCCAGCTCGTGCGCGCCGTCGGGTTCCACCGAAACGCGGCCCTCGACCGACACCCAGCGCTCGCGTTCCCCCACCGGGGCCGCCACCACGATCGACGCGCGCGGATCGCGGCGCACGCGCCGCACCTTGGGCGCGTCCGGCTCCGAGAACAGCTGGATCGTGCCGTCGCCTGCCGCCTCGAACCACACGGGGCGAGGCCGCCCGCCCGCCACGGTCAAGAACCCGTGCAGGGGACGGCGGAGGAACTCGAGGTCGTCGGAAGTCAATGCGGTCATGCCCTCATTGAACCGGCCAGGCGCGGACGATCCCATGGGTGAAAAGCCGGAATCCCTGTCCATTCGTCTAACCTCGAGCCTGTGGACGACCTCTTCCGCGGTGTGCGGGCCCACGGCTCGCTGTTCGGCAGCTCCGCTGTGACCCCGCCGTTTTCCCTGCACTTCGTCGACGGCGCCCCGCTGACCCTGTGCACCGCGCTCTCCGGCGGCGGCTGGATCGTCCCCGAGCACGGCGAACCCGTGGCGCTGAACGCCTACGACACCGTCGTCGTGCGCGGGCCCGGCACCTTCCGCTTCGTCGACGACCTCGGCACCGGCGCCGAACCCGTGGCGTGCGGCGAATACTGCGCCGCCCCCGAGCTGGGCGGGACGCGGCACCGGCGCGGCTGGCTCGACGACGGCGACGGCCCCACCACGCTGATCGTCGGTGCCTACCCGGCCGGCGGCGAGGTCAGCCGTCCGCTGCTGGACGCCCTGCCCGCCGTTCTGCGCGTCGGCGGCGGTGGCACCGGCGACGCCGTCCTGGACCACCTCGCCGCCGAGGTCGCCACCGACACGCCCGGGCAGCAGGTCGTGCTTGACCGGCTGCTCGACTGGATGCTCGTCTGCACGCTGCGCGCGTGGTTCGACCGGCCCGGCGGCGAACCGCCGGCGTGGTGGAGCGCCCAGCGCGATCCGGTGGCCGGCCCCGCGCTGCGGCTGCTGCACGACGAACCCGCGGCACCGTGGACGGTCGCCGCGCTGGCCGCGCGGGCGGGGGTGTCGCGGTCCACCCTGGCCAAGCGGTTCGCCGGGCTCGTCGGCGAACCGCCGCTGACCTACCTCACCCGCCGCCGGCTGGCGCTCGCCGCCGACCTGCTGGTGGAGCGGAGCACCGCCACCGTCTCGGAAGTGGCCCGCAGCGTCGGGTACGCCGACGCCTTCGCGTTCAGCGCGGCCTTCAAACGGGTCCGGGGTGTCACGCCGAGCGAACACCGGCGTCGCCAGGGACCACCCGAAAAGACGGCCGCCGGGGTATTGTCAGAACGTCAACAAGCGAGCATCGTGGAGGGATAGCCGATCTCGACGCAGGAGATGGTCACTTTGCCGGGCACCGTGAGCCGAGCCGCCGAAGCACTGCGCGGACGCGTGCCGCCCCTGACCGCACTCCCCTTGCCGCACAAGGTCGACGAGCGCTGGCTGCAGTCGCGCTGGCCGGTCAAGGAACTCGCGACACCGCCCGCGGGCAGCGGCCTCGAGCCGGTGCTCGGCGACGAAGGGCCGCCGCTGGTCGGGCACATGCTCGAGATGATGCGCTTCGGCCCCGCGTTCGGCCTCCGCCGCTACGAGCTCTACGGCCCGGTGTCGTGGACCGGCGGGTTCGGCCGCCGGATCGTCGCGCTCTCCGGGCCCGAGGCCACGCAGATCGCGCTCGTCAACAAGGACAAGGCGTTTTCCCAGGAGGGCTGGAAGTTCTTCATCGAGAAGTTCTTCGAGCGCGGCCTGATGCTGATGGACTTCGGCGAGCACCACCTGCACCGCCGGATCATGCAGGAGGCCTTCACCCGCCCGCGGCTGGCCGGCTACGTCGGCGAAATGGGCCCGGCCCTGCGCGAAGGCGTCGCGAGCTGGGGCTCGAGCGAGCGGCCGCGGCTGTACTGGGCGCTCAAGCAGCTGACGCTCGACGTCGCGACCCGCGTGTTCATGGGCATGCGCAGCGGCCGCGACGCGGCCCGGATCAACCGCGCGTTCGTGAGCTCGGTGCGGGCCGGCACCGCCTTCGTGCGCTTCCCGGTGCCGGGCGGGCGCTGGTCGGCCGGGCTGCACGGGCGCCGGGTCCTCGAGCGCTACTTCGGCGAAACCCTGCCCGCCAAACGACGTTCGGGCGGCGACGACCTGTTCGCGGCGCTCTGCCAGGCCACCACCGAGGACGGCGACCGGTTCTCCGACACCGACATCGTCAACCACATGATCTTCCTGATGATGGCCGCGCACGACACGACGACCATCACCAGCAGCGCCATGGCCTACTACCTGGCGAAGCACCCGGAGTGGCAGGAACGCGCCCGCGCGGAGTCCCTCGCCCTCGGCGACGACGTGCTCGACATCGACGCCGTCGAACAGCTCGAAACCCTGGACCTCGTGATGAAGGAGGCGCTGCGGCTGGTCGCGCCGGTGCCGTCGCTGACCCGCCAGACCGTCAAGGACACCGAGGTGCTCGGCCACTACATCCCGGCGGGCACGCTGGTCGGCGTTTCCCCCACGGTCAACCACTTCACGCCCGAGTGCTGGACGAACCCCTTCGCGTTCGACCCGGAGCGCTTCGCCGAACCGCGGCGCGAGGACAAGTCGCACCGGATGGCGTGGATGCCGTTCGGCGGCGGGGCGCACAAGTGCATCGGGCTCCACTTCGGCGGTCTCGAGGTGAAGTTGCTGATGCACGAACTGCTGCGCGCCTACCGCTGGTCGGTTCCGGAGAGTTACACCGCGCGCTGGGACTACGTCTCGCTGCCGGTGCCGGCGGACGGATTGCCGGTCCACCTGACCCGTCGCTGACCGCGTGACCGTCCACCACCGCATACACTAGGTAACGAAAAGTTACCGCTTGTGGAGATCTGTTCACTCGTTCAGCCGGTAGACACCCCGTGACGCACATGATGGCGTGGCATCGATCGTGGGCGAAGGCTGCCTGGCGTGGCTTCATGATCCTCGACACCGTGTCCGACCTGGCCATACCCGTGCATGAAGAGGTGGAGTGTGCCTGAACCCGGTGCCGCGTCGGGGCTACTGGACGTGGCGCGCCGGTGGGCGGCGACGTTGGCCGACACCAAAGGAGTAACGCTTCCACCGGAGGAGCTCGAAGCCCTCCTGCTGGAGGTCGCGCACGACGCGGTCGGCCAAGCCGGCTCGCAGCACGACGGCGCCCTGCTGCGGTTCACCGCGCTGTACGCCGCATCGCCGATGGGCATCGCGCTGGCCGACGCGGGTGGTGACATCGTGGAGGCCAACCTCGCCCTCGGCCAGCTGCTCGGCTGCTCGCCGGACCGGTTGCGCGGCAGGCACCTCACCGACCTCGGCTCCACCGACCACGACGTCTCCCGGCTCGCTGCGGGGCTGGAACAGGTGCGCGCGGGGCGCGACCGCTACCAGGAGCGGATGCTGCTCGACCACACCGAGGACGGGCAGCTCTGGACCGACGTCACGCTCGCCCGGCTGCCCGGCGACCGGCCCGGCTCGGTCTACCCGGTGCTGATGGTGTCGGACGCGAACGAGCTGCACCTGCTGCGGGAACGGCTGCTGCACCAGAACGTGCACGACCCGCTGACCGGGCTGCCCAACGCCTCGTCGTTCACCACCAAGCTCGAAGCGGCGCTCGGCGCCGGCGCGCGCGACGACATCGCGCTGATCTACCTCGACGTCGACGGCTTCAAGGTGATCAACGACGGCCTCGGCGCCGGGGTCGGCGACCAGGTGCTGCGCGGCGTCGCGAACAAACTGTCGGCGGTGTTCACCGGCCACCACGACGGGTTCGTCGCCCGGCTCTCCGGCGACGGCTTCGCGGTGCTGCTGCGGGGCGAGCTGGCGGCGACCGAGGTCATCGGGCTGGTCGAGCGCGCCCTGGAGGACCTCAACGAGCCGATCTACCTGGGCGGGCACGGCGTCGGCGTCAGCGCGAGCGCGGGCATCGTCGTGCGCGCGGCGGTGGAAGGCGGCGCCGCGGAACTGCTGCGGGCAGCGGAAATCGCGCTGCACCGGGCCAAGGAGGCAGGCAAGGCGCAGTGGATGCTGTTCGACCCGGAGCTGGACGCCCGCGACCGCGGCCGCTACCAGCTGGGCGCGGTGATCGCCGGCGCACTGGAGAACGGCGAGTTCTCGCTCGTCTACCAGCCCACGGTGAAGCTGTCGCGGCCGGACGAGCTCGCCGCCGTCAACGCCGGGCTGCGCTGGAACCACCCGGAGAAGGGCGAGCTCGCGTCCGACGAGTTCTACCCGCTGGCCCAGACCACCGGCATGACGGTGCCGCTCGGCCGCTGGCTGCTCGCCGAGTCGCTGGCCGCGACGGCCCGCTGGCGCACGCACCTGGGCGACGCCGCGCCGGACGTCTGCGTCCGCCTGCCGGCCCGCCTGGCCATCGACCCGGACCTGGTCCTGCTGGTGAAGGAGCAGCTGGACAAGCACGAGCTGCCGGCGCGGGCGTTGCGCCTGTGCACCGACCGCGACTCGATGCTCGACCCGCGCGGCGAGGTCCTGGATTCCCTGGCGGTACTGGCCGACCTCGGCGCGCAGCTGGTGCTGACGATCTCGGGCTCGGCGGACCTCGAGCTGATCCCCCAGCACCACTTGCCGGTGCGGCACGTGATCCTCTCGGGCCCGGTGGTCGACGCACTGGACGCGGACGAGCCGGCGGAGTCCGACCTGCGCCACCTGACGCAGCTGATCACCCGGGCCCGCGAGCTGCACCTGAAGGTGGGAGCGGAGGGCGTCCGCACCCACGAACAGGCGGCTCGGCTGCGCCAGCTGGGCGTGATCGCGGCCCGGGGCCCGTTCGTGGCGGACTCGGCCACGGGCGACGAGGTCGACGAGATGATCGCGCGGCACCCGCGGAAGTGAAGACCAAGCCGGTTTCCCGTCGGCTCCGAACACCCGGCAGGATGGGTGCTGCCGCCGACGAGAAAGGACGTCCATGGACGCCGGAGACCTCGCCCCCGACTTCACGCTGCCCGACGACCAGGGCCAGGAGCGCACGCTCTCGGACTTCCTGGCCACCGGGCCCGTGGTCCTGTTCTTCTACCCGGCCGCGATGACGGGCGGCTGCACCGCGGAGAGCTGCCACTTCCGCGACCTCGCGGCGGAGTTCGCGGCGGTCGGCGCACACCGCGTCGGCATCAGCCCGGACGCCATCACCAAGCAGCGCGCCTTCTCGGCGGCCAACAGCTTCGACTACCCACTGCTGTCCGATGTGGAGGGTGAGGTCGCGAAGCAGTTCGGCGTGTGGCGGAAACTGCTGCCGATGCACACGAAGCGGGCCACGTTCGTGATCGGCGAGGACCGGAAGATCATCGCGAAGATCAAGAGCGAGCTGAACTTCACCGCCCACGCCGACGAGGCGCTCAAGGTGCTGCGGGAGCGGAACAAGGTGTCCTAGCGAGCCGCCAGACGTGGTTGGTGCCCGTGCACGACGGCGCCAGCGGCTTCTCCGCCGGTTCCGTGCGCACCTTGGTGAACCCGAGGCGCGCCGGGACGGCTCCACTTCGGACGTTCCGCTCGTCGTGCTTGATCTCGACGTACCCGGCGCCTCGGTGGAACGCGTCGTCCGTCAGCAGCTTCACGGCCCGGGTCATCAAGCCGCGGCCGACGAAATCCTGCGCGAGCCAGTAGCCGATCTCGACGCCGCCGTCGCGGGTCATCACGCCGATGCCACCGGCCAGGCCGGCGCCGACCGACAGCGCGTATTCGTACGCTTCCCCGCTATCCCAGCGGTTCGTGGTCAGCCGGAGGAACTCCGCCGAGTCGTCGTCGGTGTACCCGCCGTCGGCCCAGATCAGGAACGGGCTCAGGTGCGCCAGCGACCCGCTGACGGCCGCGGTCAGCGTCGGCCGGTCGCCCGGGTGCCAGCGGGTCAGCGTCAGGTCACCGTCGCGGTACGTCTCGGCCGGGGCTTCCATGCACTTCATGGTGCCCCGGCCGGGACGCCGGGCGCGAACTAATTCACGATGACGCTGTCGGGAACCTCGGTGTCGTTCTTCAATGCGTCGAACAGCTGCTTCGACTTCGCCTTGTCCCAGTTTTCCGCGGACCCGCTGGTCACCGGCACCGTCGTCGTCACCACGCCACCGGAGGAGATCCCGCGCATCGCGAGCGCCAGGCCGGCGAGGTTGTGCACGTGGTCGCCCGAGTCCATGGTCAGCGCGTCCGGCGCCGAGGACAGCAGCGGGAAGAAGTCGAACGGGTTCAGCAGCGTGCCGGGGCTGGCGATCTGGCTCACCAGCGCGCCGATGAACTTGCGCTGGTTGGCGACGCGGTCGAGGTCCGAACGCGGAGTCGCCGCGCTGTGGCGCATCCGGACGAAGCCCAGCGCCGACCGACCGTCCAGGGACTGGCAGCCGGCTTTGATGTCGATGCCGGTCATCGTGTCGTTCATGTCCTTGTCGATGCACATGTCGACCCCGCCGATCGCGTCGACGATCTTGGCGAACCCGCCGAAGCCGATCTCCGCGTAGTGGTCGATGTGCAGCCCGGTCGCGCCTTCCACGGTCTGCGCGAGCAGTTTCGGGCCGCCGAGCGAGAACGCCGCGTTGATCTTGTTCTTGCCCTTCCCGGGGATCGACACCTGCGAGTCGCGCGGCAGCGACAGCAGCGTCGGCTTGGTGCTGTTGTCCGGGATGTGCGCGACCATGATCGTGTCGGTGCGCTGCCCGCCGCCCGCCGCGGCGACGTCGCCGGTGGCGAGCCGCTCCTCGTCCTCCGCGGTCAGGCCTTCGCGGCTGTCCGAGCCGACGATCAGCCAGTTGGTGCCGGACGCGGCCACCGGGCGGCCGGAGTAGTCGGCCAGCGCGTCGACGCGCTTGATCGAGAACTCGAGGTAGACCCAGATGCCGGCGAGGAAGACGACGAACACCAGCACCAGGGCGCCCAGCACCTTGCCGAAGCTCCACCGGCGGCGGCGGCGCGGCGGCCGGGACGGCGGGTAGCCGTCGTCCGCCGGACGGCGCGGCGGGTCCTGCCGCGGTGGCGGCGGCGCGTACTCGGGCTCGCGGGTGCCCATCGGGCGGGTGCGCTCGTCGTACGGGCTCCGGCCCCGCCCGGGCAGCGGCATCATCTGCGCGCGCTGGTGGTCCCGGGAACGGCCGGCAGGCGGCCGGGGCGGCGGCATCCGGCGCCCGCCGTCGTCGCCACGGTACGTCATCACCATCACCCAATCCCGATCCGGACAAACTTCTCGTCGTCAGTACACCGCACGTCCTCGGAAGGAGGACGTCCGGTACCGGGGTCGGGTTGCGGTTACCGGCCGGTTGCCTCGTAGCCGAACTGGTGGACCCTGAGGTACCCGGACCGGAACCCGGCCTCGGAATAGGCCAGGTAGAACTCCCACATCCGGCGGAAGACGTCGTCGAACCCGAACCCGGCGATGTCGGCCCAGCGGTGCAGGAACCGTTCGCGCCACCACCGTAGCGTGCGCGCGTAGTCCTGGCCGAACTCGCGCATCCCGGCCAGCTTGAGCCGGGTGTTCGCCTTGACGCCCTCCTCGATCGAGCGCACCGACGGGATGAGCCCGCCCGGGAAGATGTACTTGTGGACCCAGCCGTAGGCCCGGGACGCCGCCAGCATCCGGTCGTGGTCCATGGTGATGGCCTGCAGGCCGAACCGCCCGCCGGGGCGCAGCCGCTCGCCGATCACCCGGTAGAACTCCGGCCAGTAGGACGCGCCGACCGCCTCGATCATCTCGACGCTGACCACGGCGTCGTACCGGCCGCTCGACTCGCGGTAGTCGCACAGTTTCACTTCGACGCGGTCGGCGAACCCGGCCGCCGCGATGCGTTCGGTGGCCAGCGCGCGCTGCTCCTCCGAAATGGTCAGCGACGTCACGTGCGCGCCGCGGGCGGCGGCGCGGATGGCGAGTTCACCCCAGCCGGTCCCGATTTCGAGGACCTGGCTGCCTTCGCGGACCCCGGCGTAGTCGAGCACGCTGTCGATCTTGCGGTGCTGCGCGGCGGTGAGGTCGTCGTCGAGGCCGAACAGCGCCGAGGAGTACGTCATCGACGGGTCGAGGAAGGCGCCGAACAGGTCGTTGGACAGGTCGTAGTGCCGGTGGATGTTGGCTCGCGCGCCCTCGAGGGTGTTTTCCTCGGACGGCGGCTGCGTCCGCTCGGCGAGCCGGCGGAACTTCTGCAGCACCGGCGGGACGACCGTGGCCATCCGCTCGCCGAACGGCGTGAGCACCTCGGCCAGGTCGGACGCGGTCCAGTCGCCCGCCATGTAGGACTCGCCGAAGCCGATCTTGGCGTCGACGCCGAGGCGGTGGAAGAACGCCGAGGGGCGCAGGATCCGCATTTCGGGGGAATCCGGGCCGCCGGCGCCGAGCACGGTGCCGTCCGGGAACGTCACCCGCAGCTCCAGCGGGCGGACCGCGCGCCGGAACAGCGCGGCGGCGATCCGGGCGCGCAGCGCGGAGTGGGGCGGGGTGGCCAGTCCCGGCCACCGGGTCTCGTCCGGGACGTTCTGGCCCGACGCCCGGTCAGCGCTCGAAGTGGTCACGGGGTACTCCCTCCGGACGGTGATCGATCCTAGTCGCCGCACCCCCACGGCGCGCTTCGCCGAATGCCCTGTTCGGGGCACTTTCACACGGGTATCCGCAGCCGCTCGGGCCCCGGCGCGGCCCACGCCCCGCGGAGGGTCCCGCCGTCGTCCCCGGCGAGCAGGTCCAGGGTGAAGGCCACCGTCAGCCGGGTCCAGACCCGAGCTCGGCGCAGCATCGCGTGCCCCTCCCCGGCGATCTCGAACCGGGCGACGCGCGCGGCGACGCCGGCGGCCCGTTCGGCGAAGGCGTGCGACTCCGCCGGGCTCGTCATCCGGTCGCGGGTGCCGTGCACGATCAGCACCGAGCGGCCGGCGACGGCCGCGACCGGCTCGCCCCGCGGGGTCCACGGCGCCAGGGCGCAGACCCCGCGCACGGCCGGGTCGTCGGCCACGCGCAGCGCCACCCGTGCCCCCATCGAGTGACCGACCAGCACGACCGGCAGGCCGGGGTGGTCGGCGCGGATCCGCTCGAGGGCCCAGCGGGCATCGTCGACCGGGTGCTCGGCGGGCGCGTTCCAGCCGTAGCGCCGGTTGCGCAGCAGCCGCACCTCGACGCCGTCCTTGCGGCCGGCCCGGTGCAGGGCCCGCGCGATCGGCACCATCCTCAGGTACGCCAGTTTCCAGGGCTGGACACTGCCCGTTCCGTGTTCGGCGCCGCCGTGCAGCACGAGCACCACCGCTCGGGTGCGCCCGCGCGCCCGCCACACGGACACCGCCGGATCTGCCTCGCCCACCCGCGTCCTCCTCGCCTGCCGTTCCCCCGCCTACCACCATATTCGCGGTAGATTCGGCGCCCGGTCCCCGACGGAAGGGTGGGTGTGGTGAGCGCCACGGACATCGCAGGCAGCGTCGCCGAGCAACTGGCGGACGTCGAGCGGGCCAACGCCGAAGCGGTGCGGGCCGCGGCGGACCTCGTGCTGGGGGTGATCCGGGCCGACGCACTGGTCTATACCGCGGGCGCCGGCCACTCGCTGGCCGCCGTCGCCGAAACGTTCTACCGGGCCGGCGGGCTGGCCTGCGTCTACCCGCTCTACCACCCGGACCTGCTCCCGCTGCACGGCGCGGTGTCCAGCACGCGGACCGAGCGGCGCAGCGGCCTGGCGGCCGAGGTGCTGGCCGAGCGCGCGCCGGGGCCGGACGACGTGCTGGTGGTGTTCTCGACGTCCGGCGTCAACCCCTACCCGGTCGAGCTGTGCATCGAAGCGCGCAAGCGGGGTGCGGCGGTGATCGCGGTGACGTCGCGGGCGTCTGTGGCGGCGGCGCCGAGGCGGTCGTCGAGCACGCTGGTCGAGCAGGGCACGGTGGTGCTGGACTCGCTGGTGATCCCCGGTGACGCGAGCTACCCGCCGGACGCGCCGCGCACCGCGCCGCTGTCCACTGTGGTCAACGCGTTCCTGTGGAACCTCGTGCTGGCCCAGGTCCACGACCGCGGAACGGCCGAGGGCCTCGACGTCCCGCTGTGGCGGAGCTCCAATGTGGAGGGTGGCGACGAGGCCAACGCCGGACTGCTGGCGAAGTACGGCGAAATCGTCCCCCACCTGCGGTGAGTACGTCAGAAAGCACCGGCCGGGCGCGTCTTGACGGATGTGCCCGGCCGTCTTAGCGTCGGCATACCGACTGGTCGGTGTGGACCGGTCGCTCCCGGAGGAGGGCCGATGGACAGTGCCACGGCGACGGTGCACGGCGAGTGCGCTCCCGGTTTCGAGCCGGTGCGCGAGGCTTTCGAGGAGAACTTCCGCTCCCGCGGCGAGCTGGGGGCCGCCTTCACCGCCGTCCGGCACGGCGAAGTCGTGGCGGACCTGTGGGGCGGGTGGTCCGGTCCCGACCGCGCCCGGCCGTGGCAGCCGGACACCCTGGCCAACGTCTGGTCGACGACCAAGGGCATGACCGCGCTCTGCGCGCACAGGCTGGCGGACGCGGGCGAACTCGACGTGGACGCGCCGGTCGCGAAGTACTGGCCGGAGTTCGCCGCGGCCGGGAAGTCCGGGATCCCGGTGCGGTGGCTGCTCTCGCACCGCTCCGGCGTGCCCGGGATCGGGCTCGACCGGCCGGTGGCGGTCGAGGAACTGTACGACTGGGAGCTGATGACGTCGCTGTACGCGGCCCAGGAACCGCTGTGCGAGCCGGGAGCCGCGGGCGGCTACCACGCGCTGGCCTACGGCTGGCTCGTCGGCGAGGTCGTGCAGCGGGTCGCCGGGCAGGGCATCCGGGAGTTCTTCGCCGAGCAGGTCGCCGGGCCGCTGGACGCGGACTTCTCGATCGGCCTCGCCCCGGACGCCGACCTCGGCCGCTGCGCGACCCTGGTGGACCCGGTGATGTCCGAGGAGATGGCGAACGCGCTGGCCACGGCGTTCGCCGCCGCCGGCCCGGCGGCCCAGGCCGCGCTGATGAACCCGCGCGTCCAGGGCCACGACGCCAACGACCCGGCGTGGCGCCACGCGGTCATGCCGGCGTTGAACGGCCACGGCACGGCCCGCGCCATCGCCACGATCTACGCGGCGATCGCCGACGGCACCCTCCTGTCCCCGGCGGCACTGGCCCGGGCCCGCGAAAGCCAGGGCAAGGAGATCGACGCGGTCCTCGGCCTCCCGAACGAGTGGGGCCTGGGCTTCTACCTCGGCAGCGACGCCCACGGCTTCGGCCCCAACCCCACGGCCTTCGGCCACGACGGCCTCGGCGGCTCCACCGGCGCCGCCGACCCCGAAAACGGAATCGCCTTCGGCTACACCCTCAACCAGCTGGGCCCCCTCATCCGCGACGACCCCCGCAAAATGGCCCTCGTCCAAGCCCTCTACACGTGCGTCGAGGGGCATCACCCGTGATCAGAAGGGACACACGTGTGATGGGAGGGGACACTCGCGTGATTGGCGGGGCATCACGCTGATGCCCGCCCAATCACGAGTGATACCCCTCCAATCACACGTGATGCCTCCTCAGTCACGGGTGATGCCCCTCTGATCACGCGACGGCGGGTTCCTCGTCGGCGAACTGGGTTGCGTGGAGGGTGGCGTAGCGGCCGTTGGCGGCGAGGAGTTCTTCGTGGGTTCCGCGCTCGACGATCTCGCCGTGTTCGAGGACGAGGATCTGGTCGGCGGCGCGGACCGTCGACAACCGGTGGGCGATGACCAGGGCCGTGCGGCCCGCGAGGGCGTGGGTCAGAGCCTCGCCGACGGCGGCCTCGGACTCCGAGTCCAGGTGGGCGGTCGCCTCGTCGAGGATGACGACCTTGGGCTGGGCCAGCAGGAGACGCGCGATCGTGAGCCGCTGACGCTCGCCGCCGGAGAGGCGGTAGCCGCGCTCCCCGACCGTCGTTTCGAGGCCGTCGGGCAGCGAACGCACCAGCTCACCGAGCCGGGCCCGCTCGAGGGCTTCCCAGATCTCTTCGTCGGTGACGCCGGGGCGCGCGTACGCCAGGTTGGCGCGGATCGTGTCGTGGAAGAGGTGCCCGTCCTGGGTCACCACGCCGACGGTTTCCCGCAGCGAAGCAAAAGTCAGCTCCCGGACGTCCACATCGGACAGCCGCACCGAACCGGCGTCGACGTCGTACAGCCGCGGCAGCAGCGACGCGATCGTCGACTTCCCCGCCCCCGAAGACCCGACCAGGGCGACCATCTGCCCCGGCTCGGCCCGGAACGAGATCCCGTGCAGCACCTCTTCCCCGCCGCGGTGGTCGAGCGTGGCGACGTCCTCCAGCGAAGCCAGCGAGTACCGGTCCGCCGCCGGGTACCCGAACCGGACGTCCGAGAACTCGACCGAGACACCACCCGAAGCGGAAAGAACCCGCGCCGAAGGCTTTTCCTTGATCATCGGCTCCAGGTCCAGCACCTCGAAGACCCGCTCGAACGAAACCAACGCCGTCATGACGTCGACGCGGACGTTGGCCAGCGCGGTCAGCGGTGCGTAGAGCCGGGTCAGCAGCAGGGCCAGCGCGACGACGGTGCCCGGGGCCAACGCCCCGGTCAGCGCCAGGTACCCGCCGAGGCCGTAGACGAGCGCCTGCGCCAGCGCCGAAACCAGGGTCAGGCTGGTCATGAACCAGCGGGTCAGCATCGCGGTCCGGACGCCGATGTCGCGCACGCGGCCCGCGCGCACCCCGAAGTCGTCCGCTTCCTGCACCGGACGGCCGAACAGCTTCACCAGCGTCGCGCCCGGCGCCGAGAACCGCTCGGTCATCTGCGTGGTCATCCCGGCGTTGAGGTTCGCGGCTTCGCGCTGCAGCCCGGCCATCCGGCGGCCGAGCCGGCGCGCGGGGACGACGAAGATCGGCAGCAGTACCAGCGCGATCAGCGTGACCTGCCACGACAGCGTGAGCATGACGGCCAGCGACAACGCCAGCTGGATCACGTTGGTGACCAGCCCGGACAGCGTCGCGGTGAACGTCCGCTGCGCGCCGATGACGTCGTTGTTGAGCCGCGAGACGAGCGCACCGGTGCGAGTGCGGGTGAAGAAGGCGATCGGCATGCGCTGCACGTGCTCGAAGACCGCGCGGCGCAGGTCGTAGATGATGCCCTCGCCGATGCGCGCGGACTGCCACCGCTCGATCAGGCCGAACCCGGCGTCGGCGATCGCCAGCGCGGCGATCACCACGGCGAGCCAGACGACCAGCGCGACGTCGTGGCCGCCGACGATCGCGTCGACCACCTTGCCCGCCAGCACGGGCGTCGACACGGCGAGCACCGCCGAGACCACGGTCAGCACGAGGAAAGCCAGCAGGCGCCGCCAGTGCGGCCGGGCGAAGCGCGCCACGCGTTTCAGCGTGCCGCGGGTGAGCGCCTTCGGGGCGTCGTCGGCGCGCATCGCCGAGCTCCACAGCCCCCACATGTTGTCCACGGGAAACCCCCAGGATCAGAAACCTCTAGGTAAGCTGAGGTTTTCGCCGGATATGACCTGGACAACGCCCCCGTTGTCCGTTTGCTTCCCGAAGCCGTTCACTCGACGCGAACAACCTGGTGCAGGGCGGTGCGCAGCCGGTCGGCGTCTTCGGCGGAGAGCGGTTCCAGCAGGAGCGCCTCGGCCTTCCGCGTGACTTCCGCACCCGCCTCCCGCACGCGCTCCCCCTCGGGAGTCAGCACCACGAGGCGCTTGCGGCGGTCGCCCGGCGCAACCTCGCGCCGGACCAGGCCCTTGGCCTCCAGCTCGTCGACGAGCGCGACCATCGTCGTCCGGTCGACCCCGAGCCGCGCCGCGCCGTCCTGCTGGGACTGCGCCGGCCCCTCCCCGAAGAGCGTGAGCAGCGCGAGCTGCCGCCCGGTGACGCCGAGCGGCGCGTACCGCGGCTCCGCCAGCTCGGCGAGCCGGAGCTGGGCGTGCTTGAGCAGGTAGCCGAGCCGTTGCGTGACGGCGAGGGGCGCGCTGGACATGGGAGGACTCTACACCTACGCTGATCGTCAGCTTCACTGATGATTCTGAGTACTGATAATCAGGAGATCCCCATGACCACCGTCGGACTCAAACCACCCCAGCAGCACATCGGCATCGCCGCCCTCCGCGAGACCTGGACGATCGCCGACGACGCCGGCTTCGACGGCTGCTGGGTGTTCGACCACCTCGCCCCGATGGGCCCCGAGCGCACCGGTGACGTCTTCGACGGCTGGAGCCTGCTGGCCGCGATGGCCGAAGCGACGAAAAGGGTGCGGATCGGCTGCCTGGTCTCCGGCAACACCAACCGGCACCCGGGCACGTTCGCCAAGATCGCGGCGACCGTCGACCACCTCTCCGGCGGCCGGCTCGACGTCGGCCTCGGCGCGGGCGGCGACACCCTGACCGACGCGATGATGGGCACCCCGACACCGTCACCGGTCGAACGCGTCGAACGGCTGGGCGAGACCTGCGAAATCCTCAGTCTGCTGTGGACACGGCCGGAAACCACCTTCCGCGGCCGCCACTACGCGCTCACCGGCGCGATCAGCGACCCGAAGCCGGTGCAACGGCCGAAACCCCCGCTCTGGCTGGGCAGCAGCGGCGAAAAGCGCGGCCTGCGCGTCGTCGCCGAGCACGCCGACGTCTGGCTCAACGCGGCCTTGCCGGGGACGGAAACCGCCGAGCTGCAACGGCTTTCACGCGTCCTGGACGAGCACTGCGCGACGGTCGGCCGCGATCCGGCGGCGATCCGCCGCGCCGTGCAGTTCCGGCTGCCGTCCGATGCGGACAGTGCCCTCCGGCTCGCCGAGAGCTACGTCGAAGCGGGCTTCACCGAACTGGTCCTGATGCCCGCAAGCCGTGACGACGTCGTCGCGGCCTCCGAAGCGGCCGCGAAGCTGCTCCCCCGCCTGCGAGACGTCGGCTGAACCGGGCGAAAGCCCCTCGGTAGCCTGGCGACGTGGAAACGGAGGTGGGCCAGGCGCCCGCATGGCGGCGCGCGGCCCGGCTCTTCACGGCGCCGTCGCGCACCGGAGAAGTCGCCCCGCTGCGCTGGGACCTGGGGTTCTACCTGGCCTGCCTGGCTTTCGCGCTGCCGACGGCACTGGTGTCCGAGTTCTACGGCTACCGCGTCTGGGGCAACTTCGCGACGGTGGCGTACGGCCTCGGCGCGGCGCACAGCGGATACCTGCTGCTGTCCGCCCGCCGCGGCCGCACCCCGCGCGGCGCGTCCGGCTCACGCTGGTGCGGTATCGCCGCGGTCGCGCTGTTGGCCATGATCTTCCCGCTGGCCCTTCTCGTGATTCGCCGCCTGACCGGGGTGGACTGGCTGATCACGCCGGTCTCGTGGGCCGCGCAGCCCGAGGTCTGGGTGATCGAGCGGTCCGCGGATCTGCTGCTGCACCACGGAACCCCGTACGTCGACGTCACCGCGCTCGGCCGGGCGCCCGAGGTGAACGACTACACGCCGTACGGCCCGGTGATGGCGGTCTTCGGCCTGCCGCGGGCGCTGTTCGGCGGCACCCCGCTGACGAACGCGCTCACCGACGCGCGGTGGATGTTCGCCTTGGCCGCCTGCGCGTGCGTGCTGGGCACGCTGAAGCTGCTGAAGTGGCCACGGGTGCCGATCGGCGCCGCGCAGCTCGCGCTGGCCTGCCCGCTGACGGCGCTCACCTGGGCCGTGGCCGGGCCGGACCTGGCCATCGTGGGTCTGCTGGTGCTGAGCTGCGCGCTCGCGGCCACCGGGCGGGTCGCCTGGTCGGGCCTGGTGCTGGCGCTGGTCGTGAGCGCGAAGCTCATCGTCGCGCCCGCGGCCGCGGTGCTGGCGGTGCTCGTGCTGGTACGCCGCGGCTCGGTTGCCCACGAGAAAGGGCTCGACTGGGCGGCGCTGGGCCGGTTCGCGGCGGCGCTGGTGGCGACGACGGCCGCCCTGCACCTGCCGGTGTACCTGGTGGATCCGGCGGCGTTCGTCGAGCACGTCTTCCGGTTCCCGCTCGGGATGGGCGTCGTGCGGTCGCCCGCGGCCAGCCCGCTGCCGGGCCACCTGATCGCCGGGACCGGCCCGTTCGGACAGGTGGCGGCGTTCGTGCTCGTCGGCGCCGCGGCCGTGGCGATGGTGCTCTGGCTGGTGCGCCGGCCCCCCGCGAACGGCTCCGCCGCACTGCTGCGCATCGCCGTCGGACTCGGCGCGTTGATCCTGCTCACCCCGGCCACCCGGTACGGCTACCTGGTGTACCCGCTGGTCCTGCTCGGGGCCCACCTGGCGTTCCGCGTGGCCGAAGATCCCGCTGCGCCCCCCGCGCAGCGTCCCGCGACTACTTCTTCTTGACCCTGGTGGCCCCGCCGCGCCCCCGCAGCTGGACGCCGGACTCCGACAGCACCCGGTGGACGAACCCGTAGGACCGCCCCGTCGACTCCGCGAGCGCCCGGATGCTCGAGCCCTTCTCGTATTTCTTCTTCAGGTCAGCGGCCAGCTTGTCGCGCGTGTTGCCGGTGATCCGCGCGCCTTTCTTGAGATCAGCCACGTCGATCGCCTTCCCGCCGAGAGTGTTCTGGGCCACATATCGGCCCCTGCCGGGGCAATGATCGAACACTGAGCGCCGGAATGCCAGACGACAGACGCGAAACAGCCGAAATTGCGATCACATTGGGCCATTCCAGTGCTCTACGGCGAGTGATCTTGCACCCGAATGGACGCACCCTCAGGCGAGTTGGACAAGTTCGAGGTAGTCCGCCGACCAGTGGTCCTCGGTCCCGTCGGGCAGCAGGATGACCCGCTCGGGCTCCAGCGCCTCGACCGCGCCCGGGTCGTGCGTCACCAGGACGACGGCACCGGCGAAGCTGCGCAAGGCGTCCAGGACCTGCGCCCGGCTGGCCGGGTCGAGGTTGTTGGTGGGCTCGTCGAGCAGCAACACGTTGGCAGCACTGGAGACCAGGCCCGCCAGCGCGAGCCGGGTCTTCTCACCGCCGGAAAGCGTGCCCGCCGGCTGGTCGAGTTGTTCGCCGGTGAAGAGGAACGACCCGAGCAGGTTCCGCAACTCCTGCGCTCCGGTGTCCGGAGCGAGATGTCGGATGTTTTCCCACACCGACGCTTCATGATCAAGAGTTTCGTGTTCCTGTGCGTAATAGCCCAAACGCAATCCGTGACCCGGAACGACGGATCCGGTGTCCTGGGTTTCCATTCCGCCGAGCAGCCGGAGCAAAGTCGTCTTTCCCGCACCGTTCAGCCCGAGTACGACAACCTTCGAACCGCGATCGATCGCGAGATCGACGCCGGTGAAGATTTCCAGTGAGCCGTAGGACTTCGAGAGGTTCTCCGCGGTGAGCGGCGTACGGCCGCACGGAGCGGGCTCGGGGAACTTGATCCGGGCGACCTTGTCGGCGTGGCGGGTGTCCTCGAGGGAGGACAGCATCTGCTCGGCGCGGCGGGCCATGTTCTTGGCCGCCACGGCCTTCGTCGCCTTCGCGCCGAGCTTCGCGGCCTGCTGCTGCAGCGCCGACGCCTTCTTCTCGGCGTTGGCGCGCTCACGGCGGCGGCGCTTCTCGTCGGTGGCGCGCGCGTCGAGGTAGCGCTGCCAGCCCATGTTGTACAGGTCGAGCTCGGCGCGGGTGGCGTCGAGGAACCACACCTTGTTGACCACGTCGCCGAGCAGCTCGACGTCGTGGCTGATCACGACCAGGCCGCCGTCGTGCTGCTTGAGGAAGCCGCGCAGCCAGTTGATGGAGTCGGCGTCGAGGTGGTTGGTCGGCTCGTCGAGCAGCAGGATCGTCTCGGACTTGCCACCGGCACCGGCTTCGGCGGCGGCGAACAGGATCCGCGCCAGCTCGACGCGACGGCGCTGACCACCGGAAAGCGTTCCCAGCGTCTGCGCGAGGACGCGGTCGGCGAGGCCCAGGTTGGAGCAGATCCGCGCCGCTTCGCTCTCCGCGGCGTACCCGCCGAGGGAGGCGAAGCGCTCTTCGAGCCGGGCGTAGCGGTTGATGGCCTTGTCGCGCGCGGCGTCGTCGACGAGCTCGGCCATCGAGGCCTGCGCCTTCTCCATGTCGCGCATCAGCTTGTCCAGACCACGCGCGGAGAGCACGCGGTCCTTCGCCGTGACCGACAGATCGCCTTCGCGCGGGTCCTGCGGCAGGTAGCCGAGCTCGCCGGTGCGGCGGACGTCGCCGGCGTGCGGCTCGCCTTCGCCGGCGAGGACCTTCAACGAGGTGGTCTTGCCCGCGCCGTTGCGGCCGACGAGGCCGATGCGGTCGCCGGGCTGGATGCGGAGGGTGACGCCGTTGAGCAGGATGCGCGAACCCGCGCGCAGCTCAAGGCCGGTGGCCGTGATCAAGGGAAACTCCCGTGGAAAGGGGGCGTACGGAGGACAGCATCAGGCGGCCGCTCGGGCCGCGGCGTCACTCCAGCTGGATATCCACGAAGACCAGTGTACGGGCCGCGGTCCAGCGGATTTTCCGGACGTGTGCGGTCTCACCCGTCGCGCAGTGTGACCTGCACGGACAGCGCGCGGACGGCGGCCTCCTCGAGCACGGCCCGGCTCGGCTCGCCGACGTCCAGGACCCGCGGCTCGGCCCGGGCGAACAGCGGCGCCAGCCGGCGGTCTTCGCGCAGCTCGTCGAGCGCCCGCCGGTCACCGCCGAGCACCACGGCGTCCACTTCGGACAACCTCGGGACGAGCACTTCGAAGACGTCCTTCGCCGCGTCCTGGAGCGCGTGCCGGGCCTGCCCCGCGCGACGCCGGGCGAAGCGCTGCTGCGACCAGCCGCCCGCGGCCGACCGGCCCTGCACGAGGTGCCGGTCGGTGCGCGAGACGTCGATCCGGCCGCCGCGCGCGATGCCGGCGCTGTGCCCGCCGCGCCGCACCAGCACGAGCGCGATGCGCCTCGGCACCAGCGCGTGCGCCACGAGGGCGTCGAGGGACGGTTCCCCGAGCGGTCCGAAAGGGACGATCGCGGTGGCGGTGGTTCCGTCGGCCGCGGTCACGCGAACTTCGTGCGGCGTGGCCTCGGTCGCCACCACTCCCCCGTGCCTGCCGGCGAACCGCTCGAACCAGCCGGCGAGGCGTTCCGGCGGCACCTCGACGGTGCGTCCGCCGCCGGGGGCCTGCCGTGCCTTCGCCACGGGGAAAACGGTACGGGGCCGCCGCGTCACCGCGACGACCCCGTACGTACTAGGTAGTTACTTCCCATGCACCAACCGGTGAGTTACCAGCCTGAACTCACCAGATAGTTCACAACCCCATGTACTACCTGGTTAGTTACAGCGGGTGCACCGGACCGTTGTTCGTCACGCCTCGCACGTTCGACGGCGCTCCGGCCGCCGGGGGCTGGACGAACCCGTTGATGTGCAGGGCGACCGAGCGGATCGAACCGGCGTCGCCGCCGGCCGCGTCGACCACACCGAACGTCCACGTGCCGTCGACCGCCGCGCCGGCGAGGTTGCCGGTCAGGGCCTGCGTCGGCCGCCAGGTGCCGGTGAACGGCGCGTTGGCCGAGGTCACCGTGCTGAACGCGGCCGCCGCGTTGTCGGCGAAGACGACCTTGCACAGGTTCTTGCCCGAGCCGCCGTTGCGCTGGAACACCGTGGCCTTCGCCCCGGAAGGCGACGTCAGCGTGCCGACCAGGTCACCGACGTACGAGTGGTTCAGACCCACCGCCGTCGAGGTCGGGTCGGTGCTGCACGTGGTGCCGTCGACGGAGAACGACACCTTGGACGCGCGGCCGACCCCGGTGACCGGGATGGTCACCGACGCGCCGACCGGGCTGTTGTCCGGGATGGCCACCGGCTCGCCGGTGTAGGCGAAGTCCTGCGCGACCGGCGACGGGGTGCCGACCGGCAGCGCGAACGACGTCGTCGTCGGCGAGTGCGCCCCCGCGAAGGTGACGCGGGCGTTCAGCACCACCGGCACGCCGAGCTGCTGGCTCGCCGGGACGGTGATGGTGAAGTCGTTGACGCCGGTCTGTCCCGGGCTGATGGTGCCGTAGGACTTGGACCGCGGCGCCACCGTGACACCCGGGGTCGGGCTGGTGAGCACGACGCTGGTGGACACCGCGGTGCCGTCACCGTCGTTGGTCACCGGCAGCGTCACCTTGGCGGTGTCGCCCGGGTCGAGCGCCGAACCGCCGTCGGCCGGGGTGACCGTCGGCTGCTTGGCCACCGCGAGCGGCTGCGGGCTGGCGCCGGTGTAGGCCAGCACCTTGTCCGCGAGGATGACGCCGGCCCCGGTGAAGTTGTCGCGGCCCGGGGTTTCGATGTCGATCGCGGTGTTGATCAGCGCTTCGCGCACCTCCGCGGGCGGCAGGCCGGGGTTGCCGGACAGCACGAGCGCGGCGATGGCGGCCGCGTGCGGGGCGGCGGCCGAGGTGCCGAAGAACGGGTTGAACCCGGTCACGCTGGTGGTGACGCCGTCGGCCGCGGTGATCTCCGGCTTGTTCCGGACCTCACCACCGGTCGAGGACACGTTGCCCGGGGTGATCGGCGTGCCGTTGGCCTCGTAGAACACGCGCCGCGGGCCGTCGGAGGTGAACCGTTCCACCTTGGTGGCACCGCTGAACGAGCCCGGGTACGGGCCCGCCGGGTTGGCCGGGTCGCCCGGTTCCAAGGCCCGGCCGAACGCCTTGGCCGCCGGGGCGGCCGCGACGCTGAAGGCGTCCCGCGCGGCGGAGTGGCCGACCGTGACGCCCGGGGTGTTGTAGGCCTTGAGCCCGTCGGCCGAGTCGGAGAACCGGCCGCGCAGCGCGGAAAGCGACAGGTAGCGGTTCTGGCCCGAGAACTTCACGATGGCCAGGCGCAGCCCGGTCCCGCCGAAGGCCGGCGTCGTGACGCGCTCGTACGGGTCCTGCGTGCCGGTCTGGACGTCCTGGCTGAAGCTGACGACCGCGCCCGCGGAGTTGAGCAGGTAGAGGTCGTAGTCGTTCGCGGACGCGCCGAGCGGGTCCGACCAGTGCAGCGTCACCGGCACGTTGGCCGAGGACGCGTTCGAGATCGGCTCGTAGATCTGGTTGCCCGCGGCGCCGGCGAAGTTGTGCGCGGTGCCGGCGAACTTGCCGACCGACTTGCCGGAGTCGACGAAGTCGCCTTCCCAGTGCGCGGCGGTGCCGCTGGTGACGTTGCCTTCGTTGCCCGCGGACGAGAAGTACAGCGCGCCGTCGGCGGTCACGTCGTTCACGGCCTGGGCGATGATCCAGTCCTGGAACGGCGATTCCTTGAAGTAGATGACGTCGTCGACGATGACGTCGCAGTGCGACTCGAAGCGCAGCTTGCGGATGTTGTCCGCGAAGCTGGCGTCGGAGTTGAACGCCGAGGCGAAGCCGAGCGCGGCGCGGGGCGCGAGGTCGTGGATGATCTCGAGCATCGCGGTGCCCTCGTCGCCCTCGCCCTCCTGGCCGGCGATGACGTCGACGTCCGGCGGCAGTTCGCCCTTGGCCTGCGAAGCGGCCAGGGAGTCGACGCCGTCGGAGAGGGCGCACGCCTTGACGCCGACGCCGGTGACGCCGAACTGCTGGCGCGCGAGGTCGGCGTTGTGTGCCCGGTCGCCTTCGCTGACCAGCGGCGCGGCCGCGGCGGCCGCACTGCGCTGGGATTTCGCGCTGACGGCCTTCTGCAGCTCACCGGCGATGCGATCGGCCTTCTGCTGCTTGGTTTCGGTCTTGGTTTCCGTGGTGCTCGGCGTGGCGAGCTCCCGGGCGGTCATCGCCTGGTCGGCCTGCTCGACGCGCTTGACGTCGTCGCGCGCGGCGATCTCGCCGACCTTGGCCAGCGGCACTTCGGCGCGGACGCTGCCGTAGCGGTCGGACACCGCGCGGATGCCCGCACCGGCCTTGGTGAGCCCGGCGAGGAGCTCCGGCGAGACCTTGCTCGCGCGGATGTCGACCAGGACGGTCCCGGCCGCGGAAACGGTGGCCCCAGACTGCAAACTGTTCAGCTGCTTCGCGACGCCCTTGGTGGCGACGAGCAGCTTGCTGTCCACTTTGGACTCGGCGGCGCTGCGGCCCGCCTTGACCGCCTGCAGGGCGGCGATCTGTTGCTGAGCGGTTTCACTGAACGCGTCCGGAGCGGACGCGGGTGCGGCCCCCGCGACGGGCGGGGAAACCAGGCCGAGCGCGGCGAGCAGGGCCGCGGCTCCGGCGGTGAACACAGTGGATCTCGATCTCGTGGAACGGGTACGACGCACGGGCGCCCTCCGAATCTCCAAGGCGCGTGCCCCGACTCACGCTGACCGACGCCGGTGATCACCGGCTGAACCCAGTCAAGTACCGCGAGTTCTTCGTAAACATCAGCCGTTCGAGTGACAAAGGACGGATAATTTCCCGAACAGGCCGGATGTTGTAGGCCGTTCAGCGCAGCGGTGAACCGGTCACCGGACACGCACCGGACATCCGCGATCGGCGTGCAACCGGCGTCCCCCGAAGTGAAACCCGTTACCCGTCAGAGCACAAAGGAGTCCGACCACGGCTGCGACGCCCGCCCGGACAGAGCGTCCAAAAGCGTCACCGCCTGCTTGTCGGTCAGCGAAGCCACGAAGTCGACCACCGCCCGGCCACGCGCCAGCCCGCGCACCGCGTCGGCGCCCGTCACCGGCTCGCCCGTCGCCCCCACCAGCAGCTCCGGCGCCGAGCGCGCCAGCCCGGCGTACTCCGCGCGAGCCAGCTCGACCAGGTCGTGCAGCCGGCGCGGCAGGCGGGAGACCTCGTCCCGGTCGAGCAGCCACGCGTCGAGCGCGTCGACCAGGCTCGTCACCAGCCCGGCCTGGCCGCGCTGGTGCAGCGCCAGATCCGGGCGCAGCAGCACGAACCGGCGGTGCACGAACTTGAGCACCTGGACCTCGTGCCACTGGGCGGGCCGCAGCGAGACGTGCCCGGTGCGGGTGGACGGCGAAGGCAGCAGGAACACGCCGTCGACCAGGCGGGCGGTCCAGTTCACGGAGAACGCCGCCGTCGCCTGCTCCGCCTCGATCGAGCCGTCGAACTCGGCGGCCAGCAGCCCGTCGGCCAGTTCCGCGCGCACCCGCGCGACCGCGGCGGCGAACGCGTCGTCGTCGACGATCCACGCGTCCTTGGCGTGCATGCGGCGGCGGAGGCGTTCCAGCGACCGGCCCGGGCGGCGCAGCTCGGCGTGCAACGTCTCGTCGTCCAGCGAAGCCAGCTCGACCGCGTGCTCGAGCCACTCCCCCAGCTCCGCGGCGACCGGCGCGTGCTGGAGGACGCCGATGCGGTGGAAGTCCTGCAGGTCGTGGATGGCGTAGGCGATGTCGTCGGCGGTGTCCATCACGGACGCTTCGACGGTCTGCTGCCACCCTTCGACCCGGCCGGCGAACGCCGCGCGCGCCTGCTCGAAGTCGTCGAGTTCGGTGGCGTAGGCGGAGAACTTGGCCGCGCCGGTGCCCGGCAGGCCGCCCGGCTCCCCCGCCCCGCGCGGCGGCACGGCCAGTTCCGACGGGTGCGGCGCGGGGTGGTGCAGCCGCAGCCACGGGTACTTGAGGACGGCGGCCCGCACGGCGGCGGTCAGGTCCAGCCCGATCGCCGACGGCCCGCGCACGTCGGTGGTGGTGATGATCCGGAACGTCTGCGCGTTGCCCTCGAAGCCGTCGGCGAGGCCGAAGCGGTGGCGGGCGATCCGGTCGAGCGTCTGCTCCCCGAGGTGCCCGAACGGCGGGTGCCCGAGATCGTGGGCGAGCGCGGCGGCCTCGGCGACGTCGGGGTCGCAGCCGCCGAGCTTGTCGGCCAGTCCGGCGTCGGGCCCGGTGGCGACGCGCTCGGCGATGGCCCGCGCGACCTGCGCGACCTTGAGGCTGTGGGTGAGCCGGTTGTGCAGCAGGCCGGCCCCGCCGGCGCTGACGACCTGCGTCACCCCGCCGAGCCGCGCGAAGAACGGCGACGCGGCGATCCGGTCGCGGTCGATCCGGAACGGGCTGGTCGCCAGGTCGGTGAACCCGCCGACGTTCGCCACGGGATCGCGCCGCGCGGCCCGCGGGTCGGTGTGCTCGCTGCCCTGATCCATGCGCCCGACCTTATCCGGAGGTTCACCTGAACGGCGGGCAGGCGCGTGGGTACTCCGGAGGTATGTCCCGACGGATGGTCACGACAATCGCGGTCCTCGCCTTCGCCCCGGTCGCCTGCGGCGCCCCGCCCGGCTCGCCCGGCTCGACCACGGCTTCGACCGTGACCTCGACCTCGGCTTCCGCCTCGGCTCCGGCGAAGCTGATCAAGGTCCCGGACGTCTCCGGCATGAACCACCAGGACGCCCAGAACGCGATGCAGCGGGCCGGGCTCTACAACCTGCGCGAGGTCGACGGCACCGGCAAAGGCCGTGCGCTGGTGCTCGACCGCAACTGGCGCCAGACGGCCCAGGACCCACCACCCGGCACCGAAGTCGCCCCCGACACGGTGATCACCTTGACCGCGGTCAAGTACGACGACCGCTGACCCGTGATGCCCCGCCAATCACGCGTGATGCCCTTCTGATCACGCGAGATGCCCGCCCGATCACACGAGGTGCCCCGCGCCGCACGGCAGCCGGGGCACACGCCGGTGCGTAGGAAGGCATCGCCCGTGATTGAAGGGGCATCTCGCGTGCTTGAGGAGGCATCTCGCGTGATTGGAGGGGCATCACGGCGGTGTCAGGACTCCGGCTGGGCGGTGTAGGCGGCCAGGCAGCGGTCGGCCTGGGCGCGGGCCACGGGCTCCGCCTCGCCGCCGGCGACGTGCGCCGCGTACCAGGCCTCGCCTGCCGCGGTCACGAACGAGACGCCTTCCGGGGACGCCATCCAGGCCATCGCCTCGGCCGGGTCGACGACGTACGACGGGTCCGCCGTCAGGTGGCGGACCAGGGCCGTCAGCGCCATGTCCCAGCCGATGCCGACCGCGCCCGGGCCGAACTGCTCCCAGTGGTCGTCGACGTGCGCGACGTGCTCCAGCTCGAACCGCGTCCCCTCGCCTTCGGGCGTCAGGCGGACCTCGATCCAGCTGACGCCGCCGTGCATCTCCCACGTCGCGGCGAAGCTCTTCGGCGGGTCGCAGCGCTCGACCGTGCCGCCCGCGTTGCCCTCCAGCTGGTACTTCCCGCCTACGCGCAGCTCGCCCGACACCGGCAGGAACCAGCGCGGGATGCGCTCGGCGTTCGTGACCGCGTCCCACATGTCGTCGACGTCGGTGTCGTAGACCTGGCTGATGGTCATGACCCGCGCCTCCCCCTCCTCGAGCACGCGCGTACCGACCGTCCGGCGGACGGCGCTGATCTGGTGGCTGACGTCGATCACGAACCTTCTCCTTCACTGAGGCGCCGGGCCCGCTTGCCGCGGGCGATTTCGGTGGCCAGCGCGTCCAGCGGTGGCGTCCAGGACCGGCGGAACCGGTCGAGCCAGACGTCGACGTCGCGCAGCGGGGCGTGGCCGACCGCGTACAGCCGCCGGGTCCCGTCCTGGCGGACGACCGCGAAGCCGTTCTCGCGCAACACCTTCAGGTGCTGCGAGACCGCCGGCTGCGAGATGCCGAACTCGGCCCGGATCACCTCGGTCACCGCACCGGCGGCCAATTCGCCGTCGGCCAGCAGCTCGAGGATCCGGCGGCGGACCGGGTCGCCGAGGACGTCGAACGCGTGCACCCGGCCAAGCTACAATGTGTCACTTATATAAGTCAACACTGAAGCAGTTACGCCGATGTGCGTAACCCACGGTGAACATCAGTCGACATCGGTTCCGCTTCGCCGCGCGACCGGCGACGATCGGGGCCGTGAAGTCGCCACGCGCGGTCCGCTTCGCCTTCCAGCCGCTGTACAGCCTCCACACCGGAGGCGTCGTGGCGCACGAAGCGCTGGCCAGGCCCGGCCGCGGAACGGTTCCCGAACTGCTCGCGCAGGCGCGCCGCGACGGCAGGCTCGCCGAGGCCGACCTCGGGCTCGCGGTCGCCGCCGTCCGGCAGGACGCCGAGAACCCGACGTCGCTGCCCCTGCACCTGAACCTCTCCGCCCGCACCCTCGCCGCACCGCTCGCGATGTTCGACGACCTCCTGGCCGAGCTCGGCGACGCGGGCCGCCGCACCCGCGACGTCGTCCTGGAGATCGGCCCGCCGTTCGCGCCGCTGCCGCCCGGCCGCGCGCTCGCCGGGATGCGGGGGCTCACCGAGCTCGGCTTCCGGGTCGCGCTCGACGGGCTCGGCCGCGGCGACCTGCCGCTCGGCCTGCTGGTCGAGGCGCCGATCGACCTGGTGAAGCTCGACCGGACCGTGCTGCGCGGGCTGCCGGACGACCCGGCGCCGTCGGCCGTGGTCGAGGCGCTGCTGCACTACACGAACCGCACCGGCACCCGGCTCGTCGCGACCGGCGTGGAGACCGGCGCCCAGCTCGACGCCGTCCGCGAGCTCGGTGTCCGGATCGCGCAGGGGCACCTCCTCGCCCCGCCGACCGCCGCCGGTCCCGCACCGGCCCTGCGCACGCGCGCACGTCCCGCGGCCGGGGCGCCGGCGCCGTGCGTCGGCGACTTCCTCCGCCCGGCGACGACCCTGCCGGAAACGGCGACGTGCGACGAAGTCCGCGCGGTGCTGGCGGCGGCCGACGCGCCGAGCGGTGTGGTCGGGGTCGACGAGCTGAACCGGCCGCGCTGGTCGGTCGACCGGACCCGGTTCCTGGTGGCGGTCACCGGCCCGTACGGGCACGCCCTGCACGCGAAGCGCCCGGCGGCCCGGCTCGCCGACACCCCGCACACGATCGAGGCCCGCGCCGGCGCGATGGAGTTCCTCGAGCTGGTCACCGACGCCGACTGGAGCCGCACCGGCGACGACGTGGTCGTGGTCGACGAGCTCGGCCGCTGCCTCGGCGTGGTGCTGGTGACCGAAGTGGTCCGCGGCGTGGCCGAGGCGAAGGTCGAAGCGGCGGCGGCGCTCAACCCGCTCACCCGCCTGCCGGGCAGCGACACGATCGCCCGCGACGTCGCCCGCCGCATCACGATCGGCGAGCCGTTCGTGGCCGCCTGGCTGGACATCGACGGGTTCAAGACGATCAACGACACGGCGGGTTTCGCGGCGGGCGACGACCTGATCCGCGAACTGGGCGCGGCGCTGACGGAACTGGCCGGCGGCCTGCGGCGGATGCGGGTGAGCCACGTGGGCGGCGACGACTTCCTGGTGGTGTGCGACGTCGACGAGATCGCGACGGTGGCGGGGGCACTGCTGGACCGTGGCTGGTCGGCGGAGGGCCTGCCGGTGACGGTGTCGCTGGCGACGCTGGTGTGTGCGAGCGGGGCGATCGGGTCGTACCAGGAGGTTTCGCGGCTGCTCGCGCCGTTGAAGCAGCGCGCGAAGGCGGTGCCGGGGTCGAGCTGGGTGCTGAGCCGCCCGGGTTCGGAGCGCGTGGAAGTGCTGCGCGGCATCGGAACCCGGGGCTTACAGGCTGCCGCGGGCTGATTCACCCCCAGTCGAGCGTCAGCTGGGCCTGGACCGCCATCGCCGCCCAGGTCACGTACTCCTCGTGCGCCCAGCCGCACACCGCCGTCAGGTGGTCGTAGGCCTCGTGGGACATGATCAGCCCGATCGCGTCCGCCAACCGGCCGATCGAGCCGCCGCCGGCCAGCCCCGCCGCCACCAGGCGGCCGGCGATGTCCGCCCGGCGCACCACCGCCAGCTCCGCGCGGACCGCCGCCACCTCGGCGTCCGACGCGGCCGCCGTCGTGAACGCGCGCCAGATCGGCAGGGACGCGCGCATTCCCGCCGCCACCAGGGACACCACCGACGGCAGGTCCGCCGGGCCGGCCGGGCCCGCCACGGCGTCCAGGTCCATCGCGTCGGGGTCGCCCGCGAAGCCGTCGCGGAACGCGGCCAGCAGCAGCTGCGGCTTGCGGCCCGTCTGCGTCACCGTCTCCAGGCTCACCCCGGCCTCCGCCGCGATCTGCCGCATGCTCGTGCCCGCGTAACCCCGGGCGGCGAACAGCTTCCCCGCCGTCGCCACCACGTGGGCCCGGGTGCGCCGCGCGCGGGCCTCGCGCACCGGTGACTCGTAAGGGCGCCGCGCACCTTCGGAATCGGGTATCGTCATCGACATTGGATAGTACACTGTATCGGTCAATGAAGGGACGTGCCATGGCCCGGA
>Ga0207678_10000345_pt1 | contig 42027 bp, 36 predicted proteins | sample KBSC63metaG_FD_184319 | JGI IMG/M metagenome (GOLD analysis project Ga0207678, IMG submission 184319) | Corn rhizosphere microbial communities from Kellogg Biological Station, Michigan, USA - KBS C6-3 metaG (SPAdes) (version 2) | ecosystem: Host-associated > Plants > Roots > Rhizosphere > Soil ... | reverse complement strand
CGGCGACGCGCTCGGCCAGCGTCGTCACCGGTTCGAGGGGCACCCGCACGATCTCGACGCCCTCCTCTTCGAGGCGGGCGAGCTGACGGCGGAGGGTGTGGAACTCGCCGTCGGTGGTGACCAGGCGCGGCCGCCGCGGCAGCTCCATCGCCGACAGGAAGCGCAGCACGAGGTCGTGCGTGCTCGCGCCGAGCGCGTACTCGCCGTGCGGGTCGCCGAGCAGCAGGCGGAAGCCCGCGCGCAGCTGGTCCGCCTTGGCGAAGGCGCGCTCCCACTTGCCGTCGACGTCACGGGCGGCGTCGGCGAAGGACTCCAGGAGCCCTTCCTCGGCGACGTCCGGCCAGGCCTGGTGCGAGTGCCCGGAGAGCAGGAGGCGGTCGGCCACCGCAAACCGGGTGTAGTGCGCGGCGAGGCTGTTGGCGTCCGCGCGCAGGTCGTCCAAAGTGGTCACAGTCTCCAAAATGTTCACAGTCGGCTCCGTACGGCCCAGAGATCCGGGAACATCGGCTGGAAAAGCGTGGTACGCAGGTAGGTCGCGCCGGATGATCCTCCCGTCCCGGTCTTGTCGCCGATGGTGCGTTCGACCATCTTCACGTGCCGGTAGCGCCACTCCTGCATCCCTTCGTCGAGATCGACCAGACACTCGGCGACGACCGAGGGTCCCCCGTCGTCGCTGTACACGTCCAGCAATATCGCCTGCAGGGCCGGGGACGGCTCCACCGGTCGAGTGACGTCTCGGTCACACTCGACCGCGTAGCCAGAAACCTTGAGGTACGCGAGAAAAGAGTCGAACAACGACGGGCGCGCCATCGCTTCGGCGATGCGTTTCCGCTGCTCGCCGTCCTCGGGGTAGTGCGCGAACACACGCTCGTCACGGCGTCCGAGCACCGCCTCCAGCTCGCGGAACTGGGCCGACTGGAAGCCGCTCGAAGCGTCCAAACGGGCGCGGAAACTGGTGAACTGGCTGGGTGTCATGGTTTCCAGCACGTCGATCTGCGCGACCGCGACCTTGAGGATGGTCAGGATCCGGCGCAGCGTGCGGATGGAGTGCGCGGTGTTGCCCTGTTCGAGGTTCGCCTGGAGGAAGGCGGCTTCGTGCAGGATCTGCTTGAACCACAGTTCGTACACCTGGTGGATCACGATGAACAGCAGTTCGTCGTGCTCGTCGGAGCGCAGGCGCTGCGCGTTCAGCACTTCGTCGAGCCCGAGGTACGAGGTGTAGCTCAGGGCTTCCTGGGTTGCTTGGCTGGGTTCGGTCATCCCTTGGTCACCTCGTCGAAGTGGCGTTGCGCGGGGTGCGCGAGCGCGGTGTACAGATCGTGGAACAGCTCGACCGCCGCCGCCCGGCGGTCCGGGGCCGGCACCAGGTCGGCGGGCAGTTCCGGGTCGAGCGACGGGAACATGCGGAAGGTGTGCACCAGGCGGGTGCGCACCTCGAACGCCTCGGCGTCGGAGATCTCCTTCCGCGCGTACCCGCCGAACTGGCCGACGAACGCGGCGTACCGCGCGGCCAGGTCGTCGAGGTCCCAGGCCCGGCCGGCGAACCGGCGGACGTCCAGCGCGGCCGACGGGCGGCCGAGCAGCAGCCCGGCGTGCTCGGTGACGTCGAGTTCGCCGAGCAGGGCGACGACCTCGGCCTCGCGGTCGTGCGGGGCGATCCAGGTGCCGTCCTGGTAGGGCCCGAACCCGAGGAACCGCAGCCGCCGGACCAGGCGTTCCCTGGCCTGGCGACGGCTCTCGGGGATGCTCTGCCACAGCACGGTCCACTCGCCCGCGGCGCGCTCGCGGCGGCCGAGGGAGAAGATCCGGTGGTCGCCGTCGGCGAGCAGGGCGATCGTGCGCCGGGTCAGCGAGTAGTGGACGGTCCGGCCTTCGCGGTGGCGCTGCAGCAGGCCGCGACGCACCAGGCGGGTGAGCGCGATCCGGGCGGCACCGTCGGAGAAGCCCAGCTCGGCGAGCACCGCGACCAGGCCGCCCGACCACACCCGGCGGGTTTCGCGCGGGTGCACGTAGCTGCCCAGCAACGTCACGACCAGCTCCTGCGGGCTGGCTTCGAAGGCGTCTCCGGGCATGAGCGCAACTCTATACACCTCAGGTCGCTGCGGTGTAGTGTGAATTGCGTGACGTACTTCGCGGACCTCACCTCGCGGCAGGTCGCTTCGCTGCCGGATACCGGCCGGGTCCCGGTGCTGCTGCTCCCGGTGGGCGCGATCGAGCCGCACGGCCCGCACGCGCCACTGGGCACCGACCCGCTGATCTCGCGCGGGATGTGCGAACGCGCGGCTTCTCGCTTGGCCGCCGACGACGAGGTGCAGGTGCTGATCCTGCCGGAGGTCCCCTACGGCGTGACGCGGTTCGCGACGGGGTTCGCCGGCGGCGTCCACATCGGCGAGGAGACGCTGCACTCGCTTCTCGTCGACATCGGCGCGGCACTGATCGGCCAGCGGTTCCGGCGGATCCTGCTGGTCAACAACCACTTCGAGCCCGCGCACCTGGTCACGCTGCGGCGCGCGGTGGAGACGCTGAACTTCGCCTACGACGGGCGCGTCGCCGTGCTCGACCTGGTCCGGCGGCGGCACGCGCAGCGGCTGACCGACGAGTTCCGGTCCGGCGAGTGCCACGCCGGGCGGTACGAGACGTCGCTGGTGCTCGCCGACCGGCCCGAGCTGGTGGACCAGGCGCTGATGCGGACGCTGCCGCACGTGCCGGTCAGCCTGGCCGCCGCCCCCTCCGACGGGGGTTTCCGGGAGATGGGCATGACCGAGGCGTACTGCGGGGCGCCCGCCGAGGCGACCGCGTCCGAAGGTGAAGAGACGTTCTCGACTCTGACCGACCTGCTGGTGGAAGCGATCCGGGAGCTGGCCCGTGAGTGAGCCGTTCAACCTCGCCACGCACTTCCTCGACCGGCACGTGGCTTCGGGCCGGGGTGACCGGACCGCGCTGTACGTCGGCGACCGTTCGATCAGCTACGCGTCGCTGGCGGCCTTGGCGAACCGCGTGGGGAACGTGCTGCTCGACGCCGGCGTCCGTCGTGGGCAGCGGGTGCTGCTGGCGCTGAGCGACGGCGACGAGTTCGTCGCGGCCTGGTACGGCGCGCAGAAGATCGGCGCGGTCACCGCCGAGGTGTACCCGTTCCTGCAGCCCAAGGACTACGCGTACTACCTCGGCTACACCGAGGCCGTGGCGGTGCTCGCGGACGCCGTCACGCTGCCGGCGTTGCGCGCGGCGGGCGCCACCGGGTTGCTCGTCACCGGAGTCCCCTCCGCCGAGCTACTGCCGGGCGAGCGTCCATTCCGGACACTGGTCGACGCGGCACCGGACTCGCTGGAAGCCGCGCCGACCGCTGTGGACGACATCGGGATCTGGAAGTTCACCACGGGCAGCACGGGTGCACCCAAGGCGTGCGTGCACCCCTTGCGCAGTCCGCTCGAGAGCTTCGAGCGGTACGCCGTCCAGGTGCTCGGCCTGCGCGAGGACGACACCGTCCTGGCCGTGCCGAAGCTGTTCTTCGGCTACGCGCGCGATCTGGTGGCGCTGTTCCCGTTCGGCGTCGGCGCCGCGGGGATCGCGTTCCCGGAGCGCAGCACCGCGGACCTGATGTTCGAGCTGATCGCCCGCTACCGCCCGACGGTGCTGGTCAACGTGCCGACGATGATGAGCGCGATGGCCGCCCACCCGGCCGCGGCGGAGCAGGACCTGAGCTGCCTGCGGATGACGACGTCGGCGGGCGAGGCGCTGCCGCCGGAGCTGCACCGCCGGTGGGACGCGACCTTCGGCGTGCCGGTGGTGGACGGGATCGGCTCGTCCGAGGCGTACCACATCTACCTGTCGAACCGTCCGGGCTCGGCCCGCGCCGGCACGCTCGGCACGCCCGTTCCCGGCTACACCGCGCAGGTCGTCGACGAGCTCGGAAAACCCTTGCCGGATGGCGAAATCGGGCCGTTGCGCGTCACCGGGCCGACGATCGCGCTGGAGTACCACGGCGATCCGGAGAAGTCGGCGCGGACGTTCGACGGCGACACGCTGACCTCGGGCGACCTGTTCAGCCGCACGCCGGACGGGTACTTCCGCCACCACGGCCGCGCCGACGCGCTGCTCAAGGTCGGCGGCGTGTTCGTCGCGCCCGGCGAGATCGAGGACTGCCTGCTCGGCCACGCCTCCGTGGTGGACTGCGCGGTGGTCGGCCACGAGGTCGACGGCCTGGTCGTGCCGCGGGCGTACGTCGTGGTGCGCGCTCCGGTGTCGGCCGACGAGCTCAAGAACCACGCGAAAGCCCACCTGGCCAAGCACAAGTACCCCCGCGAGGTGGTCTTCATGACGGAACTCCCCCGCACCGCGAACGGAAAGCTCGACCGCCGCGCCCTGGCGGGCCGCCCGTGAGCCGCTTGGTGGTGGTGACCGGCGGCACGCGCGGCATCGGCGCGGCGATCGCGGACCGGTTCCGTTCCTCGGGTGACAAGGTGCTGGCCCCGGGCCGCGCGGAATGCGACGTGACCGACGAGGAAGCCGTGTCCCGGTACTTTTCCTCGGTGGGTCCGGTCGACGTGCTGGTCAACAACGCCGGGATCTCTTCGAGCGCCCCGGTTTCGCGGACATCGCTGGACGACTGGCGCGCGCAGTTCGAGGTGAACGCGACGGGCGCGTTCCTCTGCACGCGCGCGGTGCTGGACGGAATGCGCTCCCGCGACAGCGGCCGGATCGTCACGGTGGCGTCGACGGCGTCCCACGTCGGCTACCGCTACACGGCGGGGTACACGGCGTCGAAGCACGCGGCGGTGGGTTTCATGCGCGCGGTGGCGGCGGAGCTGGCCGGCACCGGCGTCACGGCGAACGCGGTGTGCCCGGCGTTCGTCCGCACCGACATGACGGCGACCTCGGTGGAGCGGATCGTCTCGCGGTCCGGACGGTCCACTTCGGACGCGGAAGCGGCTCTGGCGGCGGCCTCCCCGCTCGGCCGGCTGCTGGAGCCGTCGGAAGTGGCGTTCGCGGTGTCCTTTCTGGCGGCCCCGGAAGCGGCCGCAGTCAACGGCCAGACCCTCGTACTCGACGGCGGAGGAATCCAGTCATGAGCCCGTTCCGCGCCACTGCCCCGCTGACTCGCGAATGGGAGCACTTCGGCTTCGCCGTGTCCGACGGCGTGGCCACCGTGACGTTCACGCGTCCTTCGAAGCTCAACGCGCTGACGTTCGAGGTGTACGCGGATCTCCGGGACCTGGTCATCGAGCTCCCGCAGCACGAGGACGTCCGGGTCCTGGTGATCACGGGCGAAGGCCGCGGGTTCTGTTCGGGCGGCGACGTCGAGGAGATCATCGGCGAGCTGCAGAAGTTCGAGACGGCGGAGCTCCTGGAGTTCACCCGCATGACGGGCGCGGTGGTGAAGGCCCTGCGCGAGTGCCCGATCCCGGTGATCGCGGCGGTGAACGGAGTGGCGGCGGGAGCGGGCTCGGTGATCGCCCTGGCGAGTGACTTCCGGCTGCTGGCGGAGTCGGCGAAGTTCGCGTTCCTGTTCACGAAGGTGGGCTTGGCCGGGGCGGACATGGGGTCGGCGTACCTGTTGCCGCGGCTCGTCGGCTTGGGTCGCGCGACGGAACTGCTGATGCTGGGCGACAAGGTGCCGGCTTCGCGGGCTTCGGAGATCGGTCTGGCTTCGCAGGTGGTGCCGGACGCTTCGCTGGCTTCCACGGCTCTGGCGCTGGCGCGGCGCTTGGCGGACGGCCCGGCACTGGCGTACGCGACGACGAAGGTGCTGCTGACCCGCGAGCTGGACATGGACCTGGGCAGCGCGATCGAGCTGGAGGCGATCACCCAGGCGCTGCTGATGACGGCGAAGGACCACAAGGAGTTTTATGCGGCTTGGACCGCGGGGCGCGAGCCGCGCTGGACGGGCCGCTGACAGCGGTCGCGCCCAGGTTTGGACGTGGGTGTGGGCCCGCAGCCGTGTGGCTGCGGGCCTTTCCCGTGTTCAGGCTGCGAAGGGCAGTGGTTCGTGCAGGTTGTTGCGCCGGGGTTTTCGGCGCCGGTCGATGAACGCCGGCGGGAGGAATTCGGGGAGGCCGTCGGGGGCGATGCGGACTTCCCAGCCGGAGCGGTGCAACAGCCGGTGGTGGTGGGCGCACATCAACACCAGGTTGCCCAGCTCGGTCGGTCCACCGTCGGCCCAATGCCGCACGTGGTGGCCCTGACAGTGCCGCGGTGGACGATGGCAGCCAGGGAACGCACAGCCACGGTCGCGCAGGAACAACGCTCGGCGAAGCCCGGCAGAAATCACACGGCGGAGACGACCCAGGTTGAGAGGTTCGCTCTTCGCACCGAGCACCGCGGGGATGACCATGGCGTCACAGGCATGGACCCGCGCTTCGGCCGCGGTCATCTCCCCGGCATCACCAAGAGTCGCCCGGCCCACGCCGGCCTTCAGGTCCGCCAGGGACACCGCGACCATGACGTGAGCTCGCTCCCCCGCCTGCATCGGCAGATCCGGAGAGTTGAGGGCCAGGTCGACCGCGTCGGAGAAAGCATCGCCATAACGCTGGGGATGGGTGCGATGGTCCGGGCCGTCATCGCCGGTGCGGCGCTCGGCCAAGGCGTCCAACAAAGCGCTGGCACGAGTGCCGGTCTCGTCGTCGAACGTGCCGTTCAACTCCCAGACCCCGGATCTTTTCCGGCGCAGGAACAACTCCCGGGCCGGGACGGCCGGTTCGGTGTCATCGGGCTCCTCACCATCGGGAGCCAGGTGGGCGAGGATGCGGGCACCGAGCGCGGCGACCTGCTTGTGCCCGGCATCCTCGGCGAAGGTCAGCAGGTTCTCTTCGGCACTGTCGCGGTGCTCGGGCGGAACCTCAGCGAGAACACCGGTGATCACGTCGATCATCGGGTTGCTCAACTGGCCGGCGCGGGCGGCAACCCCGGTGGCGGGGGCGAGGGCGGGGATGGGACTACCGTCGAGATTTCGGCCCGGGTTCACCAAGCGAGCGCGTTTCATCAGACGTTCGGCGGCCGGCTTCGGAACATCACCGAGGTGCTCCAGCAATCGCGCGGCCGACCGATATCCGAACAGCTCCATGACACCGCGCTGCTCGATCTCGACCAGCAGAGCCCCGAGTTCGGCTTCGGCAGACCGCATGGACGCGAGCAACTCACCGATGCGGTCGGCAAGAGCCACCGCCTCGGTCTGCTGGATCGCGTTGCTGGTCATACCTCCAAGCTACCGAGACTCGAACAGGAGTTCATCACACGAACAGGTGCAACTGTTCAGGCCATTTCGAGAGTTGCTGGCAGCCAAAGGTTTCCGGTGATGGCGTCATGCAGCGCGGTGATGAGGTGGAGTCCGTTCTTGCGCGCGGTGGAGATGTAGCCACGGACCCGCAACCAGGCGTGAGCGCCGTGCCGGGTGCGCCAGCCGCCGGAGATCTTCAGCTGCGCTTTGATCATCCGCAGGTCGCGTTCGGCTTGGTTGTTGGTGAAGGGGACGGTGAGGTAGTCGCGCAGGCGCACCAGCAGGTTCCGGGTCTTGCTCTGCTTGCGACCCCGGTCCGGCGGGTGCAGCAGCAGGCCAAGATTCACGGTGCGGACGAACCGGGAGATCAACGGATCGACAATGTGGGCGGGGATCGCGGCCAAGCCGGTGGCGCGTGCGGTATGCGCGGCGGTATTGAGCTCTTCGAGGGTCTTCATAGCGATCCTGGGCCACGCGTGCTCGGGATGGGCTTCGCCGGCCGCGACCAGTTCGCGGAGATGGTGGGCGTTGCAGCGGGCGTGGTTACGCCCGAAGTCTTGGTAGGACATGAGGCCGTCATGGACCGCAACACCACGGAACCGGGTGAGGATCACGAACTCGTCCATCGCCTCACCACCACGCTGACAGTGCGGCAGATACGCGGTCAGGTGTGGTGTGCAGGCGACGTGCAGCCACCAGTTCTTGCCTTCGACCCGGATCCCGGTCTCGTCGAAGTGCACCACCGGCGCTGCCCGCAACGCCTGCTCGACCTGCTCGGCGAACTCCTCGAGGTTGGCGGCAACCGGGGTGAGGACGTCGGCGACCCATCCGGTCGACACCGGCAGCCCCATCAGATCTGCCAGTAGTTGCGCTGTCCGGGCGACCGGGATGTGCTGATAGGTCAGCAGGTAGACCGCCAACGCGGTCACGTTCGGTCCGTAGCAGGCGGGCGCGGTCGCCTCGACCGGGGCAGGTGCGGTCGTGACCCGGTGGCATCCGCGGCACCGCAGCCGGTGCAGGCGATGCTCGGTCACGGACGGACGGACCGGCGGCAGGTCGACCACCTGCCGGCGGATCACCCCAGCACGGTGAGCGCGGCGCAGGGCTTCGCCGCAGCCCGAGCACGCCGATGGCGTGTCGTCGAGGATCGTGTCCGGGGTTTTCGACCAGCGACAGACTCGTTCCGGGTGCGCCGGGCTGCTTGCCCCGTGTGCGTCCGAACCTGCCACGCAACGACTTGGGGGCAGGTTTGGCGAACGATCCGAGGAGGGCGGCATCGAAGAGTTGCCCGAATTCGTGCCTGGGCGGCGCTTGAGGGCGGCGACCTCGGCCCGCAACGCGGTGATCTCTCCCGCGCACGCGCGAGCTCCACCGCCTGCGCTGCGACCAGCGCGGCCAGCTCGTCATACGACGGGCGAACACCTTCCCCCACAACAAGATCATCCCACAAGCCCGCTCACCGCCCGGAAACGGCCTGAACAGTTACCGAACAGGTGCAACTGTTCAGGCCATTTCGAGAGTTGCTGGCAGCTTCTCCGCGTACCAGCGCCAGGCGCGGGCCAGGTCCTGGGCGGGGATGCGGGCTTCGATCCGGACGTTGCTCGGCATCACCCGAGGGTAGGCGTCACCGCAACCGCCGACTCCTCCAAGGAGCCGAAGTACAGGTTGCCCCGCCACTCGCGGACCCCCACCAGCATGTGGAACCCGGGAATCTCCCCGCGCAGTTCCGCAACGACCCGGCCGTCCGCCGCGACGCCCAGCACGCCGACCTCACGGCCCGGGCTTGGCTGCAGCGACGTCGGCAGCCGCCGGACTCCCGCCCGCAAGAGCCCGGGCAGCCGGCGCACCACGTCCAGCGCCGCCACCTTCGGTGACGCCTGCGTGATCCAGATCAGGCCGTCCGTGCCCGTCGAAATGTTGTCCGGGAAGCCCCACAGGCCGTCGACGAAGACGTCCGAACGGCCGTCGGCGAGCCACACCCGGGAAACCCGGCACGCGCCGGTCTCCGCCACCGCCACGAACGACTCGTCCGGGGCCAGTGCGACGCCGTTCGCGAACTGGAGGCCGTCGAGGAGCAGGTCGATCGCACCGTCCGGGGAACGCCGCAGCAGCCGGCCGCCCGCGGTCTGCTCGATCAGGTCGTCTCGCCAGTTGTCGATGCCGAAGCGGCGGGACGAGTCCGTGAAGTAGATCGTCCCGTCGGATGCCACCGCCGCGTTGTTGCAGAACACGAAGTCCAGCCCCAATGCGGAAGTCGCCAGCGCCGTAGGAGAACCGCCCGCCAGCGGCACCACCAGCAGCCCGGCCCGCGCGTCGCACACCAGCAACTCGTCTTCGCCGTACAGCTCCAGCCCGAGCGGGCGGCCGCCGGTGTCGGCGATGACGTCGATCGTGCGTCCGTCGGGTGACAGGCGCAGGATCCGGCCGTCGTCGACGCCGGTGTAGATGCGGCCCTCGCCGTCGACCACGACGTCCTCCGGGCCGTGGCCGTTCACCGGGTACAGCGTGACCTCGCCGAACTCCATCGCGTGCCTCCTACCGGTAGGTGAGCAACCGGGCCGCGTCCGCCTCGAAGTGGGGGTGCTCGTTGAACGACAGCAGTGTGACACCGCCGCGGCCGGACACCAGCTTGGTGATGCCGCCGTTGACCGTGACGCGGTTCAGCTTGAGCAGGCCGGCTTCCGGGGTTCCCATGAGCAGGCCGCAGACCGTGGCGATCACGCCACCGGAGGTGAACACCACCGCGTGCTCCCCCTTGCCCAGCGACGCGACCAGGTCCGAAAGCGCGTCGCGGCAGCGCGTCATGAACGCGGGCCACGTCTCGGCGCACGGCCCCGAATCGCCTGCCGACGTCCACGCGGTCAGTGCCGCGTCCAAGACCCCCTGGTAGGCCCGCGAATCCTCCTGCGGGGCGCCGCCGGCGTGGTGGAGGGCGATGTCGACGTGGTCGTACTCGTTCCAGCGCGGGTCCTCGACCACCGGGACGTCGGTGCCGAGCACCTTCAGCGCCGTGGCCGCGGTGTCGCGCTGGCGGGCCAGCGAGCCCGACCGGACCTGGCTGAAGGAGACCTCGCGCCGCAGCAGTTCCGCACCGACCACAGTGGACTGTTCGAAGCCGCGCGGGGACAGCGCGTCGTAGTCGGCTGCGCCGAACGACGCCTGCCCGTGCCGGACCAGGTAGATCGCGCCCACTACACGCTCCCCTTCGCGATGATCTCGCGGCAGCGCCAGTCGAGGTACCCGACGAACTGCCAGAAGTCCTTGAACGCCGGGTTGCGGGTGGCGCCGTCCCGGTACCGCCGGTACAGCTGCTGCAGCACCGCCGCCAGCCGGAACAGGCCGTAGACCTCGTAGAACCGCCAGTCGCCGACCGCGAGCCCGGTCTTCTCGGCGTAGCGCGCGACGAACTCTTCGCGGGTGAACATGCCGGGCAGGTGGGTCGGCTGGCGGCGGCTCGTGTGCATGACGTCGTCGTCGCCGGCCTGGACCCAGTAGGCCAGCATGCTGCCCAGCTCCATCAGCGGGTCGCCGAGCGTGGCCAGCTCCCAGTCGAGGACGCCGGTGATGTTGAGCGTCGACGGGCCGTCCAAGACCAGGTTGTCGAGCCGGTAGTCGTTGTGGATCAGGCAGATCCCGACCTCTCCGGGCCGGTTCGCGGCCAGCCACTCGCGCACCTCGGCGAAGTCGCCGACGTTGTCCGTGCGCGCCGCGACGTACCGCTCGGACCAGCCGCGGATCTGCCGCTCGACGTACCCGGCACCCTTGCCGAGGTCGGCGAGCCCGGCCTTTTCGACGTCGACGGCGTGCAGGTCGACCAGCCGGTCGACGACCTTGCCGGACAGCTCGCGCGCCTGCTCGGGCGTCAGCGTCATGCCCGGTGGCAGGTCGCCGCGCAGGATCAGGCCGTCGAGCTTCTCCATGACGTAGAAGTCGCCGCCGAGCACGGCCGGGTCGTCGCCGAACGCGACCATCCGCGGCACGTACGGGAACACCGGCTTCAGCGCGTGCTGGACGCGGTACTCGCGCCGCATGTCGTGCGCCGACGCCGCTTTGTGGCCCGCGGGCGGACGGCGCAGGATCAGCTCGCGGTCCGGGTAGGTCAGCAGGTACGTCAGGTTGGACGCGCCGCCGGGAAACTGCCGGACGTGCGGCGGTTCGTCCCCGAGGCCCTCGACCTTCGCGCTCAGCCACGCGTGCACCGCGCTCGCGTCGAAGGCGTCCTCCGCGCGGACCTCGACCGGCGCGTTCACGCGAAGAACTTCCGCAGCAGCGCCGCCGGCACCACGCGCATGACGACGCTGAGCGGCACCCACGGCCACGCCGGGACGTAGGCTCGGGCGCGCTCGGCTTCGATCGCCTTGACCAATGCGCGGGCGCCGGTTTCGGCCTTGGCCAGAAACGGGTTCCGGCCGATCCGGTCGTTCATCTCCGACTCGATGTAGCCGGGCAGGACGTCGGTGACGGCGATGCCCTTGCGCTTCAGCTCGATCCGGGTGCCGTCGACGTACGCCGAGATCCCGGCCTTCGACGCGGCGTACGCGGTGAGCTTGCCCGGGAACGGGCGAAGCGCGCTGAACGACGAGATGACGGCGAGGTGGCCGGCGCCCTGCTCGCGGAAGATCCCGGTGGCGGCCTCGATCTGGGCGGCGGCCGCGACGAAGTTGACCTCGAGGGTCTGGCGGTTGGCGTCGAACCGGCCCGTGCCGACCCGCTGCCCCTTCCCGAGCCCGGCGTTCACAATCACCCGGTCGAGGGACCCGAGCTCGGCGCGGAACTCCTCGAAGACGGCGAACACGCGGTCGTGTTCGGTGACGTCGAGGGTGCGCGTGACGACCTTGATCCCGGGGTGCGCCGCGGTCAGCTCGGCGGCCAGCTTCTCGAGCCGCTCGGTGCGCCGCGCGCACAGCGCCAAGTTGCGCCCCCTCGCCGCGAACTGGCGGGCCATGCCTTCGCCCAGCCCGCTGCTGGCGCCGGTGATCAGGATGTTCTGCCGGAGGACCATGGAGGGGAGCCTACCCGCTGGTAACAAGACCGGTGGCCCGGCGCTGGGGGCGTCGCCGGGCCACCGGTCATCGCGCGGCCACACCGGCCGGTCGCACAACTCGGCCGGGTGAACCGGAGCCGGAACCGCTCGCGCGGCCGGTCGCACCTGCGCCCGGGTGGGCCGTGAGGGGAGGCGGTGCCACCGGCGCAGGCAAGTCATAAAAGCGCGTCCGCCCAGGCCGGGGCAATGGTTCACAGTTGCCAGTACTAGCCCGTTCGCCCGAGCGGGGGCGCCGGCGGGCACGGCCGAAGAGGGGCGCGGAGAGCGCTCGGAAAACTGCTAACGTGCTCCGTGTCGGGGATCGTCGGGGGACGGCATGGGGCGGGTCGGGATTTCAGCGATGGCGGGCAGCACGGTGGGTGACGGCCAGGAGAGCGGGCGCACCGAATTCGCCATCCGGCTGCGCGCGGCCATTGCGACCAGCGGACTCTCGCTCGACCGGATCCAGGCGCGGCTGCGGGCCCGCGGCGTCGTGGTCAGCGTCACCGCACTCAGTTATTGGCAGTCGGGCAAAAGGCAGCCGGAGCGGCAGAGCTCGCTCTCGGCCGTCCGCACGCTCGAAGAAATCCTCGACGTCCCCGCCGGGTCGCTGCTCGGGCTGCTGCCCCCGCCCCGGCCCCGCGGCGGCGCCGGGAAGCGCCACGCCGGCGGCGAGCCCATGTCGTTCCCGCGCCAGGTGCTGCAGCCGCTGCTGGAGAAGGTCGGCGCGCCGCACGCGCTCGACCGCCAGCAGCCGCTGAAGATGGTCGGGCTGCACGACCTGTGCGAGATCGCCGCCGACGGCGGGCAGCGGGCGGTGACCGCGCGGGCGGTGTTCCAGGCTGCCTCGGACGGGCAGGACAGCTGGCTGCTGGTGTACACCCAGGACGACCCGGCGGCGGGCGTCCCCGAGCTGCACGCCGTGCGCAACTGCCGGGTCGGCCGCGCCGAAATCGACGAAGCCCACGGCCTGCTCGTCGCCGAACTGCTCTTCGACCAGCCGATCAACCGCGGCGAGACGCACTTGATCGAGTACACGCTGACCAACGGCGGGCCGCCGTACCCGGAATGCCGCAACACGCACTACCGCGAGTTCCGCCGCCCGGTGCGGGAGTACCTCCTCGAAGTCCGGTTCGCGCCGGGCACGGCGCCGGAGCGCTGCTGGCAGTACTCGCGAAACGGGGCGAACGGCACGCTCGCCCGGAGGGCGCTGAAGCTCGACGGCGCGGACGGAGTCCACGCGGTGGCGTTCGACTTCGGCCCCGGCGTCTTCGGCATCGACTGGGACTGAGCTTCAGCTCAGGCGGGCGGTGGCGAGGGTGGCCAGTTCGGTGCGGTTCGCGATGCCGAGCTTCGCGTAGACGTGCGCCAGGTGCGTCTTGACCGTGCCGCGGCTCATGAACAGCCGGGTACCGATCTCCGGGTTGGTGCACCCCTCGGCCGCCAGCTTCACCACCTCGAGCTCGGTCGGCGTCAGGCTGCCCCAGCCGCTCGACGGGCGGCCACGGCTGCCGCGGGTCCGGCGGACGAACCCGACCACGTCGTCGAGGGCCATCGGCGGCTCGGACGTCGCCAGGCCGAGCGCGTCCAGCTCCGCCTGCTCGGCGGGGCGGCGAGGAAGCCCCAGCTCGGTGCGGGCCTGGGAAGCCGAGACGAACACCCGGGCGGCGTCGGCGGCGCGGCCGGTGCGCGCGAGCAGCGTCGTCAACGCGTCGAGGCTGGCCAGGACACCCAGCCGAAGGCCGTGGTCGAGGCGCAGGGTCAGCGCTTCGTGGTGCAGTTCGGCGGCCTGCTCCGGCTCGGCCAGATACCCCTGCTCGTCCAGCGCGTCGGCCAGCGGCGAAGGTAGTGACCAGCGGCGGGTCAGCTCGACGGCGGTGGCCAGCACCTCCGCGGCCTCGTCGACCCGGCCGAGTGCGCGCAACAGAGTGCCGCGTTCGGGCAGGCCCTGCGCGGCCATGAACGTTCCGGGCACGGCTTCACGCGCGAACCAGCGCAACGCCTCTTCGAACTCGCCTCGCCGCCAATGCAACCGGCCCAGCACCCCGGCCATGCCCGGCACGAAGACGTCACCCGCCGTTTCGAGCAGCCGCAGGAACGGTTCCATCACGCGGAACCCGGCGTCGACGTCGCCGGCCACGCAGTGCACCAGCGCCAGGCGGCACAACGTCGTGTTGACCCGGTGGAAGTCCCCGAGCGGCGCGGCGACCTCGACGGCACGTTCGGCGAGTTCCTTCGCGCGGGGCAGGTCCGCCGCCGCCAGCGCACTCGCCGACTGCACACTGAGGACGGTCGAGGCGAGCCCGCGATCGCCGCGCCTGAGCAGTCCCTCGGCCGCTTCGGCGAGCAGCGGTGCGGCTTCGTCGTGGCGGTCGCGGACCGTCCGGATGATTCCCCGCAGCATCAACGCACTGTCCCGCGCGAAGCCGTCGGCCTCCTTTTCGGCTTCGACGGCGAGGTCCCAGGCGGTGTCCAGGTCCGTGTACAGGTGCCCGAGGGCGGTCAGGGTCAGGCACCGCGCGCGCAGACCCGCTTCGCCGAGCTCGGTGGCCAGGTCCAGGCCCTGCCGCGCGGCTTCGACGTCGAACGGCGCCGTCGTGTCCGCGACCAGGCCCATTCCGGTCAGCAGGCGGGCCTGCAGCGGCGTCCGGTCGTCCGGGCAGCGGGCGACCGCGCGCTTGAGGTACGCCAGGCCCTCGTGGCCGTGGCCACGCAGGTTCCACAGCCACGCGACAGCGGCGGCGAGCCGGCGGCCGCGAGTCGGATCCTCCTGCGCCAGGCCCCATTCCAGGGCCGCCCGCAGGTTGTCGCGCTCGGGCTCGATCCGGTCCCGCCAGGCGTCCTTGTCGCGGTCGAGCTCGGGCTCGGCGGCTTCGGCCAGGGCCAGGTAGTGGTCGAGGTGCCGGTCGCGGACGGCGTCCGTCTCGCCCGCCTCGGCCAGCCGGGCCGCCGCGTACTCGCGGAGGGTTTCCAGCAGCCGGTAGCGGCCTTCTTCGGCCAGTACCAGGGACTTGTCGACGAGCCGGCCGAGCGCGGGCAGCACGGCCGGGCCGCCCGCCGCGGCCAGGGTGAACCCGCCGGCGAACACGGCGAGCCGGCGGAACACCGCGCGGTCTTCCTCGTCGAGCTGGTCGTGGCTCCACGCGATCGAGCCTTCGAGGGTCCGCTGCCGCGCCGGCACCCCGCGCGGGCCGCGGGTGAGCAGGGCGAACCGGTCGTCGAGGCCGGCGTCGATCTGGTGCGGGGTCAGGGTGCCCAGCCAGGCGGCGGCCAGTTCGACGGCCAGGGGAATGCCGTCGAGCCGCGTGCAGATCGACCGGACGGCGGCCGCGCTGGAGGCGTCCAGGGTGAACAGCGGCCGGACCGCGCCCGCGCGCTCGACGAACAGCGCGACGGCCTCCTCGACGGCCAGCGGCGGCACCCGCCACACCGTCTCCCCCGCTACGCCCAGCGGCTCCCGGCTGGTCGTCAGCACCGCGACCTCGGGACACGACCGCAGCAGCTCGACCGCGACTTCGGCGGCGCCGTCGAGGACGTGCTCGCAGTTGTCGAGGCAGAGCAGCACGCGCCGGTCGCGCAGGGCCGTCGCGACCGAGCGGGCCGCGCCGACCTGGGGTTCCACCGGCACACCCAGCGTCGCGGCGACGCGCTCGGCGACCTCGGTGACGGCGTCGAGCTCCACCCACCAGACGCCGCCGGGCCACTCGGTGCTCGCGGCGACCTGCGCGGCGAGCCGCGTCTTGCCGCTGCCGCCGGGCCCGGAGAGGGTCACCAGCCGCGTCCCGGCGAGCAGCCGCCGGACTTCGCCGACCTCGGTGTCACGGCCGACGAACCCGGTCAGCAGCACCGGGAGGTTGTTCGGGACGGCGTCGAGGGAGCGCAGCGGCCCGGGTGTCTCGCCGAGTTCGAAGATCCGCTCGGGCGCGGTGAGGTCCGGCAGCCGGTGGACGCCGAGGTCGTGCAGCCCGACGGCGTCCCCGAGGGCCGCCGCGGTGCGCGCCGACACGAGGATCCGCCCGTCTCCGGCCAGCGCGCGCAGCTGTTCGCAGCGGCGGACGGCCGGGCCGGCAGGCGAGCCGTCGTCGCGGATCAGCACGTCCCCGGTGTGCACGGCCGCCGGACCGCTTGTCAGCGCCGCCAGGGCCGCTTCAGGGGTCGCGAAGACGACCGGGGCGGTTTCGCCGGCGCAGAGGATCGTGACCGTGCCCGCCGGGAGGAGTTTCGTCGCAGTCATGGCCCGGCCAGTCTGCCAGCGGATCTCGGCCAGGTGGCCGATGTTCGGGCATTCGGCGCCTGCGACCTTCGAACCGTGGAGACGTTCGAGGAGCTGCTGGCCCGCTGGCGGGACGCCGACGCGGACGGCGACGCCGAAGCACTGGCGCCGCTGCTCGCCGACGGCTTCCGCGGCGACGGCCCGGCCGGGCGCGTGCTCGGCAAGGCCGGCTGGCCCGGCCGCGTCCCGGCGGGCGCGTTCCGGTGGACTCGCCTGCAGGTGACGCCGTCGGTCGGTGTCGCGACCGGGCACCGCGACGGCGTCGCGTGCACGGTGGTGGCCGAGCGGCGCGACGGGTGCTGGCGGGTCGTCAACGTGCAGCGCGGGTCATGACACGCTTTTCGGGGGTCCGGGTGGCGAAGCCCCCGGCCCGAGGCGAAGCCTCGGTTGTCACTGCAGCTTGGTGCGCAGCACCTTCCCGGTCGCGTTGCGCGGCAGTTCGTCCAGGAACTCGACCTCCCGGGGCACCTTGTAGCGGGCCAGGTTCGCCTTGACGTAGTCACGGACCTCGTCGGCGTCCAGAGAAGCGCCTTCCGCCCGGACCACGAACGCCTTGAGCCGCTGCCCGAACTCCGGGTCCTCGACGCCGATCACCGCAGCCTCGATCACGTCTTCGCGCTCGACCAGCAGGTTCTCCACCTCGATCGGGAACACGTTCTCGCCGCCGGAGACGATCATCTCGTCGTCGCGGCCGTCGATGAACAGGAGGCCGTCCTCGTCGAAGTGGCCGACGTCGCCGCTGGAGAGCAGGCCGTCGATGATCTCCTTGTGCCGGCCGTCGGTGTAGCCGCCGAAGCTGAGCCCGCTGCCGACGAACACGCGGCCCGTCACGTGCGGTTCGGTGATCTTCACGCCTTTTTCGTCGTACAGCGCGACCTTGCAGCCGACCGGCGCGCGGCCGACCGTGCCCGGGGCCTTCGCCCAGTCCTCCGGCGTCGCGACCGTCGCCACCGCGACCTCGGTGGAGCCGTAGAGGTTGTGCACGACCGGACCGAACGCCTCGTTCGCGCGGTTGCCGAGGTCCGGCGAGAGCGCCGAGCCGGCGACGAAGACGATCCGCAGCGCGGACGTGTCGTACTTCCGCCGGACGTCCTTCGGCAGGTCGACGATGCGCTGCAGCATGGTCGGCACCAGGACGAGCGCGGTGCACTTGTGCTCGGCGACGCCGCGCAGCGCCTCTTCGGGGTTGAACTTGCGGCGCATGACGACCTTCGAGCCGAGCGCGAAGGACAGGATGAACTGGGACAGGCCGGTGCCGTGGAACAGCGGCGCGCCCATGTAGGTGGCCTCGTTCGAGCGCAGCGGGATCCGGTCGAGGAACTGCGCCGACGCCAGCGCGGAGGTGTGCGGCCGCGGCGCGCCCTTCGGCGTGCCGGTGGTGCCGCTGGTCAGCAGCACGAACCCGCCCGGTTTGGCCGGCGCGGGCCACGGCCGGTCGTCGGTGCTGGCGATGATTTCGTCGAGCACCGGGACGGTCCGGTCGGTCAGGTCGGAGCCCGGGTCGACCCAGGCGAGGTAGCGCGCCACGCCGTCCGGGATCGCGTCGAGCAGGCCGGTGAACTCCTGGTCGTAGACGAGCGCGGTGACGCCTTCGCGCTTGGCCACGTCGGCCAGCTGCGGCTTGGCGAACCCGGTGTTCATGAGCAGCAGGCGGACGCCGAGCTTGCCGGACGCGGCCATCGTGATGACCAGGCCGCGGTGGTCGCGGCACAGCGCGGCGACGACCTGGCCCGGTTTGATGCCGCGCTCGGACCAGGCCCTGGCCAGCGCGTTCGACTGGTCGTCGAGCTGCTTGTAGGTGAGCGGGCCGAGCTCGTCGACGATGCCGACGGCGGCCGGCTCGCGGCGGGCGGAGATGTGGTTGGCGCCGGCGAACGGGCCGTACTTCCGCAGCGCGACCAGCGAGCGGACGCCCTCGTCGACCCGGGGGAAGGGGACGAGGCCCGCCCGCCGCATCACGTCGACGCTGCGCACCGTCTCGGTCACCTTGTCCGCCATCGTCGTGGCGAGCGCGACCAGGCTCATCCGACACCTCCGTTGCTGCGGGAAGAGAGCCCACGCCGACGGCGGCGTACCGGCGGTATGGGAGCTACCGGAGAGTAAACCAACCGTGGGCCGAACGCACCAGCCCGCGAGCGGGCGGAAACTGGCAATGACATCCGGGGCTCCGCCGCCCGAGCCCCGAAAAATGTCGGTGGTGGTCGGCATGATGTCCGGGTGCAGGTGATCGCAGGGCGGGAGGAGGACGGGAGCTTCAGCGTGCACACGCCGTCGGACACGGTGCCGGGCCTGGACGAGGCGGCTTTCGCGGCGCTGGCGCGGGAGCTGGAAGCGTCGACGGCGCCGCGGTGGGTGTTCCCGTCGGTGGAGCGGACGTACCCGGTGCTCATCGCGGCCGGGCTGCGGGTTCGCCGCTGCTACGACCTCGAGCTGGCCGAGGGGCTGCTGCTGGCGTACGAGGGCGTGGAGGAGCAGTCGCGGAGCCTGCGCGCGGCCTGGGCCAGGGCGAACGGCGAGGAGCCGCCGTCCGAAGAGTCCGCCGTCGAGCTCGCTCAGCCGACGCTGTTCGAGACGCGCGTGCCGACGCTGCCCGAGGGCGTGACGGTCGTCACGGCGGTGCGGCGCGTCCTGGCCGAGCAGGAGCGGCGGGTGGCGGCGGTCGAGCACCCGGACCGGATGCGGCTGCTGCTGGCCGCGGAGTCGGCGAGCGCGCTGGCCGCCGCGGAGATGTCGGCCGACGGCCTGCCGTGGCGCGCCGACGTGCACGAGGAGCTGCTGGCTTCGCGGCTGGGGCCGCGGGTGCCTGCCGGGCAGCGGCCGAAGGCGCTGGTCGAGCTGGGCGCGAAGATCAGCGAGGCGTTCGGCGGGCGGCCGGTGAACCCGGACTCGCCGCCGAGTGTCGTCCGGGCGCTGGCCCGCGAGGGGATCGAGGTGCCGGCGGCGCGGAAGTACCTGCTGAAGGGGATCGACCACCCCGCGGTCGGGCCGTTGCTGGAGTACAAGGAGCTGTCGCGGCTGTTCGCGGCGAACGGCTGGGCGTGGCTCGAAGAATGGGTGAAGGACGGCCGGTTCCGGCCGCACTACGTCGTCGGCGGCGTGGTGTCCGGGCGCTGGGCGAGCCGCGGCGGCGGGGCGCTGCAGATCCCGAAGGTGCTGCGGACCTGCGTGCGCGCGGACCCGGGCTGGAAACTCGTGGTGGCCGACGCGGCGCAGCTGGAGCCCCGGGTCCTCACGGCGCTGTCGGGCGACCGGCGGCTGGCCGACGTCGCGGCGGCGACGGACCTGTACGCGCGGCTGGGCGAGGCGCTGTTCTCGGGCGCGCGCTGGGTCCCGGCCGCGAACGACGACCGCGACGACCGGGCGCGGGCGAAGATCGCGATGCTCTCGGCGATGTACGGGGGCACGTCCGGGGAGGCGGGGCCGCTGCTGGGCCTGCTGCGGCAGCGGTTCCCGGACGCGGTGTCCTATGTGGAGCGTGCGGCCCAGGCGGGCGAGCGCGGCGAGCGGGTCCGGTCCCGGCTGGGCCGCACTTCGCCGGCTCCGTCGGCGGCCTGGCGCGCGTTGACGGGCGGGCTCGCTTCGGACGAAGCGGCGGAGCTGAAGGCCCGCCACGCCTCGCGCGGCTGGGGCCGGTTCACGCGCAACTTCGTCGTCCAGGCGAGCGCGGCGGACATGACGGCGGTGATGCTGGCGACCCTCCGCACCCGCTTGCCGTCACCCGCCCACCTGGTCTTCTTCCAACACGACGAGGTCATCGTCCACACCCCGGCTCCCCTGGCCGCTTCCGTCGCCACCGCGATCACGGACTCGGTCACCGAAGCGGCCCGGATGCTGTTCGGCCCGGCCTGCCCGGTCCGCTTCCCGATGCAAACGGCCGAAGTCGAAACCTACGCCGACGCCAAGTGATGCCCCCTCAATCACGCATGATGCCCCTCCAATCACACGAGATGCCCGCCCAATCACGCGAGTTCCGGCCCCAATCACGCGAAGTCGGGGCCGAATCACGCGAACCTGCCCGCCGGCCGCGTCGGCCCGGCCGCCGCCCGAAGCGCTGCGGCCGGCCCCGCTCACTCCGCTACGGGAACATCGGCAGGGTCTGCGTCCCGACGTCCTGGTTCGGCAGCGTCCTCCCCGGGTTGCCGCGGAAGTCGGTCCACACCGGGTGGAGCCGGAAGTCCGCGCCCACCGCCACGGCCGTGTAGTCGCCGATGAACACGCCCTGGAGCTCCTTGCCCGTTTCCGCTCCCGTCGACACGAACTGGACCTGCGGGTTCGCCGTCTGCGTCGTGATCCGGCGAAGTGACGACAGGCCGTCGCCCCAGCCGGTTGCGTAGGCGTAGTCCAGGCCGATGCCGTTCGGGTCGTACGCGCGCGTGTACGACGTGACCGCCACTCGTCCGGCCAGGGCCGCCACCGCCGGGAACACCTCGTCGGCGCCCGTGCCGATCTTCACCGGGTTCGACCAGCCGTGCCGGCCGTCCGAGCCGCTGAGGAACGCGTCTCCGTTCGTCTTCACCGACTCGCCGTTGCGGTACGTGCCGTTGCGGTCGTCGGCCCAGGTCACCCACAGGTGGTCCGTCACGCGGTCGTACGTCAGCTGCGGGAAGCTGTTGACCCGGAAGTTCTCGCCGGTCAGGGCGTTGTTGGCGACGTCTTCGTCGACCGGGAAGTCGAAGTCGAGCGCCACCTCGGTGTGGCGGAACGTCCGGCCGCCGTCGCGAGAGGTCGCCACGACGACGGCGTCGTGGTCGGCCGGCCGGTCGCACGCGGCCGTCGCGCACACCGACGTCTCGTACGCCACCTGCAACGTCCCGTCCCGGGTGACCACCGGGTTCGAGCCGCTGCCGAACGGCGTGATTCCGCCGGGGAAACCGGTCAGCGACGGCGAAATCCGCCGCAGCGGCGACCACGTCCGGCCGAAATCGCGGGACTTCGACAGCACGATCGGCGATTCGACGAAGGCGCCGGACGCGTCGTAGGTGAACTGCGTCCACGTCACGTAGACGTCGCCGGTCACCGGGTCGGCGGCGATCCACTCCTTGTCGTTGAAGATGTGCGCCGGTGTCGGGGTGCCCGCCGGGGTGACGCCGTCGAGGTGCAGGATCGCCGGGTCGCCGAAGCTGCGGCCGCCGTCGTGGGACACCGACACCGCGATGCCGCTGGCGAGCTGCTGGTCGTCCGGCACCTCGTCGCGGCTGAACACGAGAGTCGCGTAATACACCGTGTTGTGCGGCCCGAACGCAATGGCCGGGTCCCCGGCGGCGTCCATATAGGACAGTGGCGCGGCCGCCCCGGTCGGGAAGTCCAGGTGCGGCAGCTGGACGTTCGCCCAGGTCCGGCCCCCGTCGAACGACGTGTAGGCGAAGCCGCCGGAGTCGTTGCGGGCCTCGCGGGTGTTGTACAGCCGGTAGTCGTTCGCCCCGGCGACGATGTTGCGCGGGTTCTCCGGGTTGACGGCGACGGTGGTCTCGTTCTGGGCCGTGCTGCAGCCGGTCTGGCTGCCGGTCGGCACGATGGTGTCGCCGTCGATGACGTCGGTGTTCGGCGCGAGCGGCCGGTACGGGTTCGGCTTGCCGATGTAGGTCTGGCAGAGCGCGGACAGCGCGGGATCGTCGCTGTCCTCGTCTTCTTCCCCTTCGGCGAACTGCTCCTTGAGCAGCGGATTCGGAACGTTGTGCCGAGCGACGGCCGCGTGGGCGGCGGGCGCGAACACGATCGGTGAGAGGAGCGCGAGGCAGGCGACGACGATTCTTCGCTTGACGGACGAAACACCCGAGGACATCGGAAGTCCTTTCCCAGGAGGGTCTCCGGCCGACCCAGGCTTGTCCCGCGGGCGAACACGGTCAACCGACGGAAGTGGGAAGCCGGACATTCCTGGCGTCACGCCAGAGCGTCGTCCAGAGCCTTCGTGATCCGCTTCAACGACACCGGGTGCGCCGTCCCCAGCGTCTGCGCGAAGAACGAAACCCGCAGTTCCTCGATCATCCACCGCACCTCGCGCAACGCCGGTGACGACGTCCCCGGCGGCAGCGAAGCCAGCGCGTCGGCGTACTCGCCCTGGATCCACGCGATGTCCGCCGTCCGCTGCAGGTCGCGGGTCGGCTCCGAAACCAGCTTCTCCAGCCGCCGCGAAATGCCCTGCAGGTACCGCACGACGTGCCGCAGGCGGGACGCGCCGGTCGCCGTCACGAAACCCGGGTACACCAGGCCGGCCAGCTGGGCGCGGATGTCGGACAGCGACTCGGCGGGACCACGGGACGAAGGCAGCGCCACCTCGACGTCGTTCGCCGCGCGAAGGATCTTTTCCACGTCGGTCAGGACGTCCAGGACCACCGGGTGCAGGCCCGCGCGGACCTTCTCCAGCAGCACCTTGAACCCGGTCTCGTCGAACACCGGGCCGCCGCCGGACGCCATCAGCGAGTCCACCGCGCAGTCGACGCAGTCCTCGAGCAGGGCCGCGACGCTGCCGTGCGGGTTCCGGTTCAGCACCAGCTTCGACGAGTTGGACAGCGATCGCGTGATGAACTTCATCGGCGAGTTCAGGTTCAGCCGCAGCATCCGCCGCGTCCCCGCCCACATCGCGTGTTGCTGCTGTTCGGGCGTGTCCAGCAGCCGCACGGCCACCGATGCGCCTTCGTCCACCAGCGCCGGGTACGCCTTGACGTTGTGGCCACGCTGGCGCGAGGAGAACACCTGCGGCAAGGACCCGAACGACGGCTTCGTCAGGCCCGCCTTCTCCAGCGTGTTGGCCGCCTTCGAGATCGTCTCGCGGACCTTCGGGGCGAGCCGCCGCTGCAGCTCCGCAACGTCCTTGCCCTCGGCGACGCGCTTACCGCGCTCGTCCACCACCCGGAACGTCATCTTCAGGTGCTCCGGCACCGAAGCCTGGTCCCAATCCGCGTAGGGCACCGTGATCCCGCGCAGCGCCCGCAGCTCGCGCCCGAGCACCTCCAGCAGCGGACCGTCCGAAGGGGACACTCGCGAAAGGACGTCACGGGCCGTGTCCGGCGCCGGGACGAAGTTGCGCCGCAACGCCTTCGGCAGCGACTTGATCAGCTGCGTCACGAGCTCCTGGCGCAGCCCCGGCACCTGCCAGTCGAACCCGTCCGGCTTCACCTGGTTCAGCACCGGCAGCGGGACGTGCACGGTGACGCCGTCGGCGTCGGCGCCCGGCTCGAACTGGTAGGTCAGCTTGAAGACCTGCGTGCCCTGCGTCCACGAGTCCGGGTAGTCGCCCTCGCGGACGCTGCCCGCGGACTCGTTGATGAGCATGGACTTCTCGAACGACAGCTGGTCGGGGTCCTCGTGCCGTGCCTTCTTCCACCAGGTGTCGAAGTGGCGCACCGAGACGACGTCCGCCGGGACCCTCGCGTCGTAGAACTCGTACAACGTCTGGTCGTCAACCAGGATGTCCCGCCGCCGCGCCCGGTTTTCGAGGTCCTCGACCTCTTCCAGCAGCGCCCGGTTCTCGGCGAAGAAGTGGTGGCGCGTCTGCCAGTCCCCCTCGACCAGCGCGTGCCGGATGAACAGCGCCCGCGACAGCTCCGGGTCGATCCGGCCGTAGTTGACGCGGCGGTCGGCGATCAGCGGGACGCCGTACAGCGTCACCTTCTCGGTCGCGATCACCGCACCCTGCTTGCGTTCCCAGTGCGGCTCGGAATACGACCGCTTCACGACGTGCTGGGCCAGCGGCTCGACCCACTCGGGTTCGATGCGCGCGTTGACCCGCGCCCACAGCCGGGACGTCTCGACCAGCTCCGCCGACATCACCCAGCGCGGCTGCTTCTTGAACAGCCCCGACCCCGGGAACACGCCGAAGCGGGCACCGCGCGCGCCCAGGTAGTCGCCCTTCGCCGGGTCCTTGAGCCCGATGTGCGAGAGGAGCCCGGCGATCAGCGACGTGTGCACGCGCTGCGGGTCGGCCGGCGTCGTGTTCGTGTTCAGCGAGATGCCGAGCGGCTTGGCCAGCTGACGCAGCTGGCTGAAGATGTCCTGCCACTCGCGCAGGCGCAGGTAGTTCAGGTACTCGGTGCGGCACATGCGCCGGAACTGGTTGCCGGACAACGCCTTCTGCTGCTCGGCGACGTACTCCCAGAGGTTCAGGTAGGCCAGGAAGTCCGACGTCGGGTCGGCGAAGCGCGCGTGCTGGGCGTCCGCCGCCTGCTGCTTCTCGGCCGGCCGCTCGCGGGGGTCCTGAATGGACAGTGCGGCGGCGATGATCATCACTTCGCGGACGCAGCCGTTGCGCGCCGCCTCCAGGACCATCCGGCCCATCCGCGGGTCGACCGGCAGCTGCGCGAGCTTGCGGCCGATGTCGGTGAGCCGCCGGTCCGAGGAGCTGACGCTGTCGAACGCGCCCAGCTCCTGCAGGAGCCCGACGCCGTCGGCGACCTGGCGGCGGTCCGGCGGTTCGACGAACGGGAACGCGGCGATGTCGCCGAGGCCCAGCGACGTCATCTGCAGGATGACCGAGGCGAGGTTGGTCCGCAGGATCTCGGGATCGGTGAACTCGGGGCGGCTCTCGAAGTCCTCTTCGGAATAGAGCCGGATGCAGATGCCGTCGGACGTCCGGCCGCAGCGGCCCTTGCGCTGGTTCGCCGACGCCTGCGACACCGGTTCGATCGGCAGCCGCTGCACCTTCGTCCGGTGGCTGTAGCGGGAGATCCGCGCGGTGCCCGGGTCGACGACGTACTTGATGCCCGGCACGGTCAACGACGTCTCGGCGACGTTCGTCGCGAGCACCACGCGCCGCCCGGTGTGGGACTGGAAGATGCGCTGCTGCTCGGCCGACGACAGCCGCGCGTACAGCGGCAGGACCTCGGTGTTGCGCAGGTTCGCCCGGTTGAGCACGTCCGCGGTGTCGCGGATCTCGCGCTCGCCGGACAGGAACACCAGGATGTCCCCGGGCCCCTCGGCGCACAGCTCCTCGACGGCGTCGAGGATGCCCTGGGTCTGGTCGCGCTCGTCGGCGTCTTCGGAGGGGTCGTCGGGGTCGACGAGCGGCCGGTAGCGCGTCTCGACGGGGTACGTCCGGCCGGAGACCTCGACGATCGGCGCGTTGTCGAAGTGCTTCGAGAACCGCTCCGGGTCGATGGTCGCCGAGGTGATGATCACCTTGAGGTCGGGGCGGCGCGGCAGCAGCTGCTTGAGGTAGCCGAGGATGAAGTCGATGTTGAGGCTGCGCTCGTGGGCCTCGTCGATGATCAGCGTGTCGTACTGGCGCAGCGACCGGTCGGTCTGGATCTCGGCCAGCAGGATGCCGTCGGTCATCAGCTTGACCAGGGTGTCCTGGCCGGACTGGTCGGTGAACCGCACCTTGTAGCCGACGGTCTCGCCGAGCTCGGTCTTCAGTTCGCTCGCGATGCGGTCGGCGACCGTGCGCGCGGCCAGCCGCCGCGGCTGGGTGTGCCCGATCTGGCCGCGGATGCCGCGGCCGAGCTCCAGGCAGATCTTCGGCAGCTGGGTGGTCTTGCCCGAGCCGGTCTCCCCCGCGACGATCACGACCTGGTGTTTGCCGATGGCCGCGGCGATCTCGTCCTTGAGCCTGCTGACCGGCAGCTCTTCGGGGTACTCGATCTTGGGCACGCTCTCGCGCCGCGACTGGATCCACAGCTCCGCCTTGTCGATGTCGGCGGCGATCTGCGCCAGTGCGGCGTCACGGTCGCGGGCTTTGCGGGCGCCTTCGAGCCGGCGACGCAGCCGCTGCTCGTCGCGCGGCATCAGCTCGGGCAGGCGCGCACGCAGCGCTTCAAAGGGAGATGACGTGGACATTCTTGGTCCAAGGATAGCCGTGCGTGACGAACCGGGCTTCCGAATATCCCCGGCGCGTGACCGGGCGCACGCCGAAGGCCCCCTCACCGGCGGTGAGAGGGCCTTCGAGAACGAGCATCAGCCGGGCTGGCCGGGCTGCTGCGGAGCCGGAGTGGCGGCCTTGCGCCGCGCGACGAGCACGTTGGCGGCGATCAGCACCGCGCCGACGAGCGCGACGCCGATGCCGAGCCAGGGCTGAGCGCCCTCGACCGCTTCCTGCCCCCGGATCTCCAGCCCGACGTACTTGAGGAGCAGCGAACCGAGCCCCAGGAACACCAGAATGCCGCCGATTCTGACCATGACAAAACCCCCTGCGAAAGGACTGATGGAAGCCACCGGTCCGTCCCCGAGCGGCCGTGGCGAAGCAGAACCGTAGCGGTCACCGGCCCGGTTGTCCCCGGAATTTCCGATTCGTTACCTCATGTCCGCTGGAGCGAGTCCGGACCCAGATCGGCGAGCGTGCGGTGGCCGGACAACCCCATGGTCAGGTCGAAGTCCGCCAGCAGGCTGCGCAGGACGTGGCGGACGCCGTCCTCGCCGGCGTGGGCCAGGCCGTACACCCACGGACGTCCCACCAGGACCGTCCGCGCGCCCAGTGCCAGCGCCTTGAGCACGTCGGCGCCGGTGCGGATGCCCGAGTCGAACAGGACCTCCATGCGGTCGCCGACCGCCGCGACGATGCCCGGGAGCGCCTCCAGGGCGCCGATCGCGCCGTCGACCTGGCGGCCGCCGTGGTTCGAGACCACGATGCCGTCCATGCCCGCCTCGGCCGCGCGGCGGGCGTCCGCCACGTGCTGGATGCCTTTGAGGACGATCGGGCCGTCCCAGTGCTCGCGCAGGAACGGCAGCTGGTCCCAGGTCCGGTCGGTGCCGGTGACCATGCCGATCCACCGCAGGATCGCCATGTTCGGCTCCTCCTCCGGCGTCTTCTCCAGCAGGCCGCGGAACACCGGGTCGGTGAACGGGACAGCACAGCCTTCACCGCGAAGGAACGGCAGGTACGCCTGGTCCAGATCGGACGGTCGCCAGGCCAGCGTCCACGTGTCGAGGGTGACGACCAGCGCGGTGTAGCCGGCGTTCTTCGCCCGCGTCAGCAGGCTCGCGCAGACGTCGTTGTCGCCGGGCCAGTACAGCTGGAACCAGCGCGGGCCGTCGCCGTTGGCCGCGGCGGCGTCCTCGATGCCGGTCGAGGACGCCGTGGACAGGATGAACGGCAGGCCGAGCGAGGCGGCGGCGCGGGCGGTCGCGGACTCGGCGTCCGGGTGGACGATCGACTGGACGCCGACCGGCGCGACGGCGACCGGGGCGGGCAGCCGGGTGCCGAGCACCGTCGTGGCGAGGTCGCGGTCGGTGGCGCCGGTCAGCATGCGCGGCACGACGCGCCAGCGGTCGAAGGCCTCGCGGTTGGCGCGGGCGGTCGCGCCGGAGCCGGCCGCGCCCGCGACGTAGGAGAACGGCCCGGGCGCCATGACCTCGCGCGCCGACGCTTCGAGCTTCGTCGCGTCCGTCGAGCACGGCGGCAGCTGACCACCGAGTCCCTGCAGGTAGATCTCGTTCTGGTAGCTGCCGAAGCGTTCGGTCACGGTGGCCTCCTCGCGGTCGAGGGGGCACTGTACCCGCCGGTAGTTCACCCGGCGCCGGGAAGTGACCGGCGGGTAACCTGAGCCCCGTCAACGTCCCTTCGAAGGAGCAGCCATGCGCGCGTACGACGTGGTCCTGTTCGGCGCCACCGGGTTCACCGGCGGCCTGACCGCCGAATACCTGGCCCGCCACGCGCCGGCGGACCTCCGCTGGGCGCTGGCCGGGCGCAGCCGCGGCAAGCTCGAAGCCGTCCGGGCCCGGCTCGCGGAGATCGACGACCGGTTCGGCGCGCTCGACCTGCTCGTCGCCGACTCCGGCGACCGGGCGTCGCTGGCGGCGGTCGCCGAGGCCACGAAGGTGGTGATCACGACCGTCGGCCCGTACCTGACGCACGGCGAGCCACTGGTGGCGGCGTGCGCCGACGCGGGCACCGACTACGTCGACCTCACCGGCGAGCCCGAGTTCGTCGACCGGATGTACCTGGCGCACGACCGGCGCGCCCGCGAGACCGGCGCGCGGCTGGTGCACGCGTGCGGGTTCGACTCGATCCCGCACGACCTCGGCGCGTGGTTCACCGTGCAGCAGCTGCCCGAAGGCGTGCCGCTGAAGGTCGACGGCTACGTCCGGGCCGGCGGGATGCCCTCGGGCGGCACGCTGCTCAGCGCGCTCACGATCATGTCCCGGCTGCCGGCCGGGGCCCGGGTGGCGCGCGAGCGGGCCGCGGCCGAGCCGCGGCCGGCCGGGCGGTTCGCGCGTGCCCCGCTCGGGCGCCCGCACCGGCTGGCCGACGCCGGCTGGTGGGCGGTGCCGCTGCCGACCATCGACCCCGAGGTCGTCCGCCGGTCGGCGGCCGCCTCCGAGCGCTACGGGCCGGCCTTCACCTACCGGCACTTCGCCGCGGTGAAGCACCTGCCGGTGCTGGCCGGTGGGGTGGCCGGGGCGGGTGCCCTGCTCGCCGCGGCCCAGATCCCCCCGGCCCGGCGGGCGCTGTCCCGGCGGCTCGCACCCGGCAGCGGCCCCAGCCCCGAACGGCGTGCCCGGTCGTGGTTCTCGGTCCGGTTCGTCGGCGAAGGCGGCGGCGAACGGGTGGTGACGGAGGTGTCCGGCGGCGACCCGGGCTACGACGAGACGGCGAAGATGCTCGCGGAGTCGGCCCTGTGCCTGGCCACCGACGATCTCCCGGAGACGGCGGGCCAGGTGACCACGGCGACGGCCATGGGCGGCGCGTTGGTGGACCGGCTCACCAAGGCGGGGATCCGCTTCACAACGCTGTGAGCTCGTAGTCGGCTTCGCGGAACTCGCCCACCTGGGACCGCAGGCGGCCGGTGGAGAACGGCCAGCTGAAGCTGTTGCGGCCGTTGACGTCGGTGTAGTAGCTGGAGCAGCCGCCGGACTGGTAGACCGTGCCCGGCAGCGCGGCCTGGACCTCCGCGTTGAACGCCGCCTGCGCCTCGGGGCGGACCGACAGCGACGTGCCCTCCGAACGCAGCGTCCGGGTCACCGCCGCCACCGTGTGCCGCAGCTGGGCCTCGACGATCGTGAACGCCGACGAGTGCCCGGTGCCGAGGCTGGGGCCGAGCAGCAGGTACAGGTTCGGGAAGCCGGCCACCGACGTCCCCGCGTACGCCTGCGGGCTGCCCTTCCAGTGGTCGTCCAGGCTGCGGCCGTCGGCGTCGAACACCCGCGCCGACACCGGCATGTCGAGGATGTGGAAGCCGGTGCCGAAGATGATCGCGTCGACCTCGGCGACCGAGCCGTCCGCACCGCAAACCCGGCTGCCGGAGACGGACCGCACCGCGGTGGTGTGGACGTCCACTGTGGACTGTGTCAGCGCGCGGTAGTAGGTGTTCGACATCAGCAGGCGTTTGCAGCCGAGCGTGTAGTCCGGCGTCAAAGCCCGGCGCAGCGCCGGATCCCGGACGGCGAAACGCAAGTGGGCGAGCCCGATCCGCTGGACCTGCCGCAGCAGCCACGGGTGCCGGAACCCGAACCCGAGCGCCTCCATCACGCCGTATTCGGCGCCGCGCAGGGCTCGCTGCAACGCCGGGAAGCGCCGCAGGAGGAACCGTTCGACGCCGGGGACGGGGTGGTCCGGCTTCGGCAGGACCCACTGCGCGGTGCGCTGGAACAGGTGCAGCCGCGCCACGCGGGGCACGATCTCCGGGACGAACTGCACCGCGGACGCGCCGGTGCCGATCACCGCGACCCGCTTGCCCGTCAGGTCGTAGCCGTGGTTCCAGCGCGCGGAGTGGAACACCTCGCCGGGGAAGCCGCCGAGGCCCGGCAGGTCCGGGATCAGCGGTTCGTGCCAGGGACCGGTGCCGGCGACCAGGATCCGCGCGCTGTACGGCCCTTGCGACGTCTCCAGCTCCCAACGGGACTCCCGGGGGTTCCACTGGGCGCGCGTCACCTCGACGCCGTAGCGGATCTTCCCGGTGACGCCGAAGCGCGCGGCCGTGTCCTGCAGGTAGGCGCGGATTTCGGCCTGGCCGGCGAACGCGCGCGTCCACTCCGGATTGGGCGCGAAGGAGTACGAGTACAGCGCGGACGGGACGTCGCACGCGCAGCCGGGATAGGTGTTGTCGCGCCAGGTCCCGCCGAGCGCGTCCGCCTTCTCCAGCACGGCGAGGTCGCCGACACCGGCCTGGGCGAGGCGGATCGCGGCACCCAGCCCCGACGCCCCGGCACCGACGACGAGGACCGCGAAGTGACGTTGTTCCATTTTTCGGAGACTAGCAGTATTCGAATACCACCGGTACCCCGATTCCGGAGTTCGCTAAGGTGCCCGCATGGCCCGACTCACCCGCGCGGAAAGCCAGGCGCGCACCCGCGAACAGCTGGTCGAGACCGCCAAGCTGCTCTTCCTGCGCGACGGCTACTCGGTGACGTCGCTGGAGAAGGTCGCCGACGAGGCCGGGTACTCGAAGGGCGCGGTGTACTCCAACTTCCGCAACAAGGACGAGCTCTGCCTGACGGTGCTCGACCGGATCCACGACGAGCAGGTCGCCCTGATCGCCGAAGCGCTCGTCGGCGCCGACGGGATGGAAGGACTGCTGACGGCGTTCCAGAGCTGGGCCGAGCGCAGCATCGGCGACGAGGCCTGGACCGCGCTCGAAGTCGAGTTCGCGACGAACGCGCGGCACAACCCGCACGTGCGCGCCGAACTGGCCGCGCGGGACAAGGCCATCCGCGACACCATCGCCGGTCTGCTCACCGGGTACGCCGAGCGGTTCGGGATCACGCTCCCGATGCCGGCCGACGACGCCGCGACGGCGTTGCTCAGCCTGGGCATCGGGCTCGGCGTCCAGCGGGCGATCGACCCGACGATCCCGGTGAACGTGCTGCCGGACGTCATCCGCCTCTTCGCCGGGGCGCGCTGACCGTCCTTTGCGGACCCCGGAAAGTGGTCTGGACCGTTCACGAACATGAACGGATTCCGCCTCTTGTGGAGCTCGCTGACTCTTCGCTACCGTGTCGCTACGCCGCAGCTCCACCCGCATCACCCGTACCGCCGTGATCCGACGGCGCATCCCGCGGAAAGGGTCCTCTCCCCATGAGCAAGAAGTTGCGGCCGGTCCTCATCGGCACGCTCGGCGCCGCGTCCGTCGCGGCCCTCGTGATCACCACGCCCGCGTTCTCTTCGGCCGCCCCGGCGCCGGTCGCCGGCGCTTCGGTGCTCGCCGCCGGCGACCTTTCGGCGCCGGCGAAGAAGGAGATCGCGATGAAGCTGGTCTCCAGCGCGGAAAACTCGTCGCTGGACTGGAAGGCGCAGTACAAGTACATCGAGGACATCGGCGACGGCCGCGGGTACACCGCGGGCATCATCGGCTTCTGTTCCGGCACCGGCGACATGCTCGAACTCGTCGAGGCGTACACGAATTCGGTGCCGAACAACCCCCTCGCCAAGTACCTTCCGGCGCTGCGCAAGGTGAACGGCACGGACTCGCACGCGGGTCTGGGCTCGGCGTTCGAGAGTGCCTGGAAGCAGGCCGCGGCGACGACGGCGTTCCAGACGGCCCAGAACAACGAGCGCGACCGCGTCTATTTCAACCCGTCCGTGAACCAGGGCAAGTCGGACGGCCTGAGCAACCTCGGCCAGTTCGCCTACTACGACGCCATCGTGATGCACGGCCCCGGCGACAGCTCGGACAGCTTCGGCGGCATCCGCAAGGCCGCGATGAAGAAGGCGAAGACCCCGGCCCAGGGCGGCGACGAAGCGACGTACCTGAAGGCGTTCTTCGCCGCGCGCAAGGTGATCATGAAGCAGGAGGAGGCGCACGCGGACACCTCCCGCGTCGACACCGAGCAGCTGAAGTTCCTCAACGAAGGGAACTTCGACCTGCACACCCCGCTGAAGTGGAAGGTCTACGGGGACTCGTACACGATCAACTGAGCCGGGCTACCGGGTCAGGAGCGCATCCGCCGTGCGGGTGTTCAGGATGCGCTCCGGCCCGATGCCCGCCTTGATCGCGCGCTCGCAGCCGTACCCCAGCCAATCGAGCTGCCCCGGCGCGTGCGCGTCGCTGTCGATCGTGAAGTCGCACCCGATCTCCGCCGCCAGCCGCAGCAACCGCATCGGCGGGTCGAGGCGCTCCGGGCGGGAATTGATCTCCACCGCCACCCCGTTCTCCCGGCACGCCGTGAACACCTTTTCCGCGTCGAACTCCGATTCCGGCCGTCCCCGGCCGACCACCAGCCGTCCGGTGCAGTGCCCCAGCACCCGCACGTGCGGGTTCCGGACCGCCGCCACCATCCGGCGCGTCATGTCCCGCGCAGGCATCCGCAGCTTCGAGTGCACGCTCGCCACCACGAAGTCCAGCTCCCCCAGCAGTTCTTCCTCCTGGTCGAGGGAGCCGTCGTCGAGGATGTCGACCTCGATGCCCTGCAGCAGCCGGAACGGCGCCATCAGCTCGTTGGCCTTCGCGACGATCTGCATCTGCGTCCGCAGCCGGTCCGCGGACAGCCCGTTCGCCACGGTCAGCCGCGGCGAGTGGTCGGTCAGCACCATCCACTCGTGGCCGACGTCCCGGCCCGCCACCGCCATCTCGCCGATCGAACTCCCGCCGTCCGACCAGTCCGAATGGGTGTGGCAGTCGCCCCGCAGAGAAGAGCGCAGCGGCTCGCCGTCCGGCAGTTGCTTTTCGACGAGCTTCCCGCGGTACGCCGGGTCACGGCCGGCCAGCGCGTCCTCGATCACGCCGGCGGTGGCCTTGCCGATCCCCGGCAACGACGTCAACGTGCCGTTCTCCGCCAGCTGCGCCAGCTTCTCGGCGCCGGTCTTGTCGACCGTCGCCGCCGCGTTCCGGAACGCCCGGACGCGGTAGGTCGGTTCCCCCGCGCGTTCGAGCTGGAACGCGATCTCCCGCAACGCCCATGCCGGATCCATGGGACCTGTCTACCCCCTCCGGGGCAGTTGATGCAGCTCGACGTCCACCAGGGCGCCGCCGCGCACCGAGGCCGTCTGGTACGTGCAGTACGGCTGGCCACGGCGGTCGGTCGGCGAACCCGGGTTGAGCAGCCGCATCCCGGACGGCGCCACCGTGTCCCACGGGATGTGGCTGTGCCCGAAGACCAGCACGTCGGTGTCCGGGAACTGCGCGTCGCACCGCTGCTCGCGGCCCTGCTTGGCGCCCGTCTCGTGGATCACGGCCAGGCGCACGCCGCCGAGCTCCGCCCGCGCGATCTCCGGCAGCCGGGCCCGCAGTTCCGGGCCGTCGTTGTTGCCGTACACGCCGATGAGCCGCTTGCTGCGCTCCTCGAGCTCGTCCAGCAGGGCGACGTCGACCCAGTCGCCCGCGTGCACGACGACGTCCGCGGCCGCGACCTCGGCCCACACCTGCGCCGGCAGCTCGCGCGCCCGGCCGGGCAGGTGCGTGTCCGAGATCAGCAGCAGCTTCATCCGATGGCCTTCAGCACCCGTTCGAGGAACCCGCCGATGTGGTCGCGCAGCAGCGCGGCCGCGCCCTCGGCATCCCCCTTCTTGGCCGCCGCGAGGACCGCCTTGTGCTCGGTCCACTCCTTCTTCCAGCTGGGGTTGGCCTCCCAGCCGACGACGCTGATCAGCGCCGCGCGGTCCTTGAGGTCGTCGAGGATGCTGACCAGCAGCGGGTTGCCGCAGCCGCGGTAGAGGGCGCGGTGGAAGCGGCGGTTCAGCAGGCTCAGCGCGGCCTGGTCCTTGTCCGCGATGGCCGTCGACGCCTCCTTCAGCGCCTCCGCCGCGTCTTCCAGCAGCTCGGGGTCGCGCTGCTCGACCGTCCGCCGGACGGCCTCGGGTTCGAGCACCATCCGCACGTCGTAGACGGACTTCGCGAGCTCGGCGTCGACCTTGACCACGGAAGCGCCCTTGTACGGGCTGAAGGTGACGAGCCCGGAGTTGGACAGCACCTTCAGCGCTTCGCGCACCGGAGTCTTCGACACCCCGAGCCGCGCGGCCAGCTCGGCCTCGACCAGCGGTTGACCGGGGACGAGTTCCCGGGTCAGGATGCCGCGGCGGATCTCCTCCAGGACCACTTCGGTCCGGGAGGCGGGCAGGCTGAACGTCCCGGTCATGGCGCGCTCCCTCGATCTGTAAAGCCCACTCGATCTGTGAACCCCAATTCAACCAGGCCCATCGATCGTATATCAGATGCCATACTGGATCGCATGAAGCGACCCGAGGAACTCCGCAGCCACCGGTGGTTCGGCGGCGAGGAGCTGCGCAACTTCAGCCACCGCGCCCGCAGCCGCCAGCTCGGCTACAACCCGGAAGAGCACCTCGGCAAACCCGTCATCGGGATCCTCAACACCTGGTCGGACATCAACCCCTGTCACATGCACCTGCGCGAACGCGCCGAGCAGGTCAAGCGCGGCGTCTGGCAGGCGGGCGGCTTCCCGCTCGAGTTCCCCGTCGCGACGCTGTCGGAGACCTACCAGAAGCCGACCCCGATGCTCTACCGCAACCTGCTGGCCATGGAGACCGAGGAAATCCTGCGGTCCTACCCGATCGACGGCGCCGTCCTCATGGGCGGCTGCGACAAGACCACGCCGGCGCTGCTGATGGGCGCGGCCAGCGCGGGGCTGCCCGCGATCTTCGTCCCGGCCGGGCCGATGCTGCGCGGGCACTGGCGCAACGAGGTCCTCGGCAGCGGCACCGACATGTGGAAGTACTGGGACGACAAGCGCGCCGGCCTGATCGGCGACGCCGAAATGTCCGAACTGGAGCGCGGGCTGGCCCGCTCGCCCGGGCACTGCATGACCATGGGGACGGCGTCGACCATGACCTCGGCCGCCGAGGTGCTCGGCGTGACGCTGCCGGGCGCCGCGTCGATCCCCGCCGTCGACTCGGCGCACCACCGGATGGCCGCGGCGAGCGGCGCGCGGATCGTCGACATGGTCTGGGCGGACCTGACCATCACGCAGGTGCTGGACAAGCGGGCCTACGAAGACGCGATCACCACCGTGCTCGCGCTCGGCGGCTCGACCAACGCCGTGATCCACCTGATCGCGATGGCCGGCCGCAGCGGGATCGGAGTCTCGCTCGCGGACTTCGACGCGATCGCGCGGCGCGTGCCGGTGCTGGCGAACATCCGCCCCGGCGGCGACTGGCTGATGGAGGACTTCTACTACGCCGGCGGCCTGCCCGGGCTGCTCTCGCGGCTGACGGACCTGCTGCACCCCGACCGGCTCACCGTCACCGGCCGCACCCTCGGCGAAAACCTCGCGCAGGCGCAGGTCCACAACGACGACGTCATCCGCACGCGGGACAACCCGGTCGCCACCGAGGGCGGGGTCGCGGTGCTGCACGGCAACCTGGCGCCGTCGGGCGCGGTGATCAAGCACATCGCGGCCGAGAAGCACCTGCTGACGCACACCGGCCCGGCCGTGGTGTTCGAGGACTACCCCGACCTCAAGAAGCGGATCGACGACCCGTCGATCACCGCGGACTCGGTGCTGGTGCTGCGCGGCTCCGGCCCGCTCGGCGGCCCCGGCATGCCCGAGTACGGGATGCTGCCGATCCCCGCGCACCTGCTCGAACAGGGCGTCCGGGACATGGTCCGGATCTCCGACGCGCGGATGAGCGGGACCAGCTACGGCGCCTGCGTGCTGCACGTGGCGCCCGAGTCGCACGTCGGCGGCCCGCTCGCCCTGGTCCGCGACGGCGACCTGATCACCTTGGACGTTCCGTCCCGGACCCTGCGGCTCGAGGTGTCCGATGAGGAACTGGAGCGCCGGCGTGCCGGGTGGACCGCACCGGCCCCGCGTTTCGAACGCGGTTACGGTGCGCTCTACAGCGAGCACATCACGCAGGCCGACGAGGGCTGCGACTTCGGCTTCCTGGCCCGCGCCGGCCGGAATCCGGAACCCGACGCCCGGTGAGGTTGCCCCGGTGACCGTTTGATCCCCCGTTAGGGCGAGTCGTACAGCTTGTCCGGGTGCCCCGTACGCTGTTCCCGTCACCGACGCAACCCGGTGCCGCGTTGAAGGGGTGGAGAGTTGCCGTACGAACCGCACTGGCCCGACTCAGACGCTGAGCAGACCGTCGTCCTGCCGGCCGTCCGGCCCCAGCCGGATCCGGCCCCCGCCGCCGCGAAGCGCTCCTTCCGCAAGGCCGGCCTGATCGCGGGCGGCGTGTTCGGCGTACTGGTCGCGATCTACGGCATCGACATCCTGATCAGCCAGGGCAGCGTCCCGCGCGGGGTGACCGTGGCCGGCGTCGACGTCGGCGGCATGGGCCGCGAGGCGGCCGAGCAGGAACTGCGCGGGAAGATCGAGCCACGGCTGACGCGCCCGCTCGCCGTCACCGCGGGCGAGTACCAGGGCACGCTGGCGCCGACGCTCGCCGGGCTGAAGCTCGACTGGCCGCAGACCCTCGACCAGGCCGGTGAGCAGCCGCTGAACCCCTTCACGCGCCTGTCGTCGCTGTTCTCCAGCCGCGAAGTCGGCGTCGTCAGCCACGCCGACGACGCCAAGCTCACCGCCGCGCTGGAGACGCTGCGCAACCAGGTCGACCGCGACCCGGTCGAGGGCACCGTGAAGTTCGAGGGCGTCGAGCCGGTCGCCGTGCCGCCGAAGGCCGGGCAGAAGCTCGACGTGCCGGCCGCGACCGCCGCCGTCGTCGAGAAGTGGGCGAGCGGGGAGACCCTGGCGCTGCCGGTGACCGGCACGCCGGTCCGCACCACGCCCGAAGCCGTCCAGGCGGCGCTCGACGGGTTCGCGCGCCCCGCCGTCTCGGGCCCGCTGGTGGTCAAGGGCGAGGGCAAGAACGCGACCGTGAAGCCGGAGGCGATCGCCGCGGCGATCACCTTCGAGCCCGCCGAGGGCGGCGGGCTGACGCCGAAGATCGACAACAAGAAGATCGCCGAAGCCGCCGGGCCGCAGCTGAAGTCCACCGAGAAGGAGGGCAAGGACGCGACCGTCGTCTTCGAGGGCGGCCAGCCCACGGTCGACCCCTCCACCGACGGCCGGACCGTCGACTGGGACCCCAGCCTCAAGCCGCTGCCCGACGTGCTGAAGAAGACCGAGGGCCGCGAAGTCCCGGCCATCTACAAGGACAGCCCGGCGAAGGTGACCACCGAGCAGGCGAACCAGCTCGGCATCAAGGAAGTCGTCGGCGAGTTCACGACCCAGAAGTTCGCGGCCGACTCCGGGGTGAACATCCGGACCGTCGCCCAGAAGGTCAACGGCGCGATCGTCAAGCCCGGGGAAACCTTCAGCCTCAACGGTTTCACCGGCCCGCGCGGCACGGCCCAGGGTTACGTCGAGGCCGGCGTGATCAAGGACGGCGCCCCCGGGCGCGAGGTCGGCGGCGGCATCTCGCAGTTCGCGACCACGCTGTACAACGCGTCGTACTTCGCGGGCCTGAAGGACGCGGGGCACAAGGAGCACAGCTACTACATCAGCCGCTACCCCGCCGCGCGCGAGGCGACGGTGTTCCAGAACCCCAACGGTTCCAGCGTCATCGACCTCAAGTTCACCAACGACGCGCCGACCGGCATCGCGATCCAGACGATCTGGACGCCGTCGTCGATCACCGTGAAGCTGTGGGGCACCAAGCGCTACACCGTCGAGTCGATCGAAGGCGGCCAGTCCAACCAGAGCGACCCGCCGACCAAGCCGGGCCCGGCGGAGAACTGCCACGCCTCGAACGGCGCGCAGGGGTTCACCACCAGCAACACCCGCGTGCTCAAGGACGCCGCCACCGGCCGCGAAGTCAGCCGGTCGACCCGGACCGTCCACTACAACCCGCAGCCGAAGATCGTCTGCGGCGAAGGTCAGTGAGGCCAAGCCTCAGCGACCTCCTAACGGACGCGTTCACGCTGGGCGTCCGCGGCGGTACCGTGGGTGTCCATGACGGCGCGCGCGGCAGGCTTCCGGGACGTGCTCGGCGTGACCGAGTTCCGGGCGCTGTTCTCGGCCCAGCTGGTTTCGGTCACCGGTGACCAGCTGGCCAGGGTCGCGCTGTCGATCCTGGTCTACGACCGCACGAACTCGCCGGGCTGGGCCGCGCTGACCTACGCGCTGACGTTCCTGCCGGATCTCGTCGGCGGGCCGCTGCTGTCCGGGCTGGCCGACCGGTACCCGCCGCTGACGGTGATGGTCCTGTCGGACGTCGCGCGCGCGGTCGCGGTGGCGGCGATGGCCGCGCCCGGGCTGCCGCTGCCCTCGGTGGCGGCGCTGCTGGTCGGCGTCCAGCTGTTCAACCCGGTCTGGAACTCCGCGCGGGCCGCGCTGCTGCCGCAGGTGCTGCCGGGCGAGACGTTCGTGCCGGGGATGGGCCTGCTGATGATGCTGGTGCAGGCGGGCCAGGTCGCCGGGTTCGCGCTCGGCGGGCTGCTCGTGGCGGCCATCGGCACCGGCGGAGCCCTCATGGCGGACGCGGCGAGCTTCGCGGTGTCCGCGTTGTTCCTGGTCGCCGGTGTGCAGCCGCGGCCGCCGCAGGCCGAACCGGGCGTCCGGTGGTGGCGGCACGTGCGGGCGGGCTGGACGGTGGTCGTCGGCGACCGGCGCCGGCTCGCGCTGGTCGCGCTCGGCTGCGTCTCCGGGATCTACATCGCGGGCGAGGCGATCGCCGCGCCCTACGCCGCCGAGCTCGGCGGCGGCGCGGTGGTGGTCGGGCTGCTGCTCGGGGCGTACGCGCTGGGGAACGTGCTGGGCATGGCCGCGCTGTCGCGGATCCCGCCCGCGCGGCGGACGCGGCTGCTGGGGCCGCTCGCGATGCTGGCGTGCGCGGCGTTGCTGGGGTGCGCGCTGCACCCGGACCTGGCGGCCACTTTGGCGCTGTTCACGCTGTCCGGAGTGGCCAGTTCGTACAACTTGATCGCGAACACGACGTTCGTGCAGCTGACCCCGGACGCCCAGCGCGCGCAGGCGTTCGGCTTCGCGTTGACGGCGCTGCGGGTGTCGCAGGGCCTCGGCGTGGTGCTGGCGGGCCTGGCGGCCGAACGCGTGGCCCCGCACGGCGTCGTGGCGGGGGCCGGGGCGATCGGCGTGGTGGCGGCGTTCGGCGCGGCCCGGCTGTGGCGGCGCGCCCAACCGGAACCCCGGTGACCGGCCGCGGAGACCGGTCACCGGGCCGGGATCAGGACCGCGTCCAGTCGGTCGGGATCCGGCGCGGGGTCCAGTCCGTGGGGCACTGCGCTGGCGAGACGCCGGGCCGGGTCCAATCGGCCGGGACCTCGCGGACGGTCCAGTCGGTGGGCAGTTCGCGGGCGGTCCAGTCGGTCGGCAGCTGCCGCGGGGTCCAGTCGGTCGGGATCGCGCGGGTCCAGTCGGTGGGGAGCTGCCGCGTCCAGTCGGTCGGCCGCTGCGCGCGGCGACGGGACGGGACGATGTTGTTGCTGGGCAGGAAGTGCGACATGATTTCTCCAGTTCGTGAGCAATTTTGCACGGTGCGTGACCGGGCGGTAGCCCGACCAGCCTAGTGACACACCGCGTTCATTCGATTACAGTGACGAATTCTGCGAAGAGATTCATCCTGAGCAGAAGGGCGTTTCGTGGGATTGTCCGGGTCCCCAGGGCGAAAGCCCAGCTCAGAACGTCCACGATCAGATATCCGAACGTGGGCGATGTGGAAGCTGGCCACTCCGGTGTTCGGCTATGTCCTCGTCGTCGACGCGCTGGCGTTGATCGTGGTCGCCGCAACGGCGGCGCTGGTCCCCATCACGGCCCAGTCGCTGCTGTGGTGCGGGCTGATCCTGGCCGGCGAAGTCGTGCACCTCGAAGCGGCGCAACGGATCGAGCGGATCCGCGAGCTGGCCGCCGACGGCCGTCCCCACATGCACCTGCAGTCGATCTGGATCTTCGCCGGGCTGCTCCTGCTGCCACCGCCGTTGGCCACCGTGGTCATCGTCGTCAGCTACGTCCATTCCTGGGTCCGCGTCTACAAACGACGCGGCGTAATTCACCGGAAAGTGTTTTCCGGCGCCACGGTGATCCTGTCCTGCGCCGCCGCGGGTGCCGTGCTTTCGGCCGGCACCGGGCACGTGGCGCCCTACGTTCCGCACCTGGACGGCTTCGGCGGAATGACTGCGCTGCTGACGTCCGGGATCGTCTACTTCGGCCTGAACTACGTGCTCGTGATCCTCGCGATCCTGATGAGCAACCCCGGCAAGCCGCCGCGGCAGGCGTTCGGCAACCCGTCCGACGTGCTGATCGTGCTGGCCGCGGTCGGCGTCGGCTGCGGCATCGCGCTGGTGATGACGGTCCGGCCGTGGCTGCTGCCGGTGCTCATGGTGACGCCGGTGGCGCTCCACATCGGCCTGTTGCTCCCGCAGTTCCAGGCGGCCGCGCGCACGGACTCCAAGACCGCGTTGCTGGCGCCGGAGTTCTGGGTCCAGCTGGCCCGCAACGAGCTCGCCCGCGCCGCCGAGCTGTCCTCGACCGCGGGCGTGCTGATGATCGACATCGACCACTTCAAGGCCATCGACGACGGCAACGGCCACCTGGCGGGCGACGAGGTCCTGCGCGCGGTCGCGGCGGCGATCCAGGGCTCGGTGCGCGGCGGCGACTACGTGGGCCGCTTCGGCGGCGACGAGTTCGTGGTGCTGCTCCCGGGCACCACCAGCGCGGAGATCGCGTCCGTCGCGGACCGCATCCGCACGGCGATCGCCCGGATCGAGGTGCCGGTGCCGGTGGTCCGCCCGGGCAAGCCCGAGGTGATCACCGGCCTGACCGCGTCGATCGGCGCGGCGGTGTACCCGGAAACGGCGACGGAGTACACGATCCTGTTGCAGGCAGCGGACGACGCCGTGTTCGAGGCCAAGGCGGGCGGCCGCGACCGGGTGGTCCTGGCGGCCACCCGCACCGAGCTGACCCGCCCGGAGATCCCGGACGCCCGTTGAGCCTTGGATGCAGAGCGGGGCCCCGGCGTTCACGCATCGCCGGGGCCCCGCTGTCAGCCGGTCACTTCGCGGCGACGCAAGCGCGGAACGCGGACCAGGTGGCCGGCGTGACCACGAGGGTCCCGCCGTCACGGTCCTTTGTGTCCCTGATACCCACGACCGGGGCACCGAGGGCCACCTCCACACAAGTACTCTCGCCGCCACTGGACCAGCTGGACTTGCGCCACACGGCGCCCGACAGCTCGTCGTAGCTCACTGTCATCCTCCTGCCACCAGAGCGTCTATTCGTTGCTCCAGCAGCGCGATCGTCTCACGCTCACCAGCGGCGTTGATGGCCAGGGAGTCGAACGTCAGGCGATAGACCTCGAGGACATTCGCGCCGGACAGACAGTCCGTTCGCGTGAGATCTTCGATATTGACCCAGTGCGTGGCGGCGCCGCCGAGGTCGAGTGTCAACAACGTGAAGCCGACGCCCAGCGACGCGTGCTCACCCGCACTGAACGGGAAGATCTGCATCGTCACGTTGTCGAGGTCAGCCAGCTCTCGCAGGTGCCTGAGTTGTTCAAGCATTGCCTGCGGACCGCCGGCCATGATGTGGAGCGCGGCCTCGCCGAGCACGAGGTGGACCCGCGGCGGGTTCTCGCGGTGGAGCAGGCTGCGCCGCCGCATCCGCGCTTCCACGACCTTCTCGACGTCGGCCGCCGCGACCACGGGTGACCGCGAGATCAGCCGCCGGGCGTACTCCTCTGTCTGGAACAGGCCGTGGATCAGCTCGCCCTGGTAGATCTCCAGCTTGGCCGCGTCCTGT
>Ga0207678_10000341_pt1 | contig 42113 bp, 34 predicted proteins | sample KBSC63metaG_FD_184319 | JGI IMG/M metagenome (GOLD analysis project Ga0207678, IMG submission 184319) | Corn rhizosphere microbial communities from Kellogg Biological Station, Michigan, USA - KBS C6-3 metaG (SPAdes) (version 2) | ecosystem: Host-associated > Plants > Roots > Rhizosphere > Soil ... | reverse complement strand
GCGCGCGTGCCGAACGCATTGCACGCGAGGCCGCGCGGCCCGGTCAAGAATCCACTGCCGATCTGGAAGATCGCGGCACTGCTACTGCTGCTCGTGGCACTGGTCGGCGCGGGACTGTATTTCCGGTTCGCGAACGAGGCGTCCAGCACGACGAAGAAGCCTGCATTCAGGCAGCCGGCGCCGGTGGTCGTGGCGCCACCCGTCGTCGCGCCAGTGGATTCAGTGACGGTTCCTCCGCCCGCGAATCCGGCCGACTCGGCCTCTGCATCCGCGTACGCTGTCGAGGTGACCGCATGGAATTCGAAGGACGACGCGAATGAGACACTCGCCCGCTTTCGTGACATTCTTCCGGCCGGCACCATTTCACCGGTACCGGTAGGACCCAATCGTGATAGATATTTCAAGCTGATCGTCGGCGCATACCCGATGAGAAACGAAGCCGACGCTGAACTCGCCGTGCTGCGGCACAAGAACGTTACACCGACACCACAGCTTGGCACGGTCGTGCGCACGCCGTACGCCCTCCTGATCGACAGCTCGGCGGTTGGAAGGCCCAGCGAGCTCGTCAGGAAATATCCGGAAGCCAGAAAGTGGGGTTCGTACGTCCTGGCACAGAAGGACGGATCGCTCAAACTCTACGCAGGCGCGTTCGAACGGCCGGAAGACGCGGCCGCGTTGATGCTGACGCTGCGTGCTGAAAAGCTCACACCTACACTCGTATATCGCACAGGGAGAACACCGTAATTGCGGTTGACCAAACTCGAGCTGCACGGATTCAAGTCTTTCGCCGATCACACTGAACTGGTCTTCGAGCCAGGAGCCACGGCAATCGTGGGCCCCAACGGCTCGGGCAAGTCCAACGTGTCGGACGCCGTGCGCTGGGTGTTGGGCGAGCAGCGTGCGCGTACGCTGCGCGGCGGCAAGATGGAGGACGTGATCTTCCAGGGTTCTTCCGCGCGCAAGGCAGTGAACATTGCCGAAGTGTCGTTGCATTTCGACAACGAGGACGGCGGCTTCAACGTTCCGTTCCGCGAGGTCGTCATCACGCGCCGGCTGAGCCGCTCCGGCGAGAGCGACTACTTCATCAACCGCTCGCCGGCCAGACTGCGCGATATTCAGGACATGGTCCGCGGCACGGGACTCGGCGCTGATTCCGGCGTAGTGATCGAATCGCGCATGCTCGACGCCCTGCTCTCCGATCGTCCCGACGATCGTCGTGAGCTGTTCGAGGAAGCGGCTGGCATCGGCCTCTACCGCGACCGCAAGCGCAGCACTGAGCGCCGGTTGGAGGAGACTACCGTCGATCTCGCCCGACTTGGCGATCTCCTGAACGAGAAGGAAAGCCACGTTCGCTCTCTCGCCCGCCAGCGCAAGCGCGCCGAGCGACACGCGGAGTTGACGAGTCGCCGGTTTTCAGTCGACATCACACTCGCAGCGCGCGAGATGGCGGCCTGGAGCACCGAGCTGGACGAGCTTCGCGACCGCCTCGCCGCGCTGCGTGAGTCAGCGCCGACGGAGCACGAGCGTGTGTTTGCAGCAGAAGGCGCACGCGATACCGCGCACGCCGCACGCGCGACTGCCGAGGGCGGCCGTAGCGAGCTCGCACGCCTCGTTGCCGAGCAACGGGAGCGCGCACAACAGCTTCGCGGCGAGATCGCCGTCGCCGAAGAGCGTCGCCGTAACGCTGCTGCTCATCGCGAGCGTGCGGAAGAAGAGCGGCGCGAGCGCGGTGATACTGCACAGCGTGTCGAGGCCGAACTGTCGGAAGCAGCCGCTTCGCGCGCTCAGCTGGAGGCGGAGCTTTCCGCTCTCAGTGAGCAGCTAAGCGAGCGCACCACCAGCGAGGAAATCGCCCGAACGGCACTCTCGGCAGCGCGGGGCGCTGTGGAGCAGGCCGAGCGGCGCGCGCGTGAGCTGCGTGAGCAGGTCCATCGTCTGACGATGGACCGCGACGCTGCAGAACGCGAGCGACAGGATGTGCTCCGTCGTCACGAGGCGATAAGGAACGAGCAGTTGCAGTTGTTCGATGCCGCGGAGCTCGTTGCGCGGGAAGTCGAGGATGCCCGCGTCGCTCTGGACGTGGCGCGCGTTCGCGTGGTGGAGACCGCCGAAATTCGCGACTCCGCCGAAGCCGATGTTCGGGCAGCGCGCGAGGCCGATTCTGTAGCACGCAGCGATGCGCTGCGCGCGGAAGAAGCGCACGCCGCGCTGGAAGGCCGTGCACACGCACTCCAGGCGCTCGAGCGCGAGCGCGTGGGGCTGGCACCCGCGGCGGCAAAATTGCTGCGCGAGCGTGGCAAGTTTGCCGACGGAGCCATCCTCGGCCCGCTCAGCGATTACATCAGTGCGGGCTCCGTTCCTGCCGCGCTGATCGAGCGATATCTGGGCGCGACGGTGCATGCGGTCCTCGTGCGCGATCGCGCAGCCGCCGACACGATCCGTGCGTGGCACGTCGCCACACAGCCGGGCCCGCTGCTGTTGCTCCCCGTCGATGCGACGTTCGCCTCGACGTCGCAAACCGCACCCGACGATCTCGCCACGCTCGTCAATGCGACCGACCCTGTAGCCGCGGGCTGGGTGCGCGCACTGCTCGGCGACGTTCGCGCGGTCGAGGAGGCCACGGCGTTCGTCGACGCGCGCGGCGCTGTGTGGCTGCCAGCAAGTGTAGCTGGCCCCGGACCGCTGCGCCGTCGCGCGGAGCTCACCGATATCACACGCGAGATGGAGACCGCGGCCGCAAACCTTCGGAACGCCGCTGCGATCGCGAGCGGTGCGCGTGAAACGCTCGACGTTGCGATGCAGGCATCCGCTGCTGCCGCGGACGCTGCTGCCATCGCCGCACGCGAGGCACGTCATGCGGAAGAGGGCGTGAATGAGATTCTGCGCCGTCATCAGCGTGCCACGCGCGAAGTGACCGAGGCGGATCTTGCGCTCGCCAAACTCTCCGAGCGCGCGGAGGCACTGGTGCAGCGCGCCACGGAGATCGACGCTGAGATCGGACGCATCAACGACGCGGTGCATGCACATGACGCGACGCTGCTGGAGCTTCGTCGTGCATTGAGCGAGGCGGAGAGTTCGCACGATCATACGCGCGAGCTGCGCACCGCGGCCCAGGTACAGCAGGCGCAGGCGCAAGCCAGGCTGCAGGTCGTCACCGACCGCGAGCGCCGCCTTCGCGAGGAAGAGACGATGGCAATATCGCGTCTCTCTGCGCTGCAGTCGGAGCTGAGCACGCTATCGCAGGATGATGCCGCCCTCACCTCGCAACTTGCCGACTGGGCACTCGATCTCGAAGCACGCGATGGCGTACTGCGCGATACAGAAGCCCAGCTGTCCGACGCGGAGCGTGCGGTGCGGCTGGCGGACGAGCGACTATCGGAAGCCGATCATGCACTCGATCAGGTGCGGCGGGAGGCTGCGAATATCTCCGATCAGCTTCATGCGGCGGAGCTGCGCTACACCGAGCTATCCGGCCGCCGCACCGCGATTCGCGAGCGGCTCGAAACGGAATGGCGGCGGCCTCTGGATGAATTGATGGCCGAGTGTGTCCAGCTGGAAGACGAAGACGATTCGCTGCGCGCCGAAGCCGCCGATCTCCGTGCGCAGCTCGAATCGCTCGGTCAGGTCAATCCGCTTGCGATCGAGGAGCATCAGGAGGAGAGCAAGGCCGTTGACTTTCTGCGCCAGCAGCGTGCAGATCTGGACGAGGCGCGGGCCAAGCTGCAGCAGGCGATCCGCGAGATCGATGCGACGGCGCGAGAGCTGTTCCTCACCACGTTCGTGCAGGTGCGCGAGAACTTCCGGCACATCTTCATGACGTTGTTCGGCGGCGGCGACTGCGACGTGCGTCTGCAGAATCCCGATGCGCCGCTCGAAAGCGACATCGAGATCCACGCATCTCCGCGAGGCAAGAAGACGCAGCGAATCCATCTGCTCTCGAGCGGCGAGCGTGCACTGGTTGCGCTGTCCCTGCTGTTCGGCATCTTCCTGATGAAGCCTAGCCCGTTCTGTCTCATGGACGAGGTTGACGCTCCGCTGGACGATGCGAACATCGGACGGTTCGTGCGGATGTTGAACGAGTTCAAGGCGAACACGCAGTTCATCGTGATCACGCACAACCCGCGCACCACGACCGAATCGGCTGATGCAGTGTACGGTGTAACCATGCAGGAGCCCGGCGTGTCATCCATCGTCAGTGTGCGATTGCGCGGCCCTGCGGTGGAAGAGGCGATAGCCGGATCCATACCTGCCGCAAAGGCCGAGCCGGCGACGGCTGGAGTTTAATTGACTGAACGGCGCCACGCCGTGTGCGATTCGGCGCCATACCTGAGATAGAGAGCATCATGCTTGTAGTCATGCGCCATGGCGCGCCCGCGGCGGACGTGGAGCGCGTAGTTGCGGTCATAAATGAGATGGGGTACGTCGCGCACCCGATGCCCGGTGCGCAGCGCACGGCGGTAGGACTCGTCGGCAACGATGGACGCGTCGATGCGGGTCGGATCGAAGCGTTGCCGAGTGTCGTGCGAATCATTCACGTAACGCAGCCGTACAAGCAGGTATCGCGCGAATGGCGGCCCGAGTCGACCATAGTCACCATTGCGCCCGGGGTTTCGTTCGGCGGGAAGGATGTGCCCGTGATTGCGGGACCATGCTCTGTTGAATCGGAAGCCCAGATCATCCGCGCGGCTGAGCTGGTGCGCGACTCCGGCGGAACGGCACTTCGCGGTGGCGCATTCAAGCCACGCAGCTCACCATATGCGTTTCAGGGACTCGGCGTGGAGGGCCTGAAGCTGCTTGTTCGGGCGCGCGAAGAAACCGGGCTTCCAATCGTGACCGAAGCGATGGACGATGAAGGGGCGCGACTGGTTGCAGAGCACGCTGACTGCATTCAGATAGGCGCCCGCAACATGCAGAATTATTCGCTGCTCAAGACTGTCGGAAAACTCGGCCGCCCCGTGTTGCTGAAGCGCGGCATGGCGGCGACGATCTCGGATCTCCTGCTCAGCGCCGAGTACATCCTCGCCGAGGGCAACAGCCAGGTGATTCTGTGCGAGCGCGGAGTTCGCACCTTCGATCCTGCTGTGCGTAACATGTTCGACCTCACTTCCATTCCGATGGTGCACGAGCTGTCGCACCTTCCGATCGTCGCAGATCCAAGTCATGGCACGGGACTGCGGGACATGGTGACACCGATGGCGCGTGCAGCGGTTGCGGCTGGCGCGGACGGCATCATCGTGGAGATGCACCCCGAGCCGGATCGCGCACTCTCGGACGGTGCGCAGTCGCTGTATCCCAAGCAGTTCGCCGATCTCATGATCGAGCTCCGCGGTGTGGCGCTGGCAATCGGCCGTGCGCTGCCCCCGTCGCCGGAGCGGTGACACGCAGTCGCCCAGCGGAACGGTAGCCTCCCGGGCGGGTACACGATAACCATGAGATCCTGCTACATCGTGTCCGCCCTCGCGCCGGCAATGCTCTGCTTTACCGCATCACTCGGCGCACAGCGGCCCGAGGCAACCCTGCAGCGCGCAATCGCAGCGTATGCGAATGCCGAAACGATCGCGGTTCGGTTCGATCAGACGGTCACGAACCCGCTGACGGATCGAACGTTGACGTCCAGCGGCGAACTCATGCGCCGTCGCCCTAACCACCTGTCGATCTCATTCGGGGGAACCAATCCCGATCGCATCGTCGCTGACGGAACGAATCTCTGGGTGTATCTCCCGAGCAGTGCGCCAGGACAGGTGATCAGGCTTCCTGCGGCAGGCGAGAGCGGCATGCTCGTCGACCCGATGGGGCAGATACTATCAGCGCCGGTGAGCAATTACGATGTCACCGACGCGGGCGCGAGCGTCGTCAGCGGTGAGGCAACACACGCCATAACGCTGGTACCCAAGTCGCGTACCGCTCTCTTCACAAAGGCGACTCTCTGGATCGACGACACGGACGGACTGGTGCGTCAGCTGGAATCGACCGAGCCGAGCGGACTTGTAAGGAAGATCACCGTGACGCGCTTCAGGACGAACGTCACGATCCCGCGATCAACGTTTCAGTTCACTCCGCCGCCCAACGTTCGCGTCATCGATGGTGGCGGCATGATCGGCGGTTAGGCGCGCTGCGGCTCGCGTCAGCGCGTCGTAGACTGCGAGCGACTCCGGGTCGTCGCGCAGCGCTGCACGATGGGCAGCGATGCCTTCCGCATCGCCGCGGGCCGCGGGCCCCGTGAGAACGTTGCGCGGTGAACCATGCTCCAGATTCGATACCGCGCCAGCCATGAGCCGCTGCACCACCTGTTCCGCCGTGCGCTCCTCGACTCCAGCGTGAGTCAGAATGCGCGCGGCCAGTGCGGCGAGTACGACAGGAAAGTTGGACGCCATGACGGCCGCGGCGTGGTACAACGCCTTGCCATTCGTTGGAATGTTCATGGTCCTGGCGCCGATCGCGGCCGCCAGTCTGCGTGCAGCAGCGCACGCGGTCGGATCACCGTCGATCCCAACCCATCCGTCGTGCAGCGCCGCTGCGCCCCGCTCGGCCGTGGAAAATGGCGCGAGCGGGTGAAACGTCCCGGCCGGTGAGCCAGCGCTCCTGAGCTCCTCCAGAGCCGGCGGCGTAACGGTGCCGGATGTATGAAGCACGATCGTGCCGTGCGTCATGGGTGATCCCTTTTCGCGTGCGACGAGCGCGAGCGTATGACACGCCGCGTTGAGCTCACTGTCCGAAACTGCCAGGATTATGACGTTGGCCTCGCTCATCACGCGCGGATATTCTCCGCTCGTCGTCGCACCATCGCGTGGCGTTCGCGCGTGTACTCCCAACACCTGCAAACCCGCACTTCTGAACGCATACGCGAGGCCGCGCCCGACCTTACCGGCCCCGATGATGAAGATTCGCTCGCTCACTCACTCGGTCCGGCGTGCTGCATCTCTCCTGCTCTGTGCAGCGCGTCGGCCTGCGAACGCGAAGCACCAAGCAGGCGCTCCGCTGCGATCAACACCCGATCATCCTGTGCCTTTCTCCGGAACTCCGCTTCCGCGCCGAAGACGTACCGCGCAACTTCATATGCGAACAGGCGTGAGACCAGCGGTGCCGCGTCATCGTAAGTGCTGCGAGGGACATCGACCGAGCGGGCCTGCATGCGCTTGTATATCTCGTCGCGCATGGCCGGCGTGACGGTGAAGTCCGGCGACTTGATTGCGTTGGTTGCCTTGAGCTCCAGTGCGTAACCTGTCAGCGCATCGTGAAACCGCGACACGTTCATTCCCAGCGCGCGCATGAGCGCCAGATTTTCCGGCGATGCAGTGGTATCGGCAATCGTGACGTCGGGTGTAATTCCCCCGCCACCGAGAACCGTCCGGCCGCCGTCCGTACGATACTTGGGACGCGCAGGCTCGGAATCGCCGTTATCCGCGGCTGAGTTCGGCGGAGGACGAGAGATGAATCGACCGAGCGGCGTCCGCCACCGGGCCGTTGTCAGGCGTACCGCGCCACCAGCCGTTACCGGGAATATGTGCTGCACGCTTCCCTTGCCGTACGTCGTCATCCCAAGCACGACCGCGCGGTCATGGTCCTGCAACGCACCTGCGACAACTTCTGCAGCACTCGCCGATTTGTCGTCCACGAGTATGGCGATCGTAAGCTTTGGCCACCGCTGCGCCGCGGTATCGGTGAACACCACGTTGTCGCTGGAGTCACGTCCCGCAGTGCTCGCAACGCGCTCGCCACGATCCAGAAAGAGATCTGCCACCGCAACGCCCTGATCCAGCAGCCCGCCAGGGTTGGAGCGCAGATCCAGCGTCAGCGATGTCGCGCCGGCATGGACCAGCGAATCGACCGTTGCCGCGAGCTCGCGGGCCGTCGAATCGCTGAAGACGCTCAACGCAACGTAGCCGACGCCGGCTGGAAGCAACGCTGCGCGTTTGATCGCACTGTGATGAATCGCGGCGCGTGTAAGCTTCAGCGTCACTGGAGTCGCCGAGCCCGCATGCTGAATTGCAATTTCGACAACGGACCCGGGCGCACCACGCAACAGCTTCTGTACCTCCTCGGCTGTCCATCCGCTGACAGTCTTGCCGTCGATCTGCACGATGCGGTCGCCCGTGAGAATGCCAGCCTTCTCACCCGGTCCGCCTGGCAACGGGTTGACGACAACGAGCGATCCGTCGCGCACGTCCACCTGCAGCCCGATGCCGGCGTAACTTCCCGACGTTCGCTCCGACAGGTTGTCCAGCCGCTCCGGCGTGAGATACGTGTCGTACGGATCATCCAGCTCGGACAACATTCCATCCAGTGCGAGCTGGTACATGCGCGTGTCGCTGACCGTGTCGACGTAGTTATCGCGTACGATCGCACTTACCTGAGAGAACAGTCTCGTGCCGTTCACCTTGGTGGTGACAGTGCCACGCTGAAACATCCAAGCACCCGCCACGAGAGCCAGCGCGAGAATCGCGGCAAGCACGATCGTCTTGGGGCGTGTCCTTCCGTTACTCACTTCGCTACCTCCTGCTCCAGCGCGGCCGTCAGCTCGACGCCAAGTCGCGGCGCGTAGACACCGATCGCGGCGACGATGCGACGAAACACATCATCGGGTGATCCACCCGCATCGACACTGACGATCGGACCGCACTCCGGATGGCGCCGCTGCCAGTCAGGTGTTGCGAAATCGTCGAAGGCAGCACCGACGCGCGCATGAAATTCATCGCCCAGCTGTTCCATGTAATCGTGTCCTGAACGCTTGCTCGCGCGTGCGAGGCCGTCGTTGTCAGGAAGATGAAGCACGACCGTAACCGTGGGGACCAGGTCTCCGACAGCCAGGTGGTTTGCCGCACGCACTTCGTTCGCGGGAAGACCGCGTCCGTGAATCTGATAGGCGTAAGTCGAGAGAAAGAACCGATCCAGCACCACCACGCTGCCGGCGATCAAAGCTGGTTGAATCTTTTCGCTCACGAGCTGTGCGCGTGACGCCATGAACAGCAGCGCCTCCGCCGTCGGAGCGACGGTACGAGATGGTCCAAGCAGCACGTCGCGGATCGCCTCGCCGAGCGATGTACCGCCCGGCTCACGAACATGGACGCAATCCAGTCCACTACGCGTAAGCTCTGCGACAAGCCGGCGCGCCTGCGTCGTCTTGCCTACCCCTTCGGCCCCCTCGAGGACTATGAGCTCTCCGCGATTCACCGTACGTTGCTCAGCCGAGCGTGATAATGGAACTCTGTGCGCCTTTCTGGATCCCGTCGGTGATCCAGTCATTCACGTGGCGCATGACCTTGTCCAGATTCTCCTGCGCAACCGCGACACGCTGATAGGACGGATTGGTCTGAACCTTGGTCAGAAGCGCGTCGAGCTGCTTCTCCATATCGTCCGTCGGCTCGTCGCCACGCTGCATCATGGCCTGCGCCTCGCGCCTGAGCCCTTCCATCTGCCGCAATAAAGCAGTGGCTTCGCCGTCTGCCGCCAGCGCTTCATTCGCACGAGTCACGGCGCGGTATTCGTCGCTCTGACCGATGATTCTGCCCAGCTCACGAGCCTTGTCTTCCAGTGCCACACGTACCTCCTAGGAGCGTCGCGCGATGACGAATCGCTCGCGCCCCGCCAGGTCCAGCCGTACGGAGATCTCGCGATATCGCGGATCGACCGCCAGCGATTCGGCGACGAGCGAAGCTCGCCGCGCATCAACTTCGAGCGCCAGGATGCCGCCCTCGTGCAACAGATCGGCGGCACCGCGGATTATCGCCACAGTGGCCGTCATTCCATCTGCGCCGCTCAACAACGCCAGCGCCGGCTCCCAATCCCGCACACCAGCCGGAAGCTGGGCGGCCTCATGATATGCAATGTAAGGGGGGTTCGAAACGATTACCGAAGCGCGCACGTCTCTTAGCGGGGCAAGCAACGCTCCATGCCGAAATTCCACCGGCGCCCGTAGCGCTCCGGCCAGCCTGGACGCGTTCTGCCTGGCGACCGCCAGGGCATCCAGCGACACATCAGTCGCCACGACCCGGTCGAAGATCCCCTCGCTCGCCAGCGAAAGAGCTATCGCACCCGAGCCCGTCCCGATATCGACGGCCGTACCGCCCCCGCCGCCCGAGAGCTGCAGCACCTGCTCGACCAGCCCCTCCGTCTCGGGACGCGGGATCAGCACACGTTCGTCCACGTCCAGCGTGAGATGCCTGAACGACGCCCGGCGCACCGCATACGCAAAGGGGGCACCGGAGCGCAGTCGCGCGATCGCGAGTCGCGCGGCGTGGCAAACTGAATCATCCACTGCCTCGCTGGCGTTGGCACCGGGCCAGAACCGCGGCACGTCCAGCAGGGCCGCAATCACGTCCTGCGCGAGCCGCGGCGAAGTGTCGCCAAGCAGCAGCTGCAACTCGACCGCGAGTGCGCCGACACTGCGCACATCGGTCCGCGCGGTGCCGCCGCTCATGTCACTCACCGCTCAGACGCTCCTCGACGTCGGCCATGCGCAGTGCGTCGATGAACGGCTCGATTCCACCGTTCATGATGCTCGCGAGATCGTGCGAGGTGAGTCCAATGCGATGATCCGTAACGCGACTCTGCGGAAAGTTGTACGTGCGAATCTTTGCCGACCTGTCGCCAGTTCCGACCTGAGTCTTGCGCATGCGTGCGCGCTCTGCTTCACGCTCTGCGAGCCGCGCGTCAAGCAGTCTCGCGCGCAGCACTTCCATGCCCTTGATCTTGTTCTGCAGCTGTGACTTCTGATCCTGCTGCGACACGACGATGCCGGACGGAATGTGCGTGATGCGCACCGCCGAATCGGTGGTGTTCACCGATTGTCCGCCCGGTCCGGATGAACGGAAGACATCGATGCGGAGATCCTTGTCCTCGATGCGTACATCGACTTCTTCGGCTTCCGGCAACACCGCGACAGTCGCCGCCGAAGTGTGAGTTCTTCCCTGGCTCTCGGTCACGGGGACGCGCTGCACGCGGTGCACGCCGGACTCCCAGCGCATCGCACCGAACGCGCCCGTCCCGATGATCTTGAAGATGACTTCCTTGACACCGCCAAGCGTGGCTTCGGAGAGCGAGATGATCTCGACGCGCCAGCGGCGCGCCTCACAATAGCGCGTGTACATGCGCCACAGCTCCGCAGCGAACAGCGCTGCCTCGTCACCGCCGGTACCGGCGCGGATTTCAACGATTGCCGGCCGGTCGTCGAGCGGATCTGGCGGTACGAGCGCCGGCTTGAGCTCGATCTCGATCTGCGCGATCTCGTCGGTGAGCCGCTGCTCTTCGGCGTGCGCTTCCGACGCCATCTCGGGATCGTCCGACTCTGCAAGCTCGAGCGCTTCCGCACGCTCGCGCTCAGCCCGCTCGAGACGCTGTGCGAGAGACGTGACAGTCTGAAGCTGGCGATGTTCGCGGCCAAGCTCCGCCAGCAGTCTGGAATCGCGGGCAGTTGCCGGATCACTCAGCTGGGCTTCCACTTCGGCAGCGCGGGCGACGGCGGTGACGAGGCGGTCTCGGAGACTCATGGGTGGCGGACGGTCATTGTGGTGCGCTGCAAAAGATCACTCATCAAGCTAGCGGAATAAGACACGCCGCTGGATGCCGGCGCGGTTGTCGGAAACACGAAAGCCCACGACATTCGTGGGCCTTCGGTAAATCGGAATACGAGCCGCTAAGCGGTCGCCTTCTCCTTTCGTCCGTACTTCTGGCGGAAACGCTCTACGCGGCCTGCGGTATCGACCAGCTTCGCCTTGCCCGTGTAGAACGGATGGCAAACGGCGCAGATGTCGGTGCTGATGTTGGCGACCGTGGAGCGTGTCTCGAACGTATTGCCGCACGCACAGTGAACCTTCGCCGTGGCGTACAGTGGATGGATGTCTGGTTTCATTGGATTGACCTCGGGTGTGGCTAGCCTCTAAAGATAATCCGGCCGGGGATCGGATGGAAGCCATTCGAGCGCCCCGTAGTAGGGGCAGGCCCCAGCGCCCGCCCCTGCGGGAACGAGGGGCTCGACGCCACCGCCCTTACGGGCCCGGGGTTTGCCCATATAGCCTGATCCAACGCCGAGGATCAGATGTTCACCGGAGCTTCGCTCAGAGCCATAGCCCTCGCCGCCGTCGTTGCGGTTGCAGGCTGTGCCTCGCTTCGGGGGCGGACCGAGGGTCCCACCGTCCCTGTCATCGTCCAAGTGCAGAACAATCTGCCGCTTCCAACCGACCTCACCATCTACGCCGTCACGCGATCGGGAGCCCGCACCCTGCTGGGTAGCGTCCCGCCGGCCGCGACCAGAAGCTTCACCTTCAAGCCGGTGTCGTTCTCCGAACAATATCGTCTGCTCGCCACCCGACCGCTCCGTCGCGCGATCGCGTCGGAGGTCTTTACCGTCGGGTCGGACATGACTGGAAGAATCATCTGGACCCTGTCACCCAACATCATCGGATTCGAGGAAGTCGACACCGATTCCACCGCCTCGCCCGACACCGCTCGGGCGCACTGAGGCAATCGCCGAGCTGCGCACATCGGCTGCGCGCATCGGCTGCGCGCGTCAGCTACGCGCTTGCGCGGTCCGCGCTCTTTCGACGCAGGCGAGAGCTGCGCCAGGCAGCGAACACGAAACCGACGGTGATGACAAGACACAGCGCCCCGACCCAGTCGCCGACTAGCGTGTAAAGCGTCCGCTGCGACGTCACCTCGACATCGTACGTCGCGCTACGCGGTACGAAGATCGGCGTCTCGGCGCGCACGCGTCCCAGCGGATCGATCCAGCCCGATATTCCGGTGTTGGCGGCTCGCACGATCGGAAGACGATTCTCGATCGCACGGAGCGACAGATGCGCGAAGTGCTGGTACGGCGCATTGCTTCGCTGGAACCATGCGTCGTTCGTGATGTTCAACAGAACCGAAGTTCCCTGCTTCGCGTAGTCGCGCGCCAGCTGCGGAAAGATCGATTCGTAGCAGATGAGCACGCCAGCCGTGCCGAACGCCAGATGAAACGGTTCTTCTCTGGTGCCGCGTCCAAAACCGCCAAAATAATTGACTCCCTGAAACCAGTCGGGATTGAGGAACGGCACGCGCTCCACGATCGGAACGAGGTAGTGCTTGCGATATGGAGGCTGCGGGCTCACATTGCCGCGTGGATCGGTGAGCAGTGCGGCGTTGTAATACGCAAACGGGACAACCCGCGGATCACTCGAGTCCATGAAGCCGACCACCATCGGCGTTGGATGTTCGGCGACCGCTGAACGAAGCGAGTCGAGCCACGCGGGATACTGCCAGAGGAAACGGTCCAGCGCAGCCTCGGGCCATACGACCAGATCTGGTGACGAGCGCGCAACTTCCGCGCGCGTCATGGCCGCGAGCTTCGCGACGTGCGCCGACGGATCCTGAGTCGTGAGCTTTACTTCTTCCGGAATGTCGGGCTGTATGATCGCGATGCGCGCGAGCGGCGTGAGCTGGATAGTCGTCATGCGCCATTCACCGTACGCGGCTACGACAGCGAGCACTGCCACGGCACCGACGATGCGCGCCGTCGCGGCGCGTCTGCTCGACCTGTACAACCACGCGTCGGCGACGAAGCCATTCACCGCTGCGATGCAGAACGAGATGCCGCGCACTCCGCTCAGATCGGCGACCTGCGCCAGCAGCGGCACGTGCGCGAACGCCAGTCCGAGAGGCAGCCACGGGAACGACAGATCACTCAAATAGTTGAGCGCCAGCTCCGACGCTGTCCACACGATCGGCAATAGAATTGCCAGCGGCCAGCCGGTCAGCTTGCGAGCGAAGTAGAGTGCGGCCATCGTCGCACCCACCACCGGTGCAAGCCAGACGAGAGCGCCGATGTAGCCCAGCAGAGCGAGCTTGGTGTATAGCAACAGCGCGACCGCGATCCAGTAAAGGTTTGCGCCGTAGCCTATGAAGCCAAACCAGAATCCCGCGCGCGCGGCCTGCCAGCCATGACCTTCCCGATCCGCCGCGTGCGCCACCAATACCGAGATTGGTACGAGGCACAGGAGCACCGGTAGGACGAGATTGAACGGGGGAAACGATATCGCGAAGAGGGCCGCCGATGCGAGCGCGGCCAGTGCCTCTGCACGACTCGGCACGATGCCGCCGGCGCGGATCTTCATCGCACCACGAGTGCAGATGTCACGCGCTTCACTTCATCCGTACGCCTCACGAACGAATTTCGCGCCCTTCTTCGGCAGACTTGTACACCGCCTCTACCAGCCTCTGTACCACCAGCTGATCTGACGGGAGCTTGTACGGGGTCTCCTCGCGTACGAGCGCTATGAAATGCGCAAGCTCCGCGCGGTAGCTCTGAATGAAGGCGCTCTCGCGCGCTGCAGCGCCGGTAGGCGAAACGTCGGTAGGTCTGCCATTCAACAACTTCACGACACGCAGAGGCGCAAGCCGAGCGCTTCCTCGCGATGCGCGCGTCTCGAACCACCAGCGATCATCCTCGCCGACATAGTTCCACGCAACGTCCGCCGTAAACAACAAACCGCCACCGAGCTCGATCTGCACGGCCATGCTGTCCTCCACCGCCGATGCACCACGCCCACGGTCGAACTGTGCGCTCACGCGCACCGCTTCGGGGAAATCCGTCAGCCAGAGCGCGAGATCGAGCAGCGGATAACCAAGCTCCAGGAATGCGCCGCCGCCGGCTTCGGGACGCCGATAGCGCCAACCGCCCTGCTGTCCGCGAAACTGATAGTGACCGCCGCGAATTCCAGTGATCGCGCCAAGCTCGCCGCCGCGCATGAAGCGCTGCAACTGCTGCACGTCGGTCCTGAACCGGTGGTTGTTGCCCACCACGACTTTCCGTCCGGCTTTCGCTGCAGTCGCGAGTATTCTCTCGACTCCGCGCGACGTGAGCGACAACGGCCGCTCGCACAGAACATCCACGCCCGCCTTTATGGCGGCAAGCACGTGCGGTTCGTGCAGATGGTTGGGAGTCGCGATCACCACTGCATCCACCTGGTCGAAATCGAACAGGTCATCGATGTCGGTGAACACATCGCGCACACCGAACCGCTCGGCGAGGGAGCGCGCCTTGGGGCCATCGTTGTCGCAAAGTGCGACCAGCGTTGCGCCTCTCGCCTTGGAAAGCAGCGGAAGATGCGCGATCTGCGAGATCGCCCCTGCCCCTACTACGGCGACTCTGATCGGCGGAGTGGATGCCATTACCTAAATTACTCGCCCGATCGTGGTTCCCGGATAGTACGTGTGAAGAATCGTCATCACGTCCTGCCCCGCACGGGCGCGGGCGATCGCCCCCCACTGGTCCATCCCCACGCCATGACCGTTGCCGCTTCCGTTGATGGTCAGCTGACTCACACGCCCGCGGCTGTCCGTCGTCTCATCGAACGTGAACAGAGTGCTCGGGAGTATGTCGCCCCCGGGAGTGCGGAGTACGAAGCGAACGTCGTTGCCGCGCACAGTGAACCGGCCGCGATCGGTCTCGAAGACGAGACCGGCTACCCGTCCCGACGGAGTGCGACCAGTGGCCGTGATCTTCCGCAGCGTCCCGACGCGACCACGCTGCGCCGACGAATACTGCGGCAGGTAGCGCTCCAGCAACGATGCGAGCTCCGCTCCGCTGAGTGTGCGGGTCCATCTGAATCGTGGCGAGTCCTCGCCATAGTAGTGATCCGTGCCGGGTATCCTGTCGCTCACTGATACGAGATAGGGTTCGTCACCGCTTCGCCACACCTCGCTCGCGGCCGCAGTCACGCCGCCGGAGTTCGAGTGATACGGCGCGTTGATCACCCGTCCATCGTACATCATCACCATGTCGTGCGTCGCGGCAACGGCGGCATCCGACAACGGCCTCTCCGCATCCACCCCACCGTACACCTGATCCGCGACGGTCGCCAGCATGTCGTAAGGACGCGAGTCGTCCATGCGCGTGTATGCGAAGCTGCGCGCAGCGATCGCCTGCGCCTCCACGGCAGCGCTCTCGATCGCGGTGCGATCCGTACCGATCTCGAGCGGCACTACACCGCGCAGATAGTCCTCCATGCCGACGCGATTTATGACCGACACACCGTCGTTCGCGACGGCAATGCCTATCTCGCCGCGATAGCGATGACCGTCGAATCCGACGAACGCATCGGAGTCGGTCGCGCGGGCGATCAGTGGCCCGCGTACCGATGGAACCGGGCTACCACTGGATACGAGCATTCCGTCCCGCGCTTCGACAGTGAAGCTGTCGCCGGCATGCAATGTCGCCAGCGCCTTGCCGCTGGGTCCGTCGTACACGCTCCAGTCGCCGGTCGCGTAGATGCGCGCCGACCGCCGTCCGAGCGCCAACGCGATGCGGACCGTCTGATCGTTGTCGGAGCGGGAAACACCGCCCGCGGGGCGCGCATTCCCGCGCGCCGGCGACGACCTGTGGCCGATAATCGTCGGCAGCACGGTAACCGGCACGTCCGCCACCTGAACAGCCGTCGTATCGCGGCGACGCGACGAATCGGCCGGAAGATTCAAGGGGGGCAGATTGCTGCGCGGCTCCGTGCGCGCCGACGCAACCGGCTCCGGTGCCACTACGGGCCGCCGGGTCCCGCCGGCGCAGGCGCCAAGGAACACCACCGCGAATACGAGCGTTGATTTCACGCTCATAAGACGCGCAACGCTCACCGTCCGAAACTTCCTATGGTCGTGGACACGAGTGGCAGTTGCCGCCGCAGCGAGGTTCGGATATCCCCCACCGGCGCGCTGATCACACGAATCGTCTCCGCGCTGAAGTCGTAATCGTCCACGACTTCGCGAGGGACCACCTCCAGCAAGGTGCCCGGAGTGTACCGCTCGTCCAGAAAGGTCACTCCGTCTATGTCATCCGCCTGCCATGGCAACCGGGCGACCGCGAGACCCGTATCGTCGTCGATTCTGTCCACCAGCGCCTGAACCGGAGTGCCGAGCCGGCTTTCGTACCGCTCGGCGGTAATCATCCTCTGCAGATCCGAAACCCGCTCGAGCCTGTCGCGTTTGACTGATTCGGGAACGTCGTCGTCCAGCTCTGCTGCGCGCGTACCTTCCTGCGGCGAGTAGCTGAAGACGCCAACGCGCTCGAACTGCACGTCCTCGAGAAACGCCAGCAGCTGCTCGAAGTCGCCTTCGGTTTCACCGGGAAAGCCGACAATGCATGTGGTGCGAATTGCAACGCGCGGTACTGCAGCGCGAAAGCGCTCGACGTTCGCGCGTATGGTCCGCGCGCGTTCCGGCCGCCGCATCCGCTCGAGCACAGTATCCGACGCGTGCTGAATCGGCATGTCGATGTACGGCATGATGCGCGGCTCGCGCGCGACCAGCTCCAGCAGCTGTGGTGTGATTCCGGTCGCATACAGATACAACATCCGGATCCACGGCACCGTCGTCTGATCGACGAGCATCTGCAGCACGTCCGGCAGTCGCACCGCGCGATCGCGTATGTCGCGACCGTAGTGCGCCAGATCCTGCGCCACGAGATTGATCTCCCGAGCGCCCTGCATCTCCAGCAGTTGCGCTTCGGCGACGACTTCTTCCGGAGCGAATGACCGGTGCTTGCCGCGCATCAGGGGGATCGCACAGAAGGCGCACCCGTGGTCACAGCCCTCGCTCACCTTGAGATATCGCACGTGCGGCAGATCACCGCTGTACAGGCGGACACCCGGATGCTCCAGCATCGGGTCGCCTGTCAGAACACCGCGGCTCGCGAGCTCCTCGATCAGCCGATCGGTTTCCGACGCACCAAGGAACAGGTCGACTTCCGGAAGAGCTTCCTGCAGCTCTCCCTTGTGGCGCTCCACCATGCAGCCGACTGCGACGACAGTGCTGCACACGCCGCTCGTCTTGTACTCACCCGCCTCGACCAGCGCGTCGAGCGACTCCTTCTTCGCGGCGTCGATGAAGCCGCAGGTATTCACGATTATCACCTCGGCGTCGCCGAGGTTTTCCGTCATCTCGCCGCCGTATGCCGCGAGCTGTGCGAGATAGCGTTCCGAATCGACCGTGTTCTTGTCACATCCGAGTGTGACCAACCCCACCTTCATGAGCCGAGGAACGATTCGAGCGCGCGCTTCTTGGAGTGATGGCGCAGCTTGAGGAGCGCGCGATCCTTTATCTGGCGCACGCGCTCGCGCGTCACGCCCAGTACCTCTCCGATTACCTCGAGCGTCATCGGCTCGTCGCCGTCGAGGCCGAAATACATGCGCAGCACGCGTGCTTCACGCGGCTTGAGGATGAGCAGCGACTTGTGGACAGTTTCGATGAGTGCCTTCTCGAAAGTTTCTTCATCCGGCAGAAGGCGATTTGTATCGGCAAGGTGATCTATGAGCGAGTTGTCTTCGCCCGGCGTCATTGGCGCGTCGAGCGAAAGGTGCGTGTGCGAGATCGCCATGGTGCGCGCGACCTCTTCCTCGGAGATTCCCATCCCCTCGGCGATTTCATGATGCGTCGGCTCGCGCCCCAGGTCCTGGAGCAGCATTGCCGCGTGCTTTCCGATCCGGTGCAGATCACCAGCACGGTTCAGCGGCACGCGGACTATGCGCGACTGCTCGGCCAGTGCCTGCAGAATCGCCTGACGGATCCACCAGACCGCGTAGGAGATGAACTTGATCCCCTTGGTCTCGTCGAAACGTTTGGCGGCGCGCATCAGTCCCAGATTCCCCTCGTTGATTAGATCCGAGAGATTGACGCCCTGGTTCTGATATTTTTTTGCAACCGACACGACGAAGCGGAGATTGGCACGGACCAGCTGGTTCATTGCCTCTTCGTCGCCCGCACGAATGCCGACGGCCAGTGCAGCTTCAGCTTCGCGGGAGATCAGTGGGTATGCACTGATGTCCCGCAGGTACTGATCCAGCAGGCCCTCATCAACAAATTCCTTTCGCTTGGACGGCAGCTTCATCCGTTCTAATTCTACCCGACCACCAACAGGTTGAAAGGGGGCCTGCCATCATATGATGCGGCCAGTCGGTTTTCGAGTTACCGAACGATCGTTCCAAGCCGCTTCCAGCGAGCGTTGGTGAGCCAGCTCCAGGCGGAGGCAGAATCGGGCCGATAGCTGAAATACACGAACATCGGCTGGCCGCGGACGAGAGAGTCGGGAACGAAGCCCCAGTACCGGCTGTCGAGGGAGTTGTCGCGATTGTCGCCGAGCACGAAGAGATCGTGCGGAGGGACTACCAGAGGGCCCCAGTTGTTGCGGGAGGGCCAGTACGCTTCACTGGCGCGGGCTGACTTGACCAGATAATCGCGCTGCCAGCGAAACTCGTCCACGGCCATGTCGGCGTCGGCCGACGTATGGGTGACGTAGCTCTCCTTGAGCGGGAATCCGTTGCGCTGGAGGACTCCGTCATGCATCAGCAGCGTGTCACCCGGCACGCCGACCACCCTCTTCACGAAGTTGATGGATGGATCGGACGGCCATTTGAACACAATCACGTCGCCGCGGCGCGGCTGGTGGATTCCGGGAAGCTTGATGTGGGTGAACGGCAATTCCGGGCCGTACACCATCTTGTTGACCACCAGGAAATCACCAACGAGCAGCGTGCGCTGCATGCTCGGTGTCGGGATCTTGTACATCTCGACCACCAGAGCGCGCGTTACCAGGAACAGCAGCACCGACGCTCCCAGCTGCAAAACCGCTCGCACGAATCCACGCATCACGAGTTCAGTATACCTCTGTGTGGCCGGTCCTCAAGCGCTACCAGATGCCGTCATCCCCGCGCAAGCGGGGATCCATTGCCCGTCGTCATTCCCGCGCAAGCCGCGATCCATTGCCCGTCGTCATTCCCGCGCAAGCCGCGATCCATTGCCCGTCGTCATTCCCGCGCAAGCGGGAATCCATCTGCCGCCGACAAACTTTCTACCATCATCGCATCCAAAGATCGATAACGTGGATTCCCGCGTTCGCGGGAATGACGAGTCTCTGAGCCCGCGTTCGCGGGAATGACGAGTCTCTGAGCCCGCGTTCGCGGGAATGACGAGTCTTCTCTCATGCGCGACAAGCAGGTCGTCTAGTCCGGCGTCCCAAGGTAAGTATCGATCTGTGCGCGCTGCAGCGTGCCGGAATAGTCGACGTAACCAACCTTGGTCTCGGAATAGAAATCATACACTTCCCATCCGCCCTCGCGATGGCCATTGCCCGTCTGCTTTACCCCTCCAAAGGGCAGATGTGCCTCGGCGCCGATGGTTGGGGCGTTGATGTACGTTATGCCGTTGTCGAGCTCCTGCAGAGCCCGGAACGAGATGTTGACGTCCCGCGTGTAGACCGATGACGAGAGGCCGTACTTGACGGCATTGTTGACCGCAAAGGCCTCGTCCGGCGTCGAGACGCGGATTACCGACAGCACCGGCCCGAAGATCTCTTCGAAGGCGATCCTCTGCGTCGGCTCGACGCGTGTGAAGATCGTCGGCTCGTAGAAGAGGCCGTCCTTGAAAGCATCACCGCTGGGACGCTGAGCGCCGCAGACGATATCCGCGCCGCCGGCCTGCCCGATATCGACGTAGTGTTCGATCTTCCGGAGCGCTGCTTCGTTGATGACTGGCCCGACGTCGACGCCCTTCTTTCTGCCGTCGCCGAGCTTCAACGCCTTGGTGCGCTCGACCAGCATGCCGAGGAAGTTGTCGTGGATTCCCTTCTGCAGGATGAGACGGCTGGTCGCGGTGCAGCGCTGGCCCGTAGTTCCGAACGCGCCCCAGAGCGCGCCTTCGAGTGCAAGATCGAGATCTGCGTCGTCGAGCACGATCTGGGCGTTCTTGCCACCCATCTCGAGCGACAGGCGCTTGTGCATGCGCCCGCAGGTTGCACCGACGATGCTGCCGGTCGCGGTCGATCCTGTGAACGAGATGAGCGGAACGTCGGGATGCTCGACCAGTGGAGCGCCGACGTCTTCACCGGTTCCGTGCAGCAGCTGAATCACTTCTGGCGGAAGTCCTGCGTCGAGCAGGATCTCGACGAGCAATGTGCCGGTGTGCGGCACATCCTCGGCGGGCTTGAAGATCACCGAATTCCCGCACACGAGCGCGGGGAACATCTTCCACGTGGGGATCGCCATCGGGAAATTGAATGGGCAGATCAGCCCCGCGACGCCGATCGGACGGCGGAAGCTCATCGCCCACTTGTTGCGCAGCTCCGACGGAACGGTACGGCCGGAAAGCTGGCGTCCCATCGTCGCTGCGTAGTAGGCGGTGTCGATGCCTTCCTGAACGTCGCCGCGTGTCTCGGTGAGCGGCTTGCCCATCTCACGCGTCATCGCGTCGGCGATCTCTTCCTTGCGCGCGACGAGCAGATCGCCTGCCTTGCGCAGGATGTCACCACGCTGTGGTGCTGGAGTCGCCTTCCACAATTCGAATCCGCGTTTTGCGCTCGCAACGGCGCGATCGACATCTGTCGAATTTGAAAGCGGAAACTTTCCGATCACATCATTGAGATCAGCGGGATTGCGGTTGTCGAAATACTTGCCCGTGGACGGCTCGACCCATGCACCCGCGACGAAGTTCTTGAAGACTTTCATTATTATTGGACGTTCTTGTAGAGCGTGACTTTGCCATCGGCGATTCGAATATCACCGATGTAACTGGGTAGCGGAATCGGAAATGCATCCGGTGCGATTCCCGGTGGTGCGTCGTGCCGGATCTGTTGCACGAGCTTCGGAATCATTGCGTTCGGCACTGCGAGTTGATGGATCTGCGCCTTGGTGACGTGCATCTGCGCCAGCCCCGCCTTGATGAGATCGACGCGGCCCGCCAGCTCGACTGTATCGCGCGCGCTGAGCATCGACGCGAGCGGACCGAGAGCGCGATCAGCACCGAGCTCCCGAAGGGGTATCACTGCGCGGACGTGAAGCTGGTCGCCCGAGACCATCGCCTCGACGTCGGTCGATGATGGAGGCAGCTGTTTCGCAGTCGCCTGGATCAGGTAGGCGACGGCCTGAGCAGGCGTGAGATTGGCGAACACCTTGCCCCGGTTTGCGCTGAGGCCGGTCACGGCAGACTCGCCCGCCGACGCGTCGGCCGCTGTCACGGAGTGCCACGCTCCCGCCGCAGGGGCCGAAGGAGAGGCTTTGACCGTCCACCAGTAGTAGCCGGCGGCGACGATCGCGGCCAGAACTATGAGGCATCCAACTCTTCTAAGGCAGCCGAACATACCGAAAATTAGCCGGTAGCGGGTGGCCCCGCCTACCCTGCGGAGCTTTGACGTTCCGGCACGAGTCGTCGTTCCCGCGAACGCGGGAATCCATTTTCAACCCGGAATAGTCAATCCGCCTTTTGCAGCAGCTTGTCCAGATCCAGCGGATCTGTCCCCATCAGCGGGAACCCGCCTTCCGATCGTGGCCATTCCTCGCGCGGACGATCCCAGTACAGTTCGATCCCGTTCCCGTCCGGATCGCTCAGATAGATCGCCTCGCTCACTCCGTGGTCCGCTGCGCCCTGCAAAGGGATCCCCGCATCCATGACGCGCCTGACTGCTATCGCCAGATCCCGTTGCGTAGGATACCGGATCGCGACGTGGTAAAGCCCGGTGTGCCCCCGCGGAGGCGCTGTCCCGCCACGGCTCTCCCACGTGTTGAGGCCGATGTGATGGTGATAGCCTCCGGCCGAAACGAACGCCGCCTGTGTCCCGTAGCGTTGCGTTATGTCGAAGCCGAGCACACCGTGATAGAACGCCAGGGCGCGATCGAGGTCGGCAACCTTGAGATGCGTGTGGCCGATGTCGACGCCGGCGGGGACTGAGTAATCGGAAGCGGACGTATCGTTCATCGTTTCTCCATGTCTCTTGATGACGGCGGGCGACGGGCCACCCGATGCTGTACATAAAGAATAACGCGACGGCTCTGATTCGCAGCGCGAGCGCTCCGGGCGCCTCCCGAAGTTGATGTCTCGGGAGTCGGCGCTCACTTCCGCACCGATGGTCGGTACCGCAACGCCTCTGCAACATGCTGCGGCGCGATTCGCTCATCGCCGTTCAGATCTGCAATGGTGCGCGCAACCTTGAGCACGCGATGGTATGCACGCGCCGACAGATCGAGTGCGGAAGCCGCCGAATGCAACAGAGTGCGCGCATCCGTGTCGATCGGCGTGTGGCGATCGAGCCAGCGCCCGGGAACGTGCGCGTTGCACGTGACGCCGCGCAACGCCCGGTAGCGCGTGCGTTGCACGCAACGCGCACGCCCGACTCTGTCGCGCATTGCAGCAGAATTATCGCCACCTTCGGCATCTGCACTCAGGTCGCGCAATGCAACTGCACCAACGGGCACGTGCATGTCGATTCTGTCGACGAGGGGGCCCGACATGCGGGCAGCGTACTTTGCAACTTCTGCCGCGCCGCAACTGCACTTGCGGCCGGGCTCGCCGGCTCTTCCGCAAGGACAGGGATTGGTGGCGCCGACCAATGTGAATCGCGCGGGAAAACTCACCGACATCGCGGCGCGTGCGATGACGACCGAGGCATCCTCCAACGGCTGTCGCAATCCGTCCAGCACCCCGCGCGAAAACTCCAGCATCTCGTCGAGAAACAACACTCCGTTGTGCGCGAGGCTCACCTCTCCGGGGCGCGGACTGCTTCCGCCTCCAATGAGACCTGCACCCGATATCGAGTGATGCGGTGCACGAAATGGGCGCGCGCCGAGCGTGATCTCAGGCGACAACACGCCGGCGACGGAATGGATCGCAATTACTTCGAGCGCTTCTTCCTCGCTGAGATCGGGAAGAATCGTCGGAAGACGGCGCGCGAGCATCGTCTTGCCAGCTCCCGGCGGCCCGATCATGACGAGATTGTGCGAGCCGGCGGCGGCGACTTCCAGCGCGCGCTTCGCGCTCTCCTGACCCACGACGTCCGAGAAGTCGACTTCATACGCACGCTGAGATTCCGCGGACTCCGCCGCACGGGCGACCAGGAGCTCGTCACAACGCAGCTGCAGGACCAGCTCACGCAACGTCGCGGGCGCGGCCAGCAGAATATTCGTGACGCGACCGGCCTCGGCGTGATTCGCTGGCGGAACGACGAGCACCGATCCCGGCGAAACGCGACCGACGTGGCGTGCCACCGAGAGCGCGCCGCGTATGTTGCGCACCGCGCCATCCAGACTCAATTCGCCCACGAACATCCGATTCTCGACGGCGCCGGGATCGACCTGCCCCGTTGCGACCAGAATGCCGAGTGCGATCGGCAAATCGAACGCGGTACCTTCCTTGCGGATGTCCGCCGGAGCAAGGTTGACAGTGATGCGTCGAGGCGGAAGCGCGAACCCCGAATTCACTATCGCCGCTCCGACCCGTTCTCTGCTCTCCTTGACAGCTCCGGCCGGCAGGCCCACAATGGTCCATTGCGGCAAGCCTTGCGCTGCGTCAACCTCGACTGTCACGTTGTAGGCATCGATACCGATGACGGCGGCCGATCTTATCGCTGCTAGCATGTGCTCTCCATGTCCGATCAACCTCGCTCATTTCACGACAACGAGCTGAATCGGATTTGCTTGCGGAGAGTCATTTCACCGATTCCCGGATTAGCTTGAATTCATGACGCCGACAGCCCTCGCCAGCGCCATCACCAGTAGGTCGCTCGCCCGCGGTCTGTTCATCGTCGCGTTAGCAATTGGCTCCGGAAGTGCGAACGCTCAACGACCTGCGCCGCCGGCCCCCCTGCCGACCGCGCCCGCCTCGTGGGACACACTCTACAGCCAGCATCGCTTCTTCGAGCTGCGCGATGCGGTCAGGACACACGGTGGTGCAACTGCTCCGGACGTGCAGTTCTACCGGGGCATCGTCGCTCACGCGTTCAACGACAATGACGGCGCAATCGAATCGCTCGCGCCGCTCATCGACAGCATGCCGCGCGGCTTCAGCCGATCACATCTGGCAGACGCTGCCGATGCCCTTGCCGATAGCTATGCGCGCGTCTTTCGCTATCGCGAATCGGCCGCGACGTACCGGCGCGCACTGCGCGTCGGAAGGGGCGCCCTCGACACCGCCACCCGGTCGCTCTTTACGCGTCGGGCACGTCGCGCGGACGCGCTGGCGAGTGTACCTCCACAGCGCATCAGGTGGACAGCGGAATCGAATACGTCGCCGGTTCCGAACGACAGTGTCCCATTCGCGGCGGTTGCGCTCATCAACAGCACCGCACCACGCGTGCGCCTTGGGGTGGACGCGGGCGCGCCGTTCACGATCATAGATTCGACCACCGCGGCATCGCACAATGTTCAGATCCTCGCGGACCCCGTGCGCACCACCGTCGGCGGCCGAACGATCACGGCGCGAATCGGCGTCGTTCGCACCATGAACATAGGCTCGGCGCGGCTCGCCAATGTTGTCGTAGTCATAGCACCGGACGACTCGCTGCAGTTGAGCTACATGCGCTATCCGGTAAGCGGCGTCATCGGGCTGCCGGTTCTGTCTGCACTCGGCAGCGTGACATTCATGCGCGACGGACACATCGCGCTGTCGTCGCCAGGTGCGGACAATGACTCAACTGCCGCACCGAACATGGCACTTGCAGATGGCGCGGCTGTCGTCGACGCGTCGTACGACACCAGCCGGATCGCGCTGCTGCTCGACTCGCGTGCGTCCCGGACCCTGCTGTACCCATCGTTTGTGCGTGAATTTCCGACAGCGACGAGATCCGCCACGTTGACGACGTACGTTGGCACCGAGGTGGACGGTGGCGTTACATCGATGCCGGCGTACCTGATTCCCGGCATCACGCTTGGCGTCAACGGCCGTCCGATCAGGATCGGCTCGGTGCACGCACTGATGCGCGACGTGGACTTGCGCACACAATTCTATGCGGGTGCGCTCGGTCAGGACGCACTTCAAACCGCCGATCGTGTGACGCTCGACTTCTCGGCGATGACGCTACGCCTGCGCGACCCACCGCAGGCGCCGGTGCTGCCGAAGATCGTCTACCCGACAGGCACCGTTGGAGCCCCGCCACCGGTGAGCAAGGTGCCCGGCGACATCGCCTTCGTTGTTCTGCTGTTTGCGCTGTTCGTCGTGCCAAAAGCGCTGCAACGATACCGGCTGCCTAGCGCAATCACGAGCCTGCTCATGGGCGCCGGCGCAACAGCACTCGGACTGTTTCACAACGATCCGACGCTTCACCTGCTATCGACATTCGGAATCGTCGCGCTGTTCCTGTTCGCAGGACTCGAGATCGATGGGCACGAGCTCAAGCGACAGGCGACACCGCTCGTCGTGCACGGTATAGTCTGGTCGGCGATTCTCGCGCTCGGATCTGCAATCATCGCGTTCGGATTCGGCTTTGCCGCTCGTCCGGCGGTGTTGATCGCGCTCGCGCTGCTCACGCCATCGACCGGCTTCATACTCTCATCCCTGTCTGGCTTTGGCCTGCTGGAGGGCGAGCGGTTTGCCGTGAAGACCTACGTCATTGCGTCGGAGCTGCTTGCACTGACTGTACTTTTCTTCGTGCTCCAGTCGACCTCGATAGGGAGGCTCGCGTTCGCCGTCGCGGCGATGATCGTCGTGGTGACGATCATCCCATTGATGTTCCGGCTTTTCGCGCGATTGGTCGCGCCGCACGCTCCGCGCTCGGAGTTCGCGTTCCTGCTGATGGTCGCGATCGTATGCGCGTACGCGACGACGCGATTGGGTGTTTACTATCTGGTAGGCGCATTCCTTGTCGGTATCGCAGCGCAGCGCTTCCGATCGGAGCTGCCGGCCATGTCGTCGGAGAAGATGGTGGATGCGCTCGAGTCGTTCGGGTCGGTGTTCATCCCGTTCTACTTCTTTCACGCCGGGACGGAGATAGTGCGTGAACAGATCACTATGCGCGCGATTCTCGTGGGTCTTCTCCTGATAGTGCTGCTCATTCCAGTCCGCGTCGGGATCACGATGCTTCAGCGCCGGTCGTTTCTCAAGGATTCAACTGCGGCCGCACGCAGGATCGGTGTCGCGCTCATCCCCACGCTGGTATTCACGCTCGTCATTGTCGACATACTGAACGTCAACTTCGGTGTCGAGAAGTACATTCTCGGCGCTCTGGTTCTCTACACCGTGATAAACACCAGCATTCCGGCGTTCGTGCTGCACTCCGCACCGCCAGAGTTCGAGAACGTGGAAGCCGCCGACATCGTTTAGGAATCAGTGCGAATCGCGGCGCGCCGAAGGCCGACCGCCGTCGTACTCGCGCTACCCCCCCGTCATCGTCGCCGCCCCTCTCGTCACCGCCGCGAAAGCGCGGTTCCCGGACGACGACTGCATTCAACACCGGGCGTTTGCAGGCGTAACCGAAGCCACGCGAATGTGGGGCACGGATGCATCCGTGCCTGTCACCCGATCCAAAGCGATGCTGAGGCCAGTTCTGCCTTGATGCCTGCAAGAGCTTCCTTCACCAAAGCGATGCCGACGCCAAACCTGCCCTGGTGCCCGCAAGAACTTTCATCCCCATAAAGCTCAACGGGCGGAGCAGCTTTCGCCGCCCCGCCCGTTGAGCCCAAGGAGTGCCGCTTACTGCGGCGCCTTGATTGAATCGCTACCGATCACGAGGATTCGGAAATCATCGCGACGGTTCTGCTGCCAGCACGTCTCGTTGTGATCCGTGCAAGCCGGGCGCTCTTCACCGTAGCTCACGATGTCGATTCTGCCCGCGTCGATGCCATGATCGACGAGGTACTTCTTGGCCGAGGCTGCACGGCGCTGGCCGAGGGCCAGGTTGTACTCATCCGAGCCGCGCTCGTCGGTGTTTCCTTCGATGCGGATACGCATACCCGGATTCGCCTGGAGGTACGGGATCTTGGCATCCATCGTCGCCTGTGCATCCGTCCTGATATCCGACTTATCGAAGTCGAAGTAGATGCTGGCCGTGATCTTCGTCGAGTCGACAACCACTGGCGGTGGTGGCGGCGGCGGCGGTGGCGGCGGCGGCGGTGGTGGTGGCGGTGGTGGCGGTGGTGGTGGCGGCGGTGGAACGTGCGTAGTGTCGATGACAGTACGCGACGCGCCGCCGAGCATGAAGCTCAGACCAGCACGAGCGCTGTAGTTCGTCGTCTTGAAATCACCCATCAGGTAGTTGGCGACGCCATCGACGCGAAGCGCAATGCGGTTCGCGAGACCGAGACGGAATCCAACGAGACCTTCTGGACCGTAAGCATACGACGTCCACGTTGCAGGTACGTTGTCGCTGCGATGGAAGCTCGAGCGAACTGCACCGGCACCGATGATGAACTGACTACGCGCGAACACTGGAATGTTGTAGTTCAGGCGCAGCGAGAAATTCCCATTGTCGTACTTGGTGCCGACGGGAGGGCCCTGCGTCGTAGCTGTCTTCGGCCCGACGTAAGAACCATCGCCTTCAACTTCCCAGTTCGGCGTGAGGAACACACCGAGACCGGCGCCATAGCCGATCGAGTTGCTGAATCCGGTGTCGAAGCCGAGCTTGCTATCGTAGTGATTCCACGAACCGAAGCCCTTGAGCTCGACAGTTCCGGGCTGTGGCTGCGGCTGATCGTCCCACCAATCGAAGTGCGCAGGAGCGGTTGCTCCCTTGCCCATCAAAGCCATGAAGTCCGGCATCACTTCGAGGCCGGCCTGGAAACGAAAGTTCTTCATGCTCGGTGACGCCGGCGAGTAGTCGGCGATCGCGTCGCCGCGAAGCGCCCACATGTCACCAAGCATCACGCGAAGACCGAGGTCGCCCGTCGCACCATACCGGTACGTGTAGTAGTTCCCAGCGCCCGCAACGTCGTTGTGGAACGGAGAGAGTACACCACCAGCACCGATGAGGAGCGAGGTATTGGTGAAGATCGGGAGCCCATAAACCAGGCGCGCCGCGATCGGTCCATACTTCATGTCGGCCGGACCATTCGTTGCGGCATTGGTATAGGAACCTTCTGCTTCTACGTCCCAATGCGGAGCGATGAACGCTCCAATGCGACCGCCGAAACCAAACTTGTTGTCGGTAATCCCTGCACCGGTGGAACCATTGGTTTTCAGGGAGCCGTCAAAGATTGTGTACTGGCCGAAGCCGCCTAGCAACAGAGTGCCGGGCTGCTGGGCAGCTGCGACTCCTCCGTAAAGCAAGGCCGCTGCGGCGCAGACGGACCAACGCTTAGATAACATCTTGAATCTCCTTGGGATGGAGGAAGGACTGAATCGGAGCCAGTTGCGCTCGTCGCGCGCCTACCCGGCAGGATGCATGCCGTCCCATGTGGACGCCACGCGCAGGCCCGATTCGCGGCCTGCTTACAACGCGCTCAATTTGCTTGATCATGATACAGAATGCTAGCGCACATAGTGATACAATACCGTCGTAAACACTTGAATTCAGAATCTTCGCAGAAATCACACGTTGCTTGGTCGCGAGAGTGCAAGTCTGACGCCACGTTCGCTCCATCAAACCTGTCGGCAACGCTCGGAGCAACCCTTCAGATCATCGACGCCTTGTCGGAAGCAATCTCCGCCACCATCGCAATGCACGCTCGCGCTTGAGTGCCGCCGACGCAGCGGCACGCCAGGCTGATCGCATTTCGGCGGCATCTGCGAAGCGACTCGACGGCCGCGGCGAGAGCCCGGTGCGCAGCCACTCCTCGATCGGTGTCGGAAGCTCCGACAACTCGGTGCGCTCGCCGAGCTGCTGTGCAAGAATGGCCTGTACGTCACTGCCACGAAATGGAAGCTCTCCCGTGAGTACGAATGCGACCACCGCTGCAAGCGAAAAGCAATCGACTGCTGCGGTCTGGGCCTCGCCAAGCAGTTGCTCTGGAGCGGCGAAATCGAGCGATCCGCCACTCGACATCCTGCCCTCGCCAGTGACGTGCGCGATTCCGAAATCAGTGAGACGCCAGCGATGATATCTGTCGATCAGAACGTTTTCCGGCTTGAGATCGCGGTGCACCACGCCAATCGCATGCGCTGCGCTCAGGCCGTCGAGTATCAGATCGACGTGAGGCGCAATCTCTTCCAGGCTGCGGGCCCCGCGACGCGCGATCAGCTGCGCAACCGACCCGCCTTCGGCGAGCTCCATCGTGTACCACGACAGGCCCTCCCTTCCGTCCCAGTCGTAGATCGGCACGATCGCCGGATGTGCCAGCTGCGCTGCGAGCCGAGCCTCCTGCCAGAAGGCGCCGACCGCCTCGGCGTCGCGCGCGATGTAGGGATGGAGAACCTTGAGAGCGATCTCGCGCTCCAGGGCCAGGTCGCGGGCGCGCCAGACAGTCCCAAACCCGCCGCTGCCGAGCTTGGAAAGGATTTCGTAGTCGTATCCAACTGCGTCGCGGACCGCACGCTCGTTCGCGTCCTCTGGAACCGCGACCTGTGTCTTGCCACGGTTCGGTGCTCCGCCCGGGTCTGCACCGTAGCCTCGCTCAGCAGCACGAATGAGCGCCGCCATCGACTCGAATCTGTGGGCCGGATCCGGCAGCAGCGCGCGATCCAGCGCCAGCGCGACGGACTCCGGGGTTTCCGGGCGTAGCAGCTTTACGGGTGGGGTGTCGTGGACCGGAGCCGGTTCACCTGTGAGCATGGCGAAGCACATCGCCGCGAGCTGCCATTGGTCACTCTCGGGCGTCGGCTCCCAGCCCCGCTCCGCCCATTCAGGCGGAACCGGTGCGAAATCGAGCGGCGGATGCAGACCGGGCGGGATCTCTTCGCGCGGAACGGCCCACTGCCATTCGAGCATCCAGAAACGGCCCGTTGGCGTGATCCACAGCGCGTCGGCGCTCAATGCGCCGTGCACCGCGCCGGTGGTGTGCAGATATGCCAGCACCGATCCCGCCTCGCGCAGAATGCGCAACACGTACGGCACGTCGGCCGCGCCCATCCCCTCGAAGCGGGCGCCTGCGCTCTCACCGGAAACCCAGCGGCGCAGATATCCAGGTCCACGGTCGCGCTGATTAGTCCAGTAGTGGTACGTAGTCGGAATCGACGGATGGCTTCTGTGCGCAAGGCCGATCGCCTCGGCATGAAGCCACCGATGGTGCGCCGGATCGGGCGCAGTAACCAGGGCGAGCGCGCGCCCCAGGCCGTCGATTACTTCCTGGTAGTGACGAAAATCGCCGGCAATTCCTTCCGCGCCCCAACGCCAGCCGGGCGGGAGCTCCCACCCCGCCACGTGCGGGGGCAGCGTGCGGGTGACGCGACGCTGGCGGGCGATCGAGCGAGGTGCGGGCGCGGTCATCAGGTTGCTGTTAATATAGGACTGCCTTCACATAAAGAGCGTAGTATCGTGCCCCCAGAACCGCAAAGCGTCGACCCGAAGCTGCTTCCCAAGCTACTGAAGCAGATGACGCCAGGCGACGTGGCGGAGACGCTCGCGCGCGACCCGCGACTGATTCTCCCTGTCGGCACCATCGAGAAAACGCACTCAGGCCTGCCGATGGGCGCATCGACCATCGTCGTGGACCACGTTGCAGACGCGCTGTCAGCCGAATTCGGCGTTCTCCGGGCACCCACGGTCGAGTACGGGGTGAACGCCGCGCCGGAGCCAGAGTATCCGGCCAGCGTGACGCTCCGAAAGAAGACGCTTCACAGGATGCTCAACGATCTGCTCACGTCCTGGGAGTGCCACGGCATCAACGAATTCGTCCTCCTTACCGCGCACGGCTACGACCCGCACCTCGAGGCTATCTCCACCGTAGGGACGGCCCGCGCCCGCGTGCGCGTCGTGGACCTGTTCGCTGTAAACCTTTCCAATCTTACCGGTGTCAGACGGAGCGAAGACGATCGTGGGGGTATTTACGCGTCGCTCCTGTTGTACCTCACCCCATCGCTCGTCCGCGTCGAGGAAGCCGATCCAGGCGCCTCGGCGGAACAAGGGCGTGCCCTTTATGAGCGAATCCGCGCGCGGGTAAGCGAGCGGATCTTCCTCGCACCGGTCCCGTCCGAATAGCGTCGAAGAAGCGGCTTGACGTGACGGTACGGCAGGTCTTCATGATGAAGCGCCGCCATGCGAGAATGGTTGAAGAAATCGCTTGACAGCAACACCGGACAGACATAGTGTATTAGTTGGCTGATACACCTCAAAGTAAACGGCTTTCGGTACTGGCGCCGTCCAACAACGAATCTCTCACGCATTCATACATGAAGCCCAGACTGATTTGGGGCATCGCGGCGGTTGCCGCGCTGGTCGCCAATCCCGGTTCCGCACGCGCGCAGGTCACAGGCCGAGCGACGTTGCCCGACGCATCTCCGACCGCCCTGACGATCGACGAGGCGGTGGCGCTGGCACAGCACAACAATCCGGATTTCCTCACGACGCGCAACAACGCACGCACCGCGTCGCTCGCGCTCAGGAGCGCCTACGGCGGTCTCCTGCCGCAACTCAGCGCGTCGCTCAGCGGGCAGTACCAGCAGGGCGGACAGCAGTTCTTCAATGGTGTATCGCTGAGCGCCAACAGCGACGTCATGCAGTCGCAGTACAACATCGGTCTCAACTATCGTATCAACGGGGCGACGTTCATCGCGCCAAAGGTGCAGCGTGCGAACGTCGCCGCGGTGAACGCCGATATCGCCGGCGCGAAGGAAGCGCTCGCGGCGACCGTGCGGCAGGATTACCTGACGGCACTGCAGAGTCTCGCGCTGACACAGCTCAACGATTCGCTCGTTGCGAACGCGCAGGTTCAGCTGGAGCTTGCACGCGCCAAGGCGCAGGTCGGCACTGGAACGCTGCTCGACGTTCAGCGCGCGGAAGTTGCGCTCGGCCAGCAGCAGGTGGCATTGCTTCAGGCGCGGAACCAGAACGACATCGACAAGCTGCGCCTGTTTCAGCAGATGGGCGTGGCGCAACCGGCGAACGTCGAGCTCGTGACGACATTCAGCGTCGGCGACACGCTGCCGCCGCTGGCAGATCTGCTCGAGATGGCCAGGCGCCAGAACCCCGGAATCGTAGCGCTCCGTTCGCGCGAGGATGTCGCAAACCTGACGGTAAAGAGCGAGCGCACCGAGTACACGCCGACGCTGACACTGTCCACCGGAATAGGCGGCTATACGTATCAGTATCGTGACGCGGGTTTCCTGATCAACCAGGCGGAGGCCCAGACCAACGCGGCGCACTCCTCCTGCGTCGCGACGCAGGAAGTGCGGCAGGCAGTGGGCCTGCCGAACACTCTCGCGCAGTGCGCGAACATCACCTTCACGCCTGCGATGGCGAGCAACCTGCGGGCGTCCAACTCGCAGTTCCCATTCTCGTTCACGCCGTCTCCGCGCAGCATCTCTGCGCAGATATCTCTCCCCCTGTTCGATGGATTCGCACGCGAACAACGCGTGCAGGAAGCCGTCGTATCACGCGAGAATGCACGCTACAACGTGCGTTCTCGCGAGCTGGCGCTGCAGGCAGACGTCAGCGCTGCATACCTTTCACTCCAGACCGCGAAGCAGACAGTCGCGCTCCAGGAGCAGAACGCGGCCAAGGCCCGGCAGGAACTCCAGTTCGTTCAGGATCAGTACGCGGTCGGGCTCGCGACATTCGTTGACCTCACCACTTCCCGCGCGGCTTACGCACAGGCGGAGAACGACCGGATCAACGCGATCTACAACTACCACAAGGCTGTCGCCGCGCTGGAGAGCGCGGTTGGCCGCCCTCTACGTTAACGGACATCTCAATGAAGAAACGCACCAAGTCAATCGTCGCGGTCGCAGCACTGGCCGCCGTCGTGCTGATCGGAGTCGTGGCAGCCACCAAGGGACGCACGAAGGCAGTCGAGGTGAAGATCGAAGCGGTCGGCACACGCGACCTCGTTGCGTCGGTCACGGCGAGCGGGCAGGTTGCTTCACACACGAAAGTGGATGTCGCGTCCGACGTCTCTGGCCGCATCACGCGCCTTGCGGTCAAGGAAGGCGACATGGTGAAGAAGGGTCAGTTCCTCCTGGAGATCGATCCGTCGCAGTATCAGGCCGCTGTCGGCCGCAACGTGGCGGCGGTAGCGAGCAGCCGCGCGCAGGTTGAGCAGGCCAAGGCCACTCTGGCGCAGGCACAGAGCACGTATCAACGCACCGCCGACCTCCAGAAGCGCAATCCCAAACTGGTTTCGGCGGATCAGATCGACCAGCTTCTCACCGCGGTCAAGGTGAACCAGGCGCTGGTGGACAACGCGACGCACGGGGTAGCCCAGGCGGAAGCGGCGCTTCGCGATGCGCAGAGCTCGCTCGACAAGACGACCATCGTGTCGCCGATCGACGGCCAGGTCACGCGTCTCAACGTCGAGCAGGGCGAGACGGCGATCCAGGGCACGCTCAACAAGGACGCCGCAACGCTGCTCACCGTGAGCGACATGAGCAACCTGGAAACCAAGGTCAAGGTGAACGAGACCGACGTTGCCCACGTCAAGGTGGGTGACTCCGCCATCGTCCAGATCGACGCCTTTCCTGACACCACTTTCCGGGGCAAGGTGACCGAGATATCGAACAGCTCGCTCACCACCGCGGCGACGACCAGCACCAGCTCCCAGGCGGACCAGGCGGTGGATTACTACGTCACCGTACAGCTGCTGAACCCGCCGCCGCAGACGCGCCCGGACTTCTCGGCCACGGCCAAGATCATCACCGACACGAGGCCGCACGCGCTGGCGATCCCGATCATTGCCCTCACGATCCGCGAGAACGGGCCGGTCACCAGCGGTGGAGACTCGGCGACCGCGGTCGGCAAGACTCCCGTCAAGGAAGTCGGCAAAAAGGACGCAGACGGGGTATTCGTGGTGGGCGCGGACAACAAGGTCACCTTCCGGCCCGTAAAGGTAGGTATCGCGGGAGAGCAGTACTTCGAGGTCCTGAGCGGCCTCAAGCCGGGCGAGAAGATCGTCGCCGGCACGTACCAGGCTATCCGCGATCTAAAGGACGGCACTGTCGTGCGCGCGGCAAAGCCCGCGAAGAAGGGCGACTCAACGAAATCGTCATGAACAATGAAATAGAAGAAGCACCGCTCAGCACCACTGCGGAACGCAGAGCGGTCACGCAAGTAGCCGGTGTTGCGCCGGGGCAGGAATGGGCGATCGTCGCCCGCGGTCTCAAGCGCGAGTACGACATGGGTGGTGAAATCGTGCGTGCGCTGCGCGGCGTGGATATCGCAGTGCGCCGCAACGAATACGTCGCAATCATGGGACCGTCGGGATCGGGCAAGTCGACTCTGATGAATCTCATCGGCTGCCTCGACACGCCTGACGCGGGCGAATACTGGCTCAACGGCACGCTCGTCTCCGACATGTCGGACGATCAGCTGGCGCACGTGAGGAACAAGGAAATCGGTTTCGTCTTCCAGACGTTCAACCTTCTTCCCCGCTCCACTGCACTCCAGAACGTGGAGTTGCCGCTCGTATACGCGGGCGTTGGCAGCGAAGAGCGACGCGCACGCGCAAAGGAAGCGCTGGAGCGAGTCGAGCTCGGCGAACGCATGGATCACAGACCGAACGAACTCTCCGGCGGACAGCGCCAGCGCGTCGCAATTGCGCGTGCGCTGGTGAACCGCCCCGCTATCCTGCTCGCGGACGAGCCGACGGGAAACCTCGATTCGCGCACCTCGGAAGACATCATGCGCGTATTCAGCGGGCTGTCCGATCATGGACAGACCGTAATCATGGTAACGCACGAGCCCGACATCGCAGCGCACGCGCGTCGCGTGATCGTGCTGCGTGACGGTGTCGTCGAGACGGACGAGCGCAAGGAGACGTTCCACGAGCGTCTCACCACGTTCGGCTCCTCGGTAGTCGGCTAGGCCACGTGCGCTTCTACGAAGCCGTTCGTCTCGCGCTGTCCACGATCAGAGTGCAGAAGCTGAAAAGCTTCTTCACTCTGCTGGGAGTCATGATTGGTGTGATGTTCCTGATCGCCGTCGTCTCGATCGTCGAGGGAATGGGGCACTACATGCAGGACGATCTGATGGGAAAGCTCATACCCATCAACACGTTCAACCTGCGCAAGACTCCCGACGTGACACTCGGCGGAATCGATCGCGCCACGTGGCAGGAATGGCAGCGTCGCCCTCGCATCAAGGAGGAGGACATCGCGCCGGTGCTGGCTGCGCTCTCGCCCGGTACCCGAGCGGCTGTCGTCAGCCAGGACAATCTGATGGTCGAATCGCGCTACGTGCCCAAGCCCAAGCAGGTCGATGCGTCGAACGTCACGGCACCGTGGTTCGACATCAAGAAGATGGGCGTGACCGAAGGACGTGTCTTCACTGCGCAGGAAGATGCGATGGGCGCGCCGGTGGTGGTGATCGGCACGGACGTCGCGTCATACTTCTTCCCGAGCGTCGATCCGATCGGGCGCGAGCTCAAGGTCGGCCACATTCCGTATACCGTCATCGGCATCGCGGAAAGTCAGGGGAGCGTGTTTGGCGTATCGCTGGACAAGTTCATCGTGGCGCCATTCAACTCGCCGCTCAAGCGCCTGACAAACCGGCACGGAGTCATCGACGGCATCATGATCCAGTCGCCGGATGAAACGACGATGCTGGCGAATGAAGACGCGGTGCGCTCGGTCATGCGTACGCGTCGCAAACTGCTGCCGGAGCAGAAGGACAACTTCGTACTCGAGACCTCGGATCAGGATCTCGAATTCTGGAACAAGATCAAGGGTTACCTCGTCGTGGCCGGAATCGCGCTCCCCGCGATCGGCCTCGTGGTCGGCGCCATTGTCATCATGAACATCATGCTTGTCGCGGTCGCGGAGCGCACCGCCGAGATCGGCGTGCGCAAGGCACTCGGAGCGCGCCGGCAGGATATCCTGGCGCAGTTTCTGGTCGAGTCGGCGACACTCAGCACTGTCGGTTCTGCAATCGGCGTGGTGTGCGGGATTGGAATCTCGGCAATAATTGCGTCGGTTTCGCCATTGCCGACACACGTCGCGCTCTGGTCGATCGTCGTCTCCGTTTTGCTCGGAGCCGGCGTTGGCATCGCGGCCGGTGTCTATCCAGCGAGCCGTGCTGCCTTGCTCGATCCGATCACAGCCCTGAGAGCAGAATGAGTCTCGCGACGCGGGTATATGCAATTTTCCAGGGCGTCAGCATCGCACTGGACGCTTTGAGGGCGAACCGGGTTCGTGCCGCGCTTACTATCCTAGGTGTTGCTGTCGGCGTGTTCGTCGTCGTCGTGATCTCCGGAGCAATTCACGGAATCAATGCGAGCGTCGCCAAGGACTTCGAGAAGGCAGGTCCGTCGACATTCTTTATTTCGCGGTTTCCGATCAGCTTCGAAGCGTGTGACGGCACTGACGACACCTGTAAGTGGCTCAGGAATCCGCCGATCTCCAACACAGAGATCGAGCGGCTCGCGGCGCTGCCTGGCATTCGCACCGTCGCTGCACGCATCAACGATCAGGGTCCTGTAACCTACCGCCAGCAGACGATTCCTTCGCCGAACATAACGGCATACACGGCGAACTGGACCGACGTCGATGGTGGCGACATTTATCCGGGCCGCACGTTCACGACGGCGGAGAATTCGTCCGGTGCACGCGTGGCGCTGATCAATGACGAGATGGCGAAGGACCTGTTCGGTGACATCGATCCGATCGGCAAGCAGATATCGATCAAGGGCGAGCCGTTCCAGGTGATCGGGGTCTATCACTACATCGCAAGCTTCCTCGGCGGCGGGAACGGAGCGAAGGCAATCGTTCCGATCGAGGCCGCACGCCGGCACCTCGGAACAGGGGTGCGTAACATCCAGGTGACGGTCAAGCCGGACGCCGGAGTCGAACGCGACGACGCGATAGACGAAGTAGTCTCCTCACTTCGCGTATCCCGCGGTCTCAAGCCGGGCGTCGACAACACGTTTGCGATCATCACGCAGGACAAGCTGTTCGAGACTTACAACAAGGTCTTCGGCATGTTCTTCATCGTGATGATCGCGTTGTCGGCCGTCGGCACGCTCGTGGGTGGCGTGGGCGTGATCGCGATCATGATGATCAGCGTCACGGAGCGCACGCGCGAGATCGGCGTGCGGAAGGCACTCGGCGCGACTCGCAGGACCATCCTGTGGCAGTTCCTGATCGAGGCCGTGACGCTCACCGGAATCGGTGCGTTCGTGGGCATGTTCGTCGGCTGGCTCGGAACGCTGGCACTACGCGCGGCAACGCCGATCGCAGCCAGCATTCCGCTCTGGTCCATCGGAACGGCGGTCGGAGCCAGCGTCGTGACGGGAATCATCTTCGGCATGCTGCCAGCGCTTCGGGCCTCGCGTCTCGATCCCGTCGAAGCTCTGCGCTACGAGTAGATCTTCCGGTTCATGCTCGGTGTCGCCCTGGCACCGAGCATAAACCGAATGACGCAATCCGCGCCGGCGCCGTAATTTCATGCGCATGGCAGATGTGGAAATACTTGCGATCGCGGCGCACCGCGACGACATCGAGCTCACGTGCGGCGGCACTCTCATCAAGTCCGCGCGTCAGGGCCACAGCACCGCGATAATTGATCTCACCGCAGGCGAGACCGGCACGCGTGGCTCCGCCGAGCTCAGAGCGCAGGAAGCCGAGGCCGCCGCCAGGATCATGGGCGTCGCTCAACGCATGAATCTGGGACTTCCGGACGCCGGTCTGGTGAACACGCCGGAAACGCGCGCGCTGCTCGCGATCGCGATTCGTAAACTACGCCCGCGCATTGTCATCGCGCCGCCGCTGCAGGGGCGCCATCCCGACCACATCGTGGCCGGACAACTGGTTCGTGACGCTTGTTTCATTGCCGGTCTCGCGAAGATCGCGCCCGAGACGCCGCCGCACCGCCCCAGGAAAGTGATTCACGCGATCGCCTTCCGTGAGGATCACGTCAAGCCCACGTTCGTCGTGGACATAAGTGACGTGTTCGAGGATAAGATGCGCGCGATCCGCTGCTACGCGTCGCAATTCGACGACGCGATTCAGGCAGGCGAGGTGTATCCCACGGGTGAGCCGTTGTACGATGTGATTCGACATCAGTCGGCGCATTACGGGTCGCTGATCCGGACTGGCTTTGGCGAGCCCTTCTACACCACAGAAACCATGCGAGTCGACGACGTCGGCGCGCTGGAGGTAGCGACGTTTTGACAGATGATGAGCCAACCTACCCGACGTATCTGAAGCTTGCCGAGCTTCTGTCACTGCAGGTTCCCCGTAGCTCGCCCGAGCATCCGGACGAATTGCTGTTCATCACGGTGCACCAGTCGAGTGAATTGTGGTTCAAGCTGATATTGCACGAGCTTGGCAAGCTGCGGGAGTCGATCGCGCACGGGCGCGTTCTCGAAGCAGTTGAATCCGTCGGCAGAGTGAACGGGCTAATGCGGATCGTCACCGCGCAGCTTCATGCGCTCGACACATTGTCGCCGCAGGGATTTTCGCAGTTCCGGCACAACCTCGGGACATCCACCGGTGGGCAGAGTGCGCAGTTCCGCGCGATCGAGCTGATATCGGGGTTGCGCGATCCTGGCTATCTGGAATATCTCAAGTCGCAGCAACCACTGGATCCGATCGTCGAGCGAGCACTGTCGCAGGCGTCACTCCCGGAGCTGTTCGCGCAGTTGCTGTCGCAGCGCAACCTTGCAGCACGTACCCTGTACGCGACCGATGACGAGCGCGAGCTTCGACTGCTGGCCGAGGGTCTGTTGTCGTACGAACAGGAATTCGCGATGTGGCGCTTCCTGCACGTCGAGGTTATCGAGCGCGTCATCGGCCCTGGCACCCCCGGCACCGGCGGGTCGCTCGGCGCCAAGGCCCTCCGCGACACGCTCGGCAACCGCTTCTTCCCGGAGCTTTGGGCGGTCCGGGCGGAGTTTTATTAGCTTTCATGGTGATGGCACAGCCTCCTATCTACCTCGACAACGCCGCAACCACTCCTGTACGCGAGGAAGTGTTCGAGGCGATGCGTCCGTTCTTTGGGCCGAAGTTCGGTAACCCGTCCTCGATCCACAGTTTCGGCCGCGAAGCGCGTGCCGCACTGGATGAAGCGCGCGAGCGCCTGGCCACCTGTCTTGGTGCGCACCCGGACGAGGTGTCGTTCAACTCATGCGGCACTGAAGGCGACAACACCGCGGTTCTCTGCCTGTGGCGCGCGATGCGCGACTCGGGACGCAACGCAGTCGTCACAACGCCGATCGAGCACAAGGCTGTGCTTGCCGCCGCGCACGAAGTAGCGCACGAAGGCGGCGAGGAGCGCATTCTCGACGTCGATTCGAATGGAGTCGTCGTCGATGCGTCGTTCGACGAGCAGGTTCGGGATGACGTTGCGGTAGCGAGCGTGATGTGGGTCAACAACGAGACCGGCGTCATTCAGGACATCCCTGCTCTCGCGCAGCGCGCAAAGCAACGTGGCGTCGCGTTTCACACGGACGCTGTGCAGGCATTCGGCAAGGTTGCCATCGACGCTCGCACGCAACCCTTCGATCTGCTCTCGATCTCGGGACACAAGATTGGCGCGCCCAAGGGCATCGGCGCGCTGTTCATTCGCCGCGGTACCGCGTTCGAGCCGCTCATTCGAGGCGGTTCGCAGGACCGCGGCCGCAGAGCCGGTACGGAGAACCTCGCATACGTGGTCGGTCTGGCGACGGCCGCGGAGTTGGCTGTGGCGGAGCGCGAGCAGCACTGGAAGGAGACGGAACACATGCGCGATCGCCTGCAGGCGTTGCTGCTGGCGGCCATTCCCGATGCAGTAGTGCACAGCCGTGGAGCGCAACGCGCGCCGCACGTGCTGAACATCTCGGTTCCGGGTACCGATAACGAGTCGATGCTGATGGCGCTCGATCTGCGCGGCATCGCGTGCTCGGGTGGCAGTGCGTGCCAGAGTGGCAGCGTCACGCCGAGCCATGTACTATCCGCGCTGGGCGTCGCTCCTGCGCTTGCAAATGCCGCCGTGCGGATGAGCTTCGGGCCGATCAACACAGAGGCCGACGTCGATCGAGTAGCCGAGGTGTTTCCAAAGCTTGTGGCGAAAGCCAGGTCGATGGCCGCGGCCTGATGCTACCGAATCGTGTCCTCGTCGCGATGTCGGGCGGCGTGGACTCCTCCGTCGCCGCCGCGCTGCTGGTGGAGCATGGCTATGACGTAGTCGGCGTCACCATGAAGCTGTTCTCGGACGGTTCGGAAGTCCCCGATCGTCCGTGCTGCTCCCTCGATTCCGTCAACGATGCCCGGCGCGTTTGCGAGCGGCTTGGAATTCCGCACTACGTGCTGAATATGGAGAGCCGCTTCGGCCACGATGTCATGGATGACTTCGTCGCGGAATACGTTGCGGGTCGCACTCCGATTCCATGCGTGCGCTGCAACACGTTCACCAAGTTCCGCGATCTGCTGCATACAGCTGACAGCATCGACGCACAGTGGATAGCGACTGGACATTACGCGCGCGTGCGCGATGGAGAACTGCTGCGCGGAAGCGATGACGCTAAGGATCAGACCTACTTCCTCTGGGGGATCGATCGCGCCGTGATATCGCGCATGATTCTCCCGGTCGGTGACATGACGAAGGCTGAGACACGCGCGATCGCGACACGACTCGGTCTCACGATGGTCGCCAACAAGGCGGACAGTCAGGAGATCTGCTTCGTTCCCGACGGTGATTACGTAAAGGTGATCGCGCAACGCGCCGGCGCTGATTCTCCCGCGCTGCAGCGCGGCCCGATCGTGCACAGCGACGGCCGCGTGCTTGGCGAGCACGATGGGTATGCGCGGTTCACCGTCGGCCAGCGACGCGGGCTGCCGGGCGGATTTGCAGATCCGCTATTCGTCGTGGCGATTCGGCCTGAGGATCGCGCCGTAATCGTCGGACCGCGCGAGGAACTGCTCGGCACAGGCGTAGCGGCAACTGAAGTGAACTGGCTTGTCGAGACGCCGCCCGTTCCCGGCGATCCGGTGCAGGTGCGCATCCGTCATCACTCGCCGCTTGCACATGGCGTCGTGCTGCGCGCCGAGGACGGGGAAGTCGAGATCGCTCTCGATGAGGCCGTCGTCGCGATTTCGCCCGGGCAGTCGCTCGTGATCTACAGCGGGGATCGACTGCTCGGCGGCGGATTCATCGCATCGCCGCGTCGCGCACGGACGGAATTGCCGCTGCTGGTGGGATAGGGGCCGGGCGCGGATATATCCGCGGCGGTCATCCGATTCCGAGTGCACGTAACGGGGCCAGGGGCGGAAGAATCCGCGCCCTACGCACGACCGCCAATTCGGCGCGTGGCTGGTTAATATTTTAGGCCGCCGGCCTCTGCGAATTCGCGCATCATTTTCGCCTGTTCTTCCGTCAGGTTCTCTGGCGTCGCAATCGTTAC
>Ga0207678_10000340_pt1 | contig 42133 bp, 44 predicted proteins | sample KBSC63metaG_FD_184319 | JGI IMG/M metagenome (GOLD analysis project Ga0207678, IMG submission 184319) | Corn rhizosphere microbial communities from Kellogg Biological Station, Michigan, USA - KBS C6-3 metaG (SPAdes) (version 2) | ecosystem: Host-associated > Plants > Roots > Rhizosphere > Soil ... | reverse complement strand
CGCGCGATCGCCGGGACGGTGTTCCCACCAGCCGACGCGAGCACCACCATCGCCCGACGCAGCCGCACCGCGGAGCCGGTCCCTCTTCGCACGATCTGCTGCAGCCGCCGACCTTCATGATCGGTCAGCCTGCGCACCCGGACTGGATCTGCCATCCACCCAGCCTGACGCCCAGCCAATCACCAGCCCCGAACGCTGACCGGCGTGTCACCAAACCGGCCAACGTTCATGGACACAGCACTAGCCACGGTCCGCGAGGAGGTCGCCCAGGTCCAGCAACTGCCGCGTGGCCCCGCCGAGCTGGAACTCCAGGCGCTTCGCCGCCGCGAAGTACCGGTGCACCACGTGGTCGACGTCGATGCCGACGCCGCCGTGGACGTGGACCGCCGTGTGGGCCACCCGGTGGCCGGCCTCCGCCGCCCAGAACTTCGCCGTCGCCACCGCCTCGGCGGCCGGGACGTCCGAGGTCAGCTGCCACGCCGCCTGCAGCGTCGTCAGGCGGACCGCTTCGACGTCCAGGTACGCGTCCGCGAGCCGCTGGCGGACCGCCTGGAACCCGCCGATGACGTGGCCGAACTGCTTCCGCTCGGCCGCGTACGCCGCCGTCAGCTCCAGCGCCCGCTCGACCACGCCGAGCTGCTGCGCGCACACCCCGACCGTCCCGCGCAGGCGCAGCCACTCGCCGATGTCGCCCAGCGACACCCCCGGCACGTCGGAAAGTTCCAAAATGGCCGCGTCCGCGTGGTCGACCGTCTGCTGCGGCCGCACCGAGACCCCGGCCGCGGAAGCGTCGACCAGGAACACCTCGTTCGAAGCAGCCACCAGGAACCCGTGCGCGAACGCCGCGAAAGGCACCGCCGTCTGCGCACCCGACACGCGGCCGTCCGCGGCGGTGAAGCCGGACAGCGCCACAGCGAGGACGCGTTCGCCGCGCAGCACCGGCAGCACCCAGCGGTCCACCAGCTCGGGCGTGCCGAACTCCGCCAGCGCCGCCGCCGCCATCGTGATCGACGGCAGATACGGGACCGCCGCCACCGCGCGGCCGATCTCGGTCAGCACCGCGCACTGCTCCGGCAGCCCGAACCCGCCGCCGCCGAGCGACGACGGCAGCGCGGCGTCCAGCACGCCCGCCTGGCCGAGTGCTGTCCACGCGGTCTTGTCGAAGCCGCCGGTCCCGTGCGGGTCGTGGGTGGCCTTGTCGGTCAGCAGCCGCCGGGTCAGCGCGGCGAGGTCGGCCGACGCTTCGGAAGGGGTGAAGTCCATGGTCGCTCCTAGCGCGTGACGGGCAGGCCGAGGGCGGTGGCGGCGATCATGTCCCGCTGGATCTCGTTGGTGCCGCCGCCGAAGGTGAGGATCAGCGCCGACCGGTGCAGCCGCTCGATCCGCCCGGCCAGCAGCGCCCCCGGCGAGCCTTCGCGGACGACGGCGGCCGCGCCGAGCACCTCCATCAGCAGCCGGTAGGCCTCGATCGCGAACTCGGTGCCGAACACCTTCGTCGCCGACGCCTCCGCCGGGCCGAGCTCGCTGGCCGCGGCCGCCCCGGCGATCCGCCAGTTCCGCAGCTTCAGGTACTCCGCGCCCGCGTGCACCCGCGCGAGGTTCACCCGCACCCATTCCTGGTCGATGGCGCCGGTCTCCTTCGCCCACTCCAGCACGTCGGCGAGGGCCTTGCGGATCGGCGCCGACGACGTCAGCGCGACGCGCTCGTGGTTGAGCTGGTTGGTGATCAGCGGCCAGCCCGCGTTCTCCTCGGCGACGCGCGCCGACACCGGCACGCGCACGCCGTCGTAGTAGGTCGCACTCGTCCCGGCGCCCGCGACCGTGTGCACCTTGGTCCACGAAAACCCTTCGGCGGACGTCGGCACGATGAGCATCGACAGCCCGCGGTGCTTCTTCGCGTCCGGGTCGGTCCGGACGGCGAGCCAGACGTAGTCGGCGTACTCGATCAGGCTCGTCCACATCTTCTGGCCGGTGACGACGTACTCGTCGCCGTCGCGCTCGGCGCGCGTCCGCAGCGAGGCGAGGTCCGTGCCGGCCTCCGGCTCGGAGTAGCCGATGGAGAAGTGCAGCTCGCCCGCGGCGATCTTCGGCAGGTAGAACGCCTTCTGTTCTTCGGTGCCGTAGCGCATGATGGTCGGCCCGACGGTGTTCACCGTCAGGAACGGCACCGGCACCCCGGCGACGGCCGCTTCGTCGGTGAAGATCAGCTGGTCGAGCATCGACCGGCCCTGTCCGCCGTACTCGGGTGGCCAGCCCAGCGCGAGCCAGCCGTCCTTGCCCAGCTGCCGCACGATCTCCTTGTACGCCACGCCATCGCCGTACTCGCCGCCGCCCGAGCGGAGGCCCGCCCGCCGTTCCGGCGTCATCAGCTCGGCGAAGTACTCCCGCAGCTCGGCCGCCAGCGCTTGCTGCTCCGGCGTGTAGTCGATCCGCACCCGTCACCTCCACCCGGTCCGGCTCGTTGTGGTGCCGTACCGGCTCCCGGCGTTACAGTAGAACCTGTTCTAGTTGTACCAGGGCTCGAGCGGCGGAGGAAGCATGGAGATCGGCGTCGACCGGCTGCTGTGCGAGGCGAACGCGGTGTGCGTGGGGCTCGCCCCGGACGTCTTCGACCTCGACGAGGAGGAGGAACTGGTGATCCAGCCGGGCCCGGTGCCCGATGGCCAGGTAGAACGCGTTACGAGTGCGATCAAGGGTTGCCCCAAGAACGCGCTGTTCATAGCTGGTTAGCACTGTTCACTCAGGGGTTGCTCAGAACAAGAACAGATTCTACTGTAGGCGCGAGATCCAGGACTCGACGAGGAGGTCCCGCGGTGAGCTTGACCGGCAGGACGGCGATCGTCACGGGCGCCGCCGCGGGGCTGGGCCGGGCCGAAGCGCTCGCGCTCGCCGCGGGAGGCGCCACGGTCGTCGTCAACGACATCGGCGAGCCGAAGGACGTCGTCGCCGAGATCGAAGCGGCCGGTGGCAAGGCCGTCGCGGTCGCCGGTGACGTCGGCGAACGCGCCACGGCCGACGCGCTGGTGAGCGCCGCACTCGACCTCGGCGGCCTCGACATCGTGGTGAACAACGCGGGCGTGCTGCGCGACAAGATGCTGTTCTCGATGTCCGACGACGACTGGGACACCGTGCTGCGCGTCCACCTGCGCGGCCACTTCCTGTTGTCCCGCAACGCCGCGAAGCACTGGCGCGACAAGTCCAAAGCGGACGGCGCTCCGGTGTACGGGCGGCTGGTCAACACCGCGTCCGAGGCCTTCCTCCTCGGCTCGCCCGGCCAGCCCAACTACGCCGCGGCGAAGGCGGGCATCACCGCGCTCACCATGTCGGCCGCCCGCGGCCTGGCCAAGTACGGCGTCCGCGCCAACGCGATCTGCCCTCGCGCGCGGACGGCGATGACCGAGGGCGTGTTCGGTGCTCCTCCCGCCGAGGGCGCCGATCCGCTCTCGGTCGAGCACGTCGCCCCCTTCGTCGCGTACCTCGCTTCGCCCGCGGCCGAGCAGGTCAACGGCCAGGTGTTCGTCGTGCACGGCGGCACGGTCGCGCTGGTCGAAGCCCCGCGGATCGAGCAGCGCTGGAAGCTCGACGAGCTCGAGACGTCGCTCAGCGCCTATTTCGCCGACCGCGACCCCGGCCGGATGTTCGCCGCCACCGAGATCCTGGGAGAGTCATGAGGCTGGACGGGAAGATCGCCCTGATCACCGGTGCCGCGCGCGGGCAGGGTGAGGCCGCCGCCCGCGCGTTCGTCGCCGAGGGCGCGAAGGTGGTGATCGCCGACATCCTCGACGACGAGGGCAAGCAGCTGGCCGCCGACCTCGGCGAGCAGGCCGTCTACCAGCACCTCGACGTCGGCGACGAGGACGGCTGGGCCGCCGCGATCGAGCGGGCGACGACGGAGTTCGGCAACCCGAACGTGCTGGTCAACAACGCGGGCATCCTGCATTTCTCGGAACTCGGGCAGACAAAGCTGGCCGATTACGAACGCGTGATCCGGGTGAACCAGATCGGGGCGTTTCTCGGGATGCGTTCGGTCGTTGAACCGATGACCGCCGCCGGCGGTGGCTCCATCGTCAACGTGTCCTCTGTGGAGGGTCTGGCCGGGATGCCCTACCTCGTCGCCTACACCGCGAGCAAGTTCGCGATCCGCGGCATGACCAAGGTCGCGGCGATGGAGCTGGGCAAGAAGCACATCCGGGTCAACTCGGTCCACCCCGGCGCGATCGACACCAAGATGGTCGAGACCGCGGCGGGCGGCCAGAAAGTCGACATGTCGTACGTCGGCAAGAAGGTCGCGCTGAAGCGGGTCGGGCAGCCGGAGGACGTCGCCAAGCTGGTGTTGTTCCTGGCCAGCGACGAGAGCGCGTACTGCACGGGTGCGGAATTCGTCGCGGACGGCGGCGCCACGGCGACGCACGCCCTCAACTTCTGAAGGAGAACTGCCGAAAGCTTGAGTGAACACCGCTAACCAAAAGCGGGAACCGGGTGTGGAGAAGACTCGGAGGTCAATGACGACTTACTGGGAGGTGTGGTGAGCGGAGGTACCGGCACGCTCCCGGGAACCGCGGCCCTGACCCAGGTCGGCCGCCTCGCGACGCTCTCCTGGGAAGTCCTGCGCGCGATCTTCAAGCGCCCCTTCCAGACCCGCGAATGGATCCAGCAGTGCTGGTTCTTCGCCAGCGTCACGATCCTCCCGACGGCACTGGTCGCCATCCCGTTCGGCGCGGTGATCGCGCTGCAGCTCGGCTCGCTGACCGCGCAGATCGGCGCCCAGTCGTTCACCGGCGCGGCCAGTGCGCTCGCCATCGTGCAGCAGGCCAGCCCGCTGATCACGGCGTTGCTGGTCGCGGGCGCGGGCGGCAGCGCGGTCTGCGCGGACATCGGCGCGCGCAAGATCCGCGAAGAGATCGACGCCATGGAAGTCCTCGGCGTCAACCCGATCCAGCGGCTCATCGTGCCGCGGGTGCTCGCCGCGATGGTCGTTTCGGTGCTGCTGAACGGCTTGGTCAGCGTGGTCGGCGTGCTCGGCGGCTACTTCTTCAACGTCGTCCTGCAGGGCGGCACGCCCGGCGCGTACCTGGCCAGCTTCAACGCCCTCGCCCAGGTGCCGGACCTCTGGGTCAGCGAGATCAAGGCGCTGCTGTACGGCTTCGTCGCGGGGGTCGTCGCCGCCTTCCGCGGGCTGAACCCGGCGGGCGGGCCGAAGGGCGTCGGCGACGCCGTCAACCAGGCCGTCGTGATCACGTTCCTGCTGCTGTTCCTGATCAACGTCGTGCTCACCGCGATCTACCTGCGGATCGTCCCGCCCAAGGCGATGTGATGACCGCCGAACCCCTGGACGCCGACCGGACGCTCGAGTACGTCGCGCGCCCGGGCCAGAGCCTGGAGGGGCTCGGCAAGCAACTCGCGTTCGCGGTGAAAGCGCTCGCCTGGTCGCCGCGGACGATCCGCCGCTACAGCCGGGAAACCCTGCGGCTGCTCACCGAAGTCTGCTTCGGCACCGGCGGCCTCGCGGTCATCGGCGGCACGCTCGGCGTGATGATCGGGATGACGCTCTTCACCGGCCTGATCGTCGGCCTGCAGGGCTATTCCGCGCTCAACCAGCTCGGCACGGCCGCGCTCACCGGCTTCATCTCCGCCTACTTCAACACCCGCGAAGTCGCGCCGCTCTCGGCCGGGCTCGCGCTGTCCGCCACGGTCGGCTGCGGCTTCACCGCCCAGCTCGGCGCGATGCGGATTTCCGACGAGATCGACGCCCTCGAAGTCATGGGCGTGCCGAGCATGCCGTACCTGGTGACGACCCGGGTGCTCGCCGGGGTCGCCGCGGTGATCCCGCTGTACGCGGTCGGCCTGCTCTCGAGCTACCTCGCCTCGCGGCAGATCACCATCTGGCTCTACGGCCAGTCCGCGGGCACCTACGACCACTACTTCACGCTCTTCTTGCCTCCCGGCGACGTCTTGTGGTCGTTCGGGAAGGTGATCGTGTTCAGCGTGCTCGTGATCCTTTCCCATTGTTATTACGGCTTCAACGCCAGCGGCGGCCCGGCCGGCGTCGGCGTCGCGGTCGGCCGCGCGGTGCGGACGTCGATCGTGCTGATCTCGGTGCTGGACTTCTTCCTGTCGCTGGCGATCTGGGGCGCGAACACCACGGTGAGGATCTCGGGATGAGGCGCGAGCTCTGGCAGCGGCTCCGGTACCAGGTGCTGGGGCTCGTCTTCCTGCTCGTCGCCGCCCTGTTCATCGCGCTCACGCTCGCCGTCTACCACAAGGCGTTCACGCCGGTGACGCTGGTGAAGCTCGAGACCGACCGCGTCGGCAGCCAGCTGCGCACCGGCGGCGACGTCAAGGTCCGCGGCATGCTCGTCGGCGAAGTCCGGTCGGTCCTGGCCAAAGGCGACCACGCCGAGCTGGAGCTGGCCCTCGACCCGGGCAAGACGCACGTCATCCCGAAGAACGTCTCCGCGCGCCTGCTGCCGAAGACGCTGTTCGGCGAGCGGTACGTCGCCCTGCAGCTGCCCGGGAAGGCCGACGGCCCGATCCAGGCCGGCGACGTCATCCCGCAGGACCGCAGCAGCGCCGCGATCGAGCTGCAGAAGGTCCTCGACGACGTGATGCCGCTGCTGCAGGCGGTCCAGCCCGAGAAGCTGTCGAGCACGCTGACCGCGGTGGCGACCGCGCTCGACGGCCGCGGCAAGCAACTCGGCGAGACCCTGGTCCAGCTGAGCGACTACCTCGGCAAGCTCAACCCGTCGCTGCCCGACGTCAAAGCCGACATCACCGGCCTGGCGAACGTGGCGAACACCTACGACAAGGCCGCGCCGGACATCCTGCAGGCGTTGTCGGATCTCACCACCACGAGCCGGACCATCGTCGACCAGCGCGCACAGCTGAGCGACCTCTTCGCCACGGTCACCGCGGCTTCGGTGGACCTCACGAACTTCCTGCAGGTCAACAAGGACAACCTGATCCGGCTCACCACCGCCATCCAGCCGACCCTGGACGTGCTCGCCAAGTACGCGCCCGAGTACCCGTGCTTGATGCGGCAGCTCGCCGAGTCGGTGCCGCGGGCGGAGCTGGCGTTCGGCAAGGGCACCGCGCACCCCGAGGTCAGCCGGGTCACCATCGAGTTCGCCGCCAGCCGCGGCAAGTACCTCCCCGGTGTCGACGAGCCGAAGTACGAGGACAAGCGCGGGCCGCGCTGCTACCCGAGCGTCCCGCACCCCGGGGTGTGGCCGCAGTACCCGCCGGACGGCGCGATCAAGGACGGCTCCAGCAAGCCCGCGCCGCCGAAGTACCCGCCGGAGGAGCTGCCCGCCGGGGGTGGCGCCATCGGCGGCGACGGCACGATCGTCGGCTCGGCCTACGAGAACGACCTGATCGATCTGCTCGCGTCGCCCGCCCTCGGCACTTCGCCGGGGAACGTGCCCGGCTGGGCGGGCCTGCTCGTCGGGCCGCTCTACCGCGGGGCGGAGGTGGAGCTGAAATGAGGAGTTTCCTCCCGTCCCTGATCAAGCTCGCGGTGTTCGCCGTCGTCACCGTGCTGATGACCGGGATCCTCGCGGCCACCATCGCGAACACCAACTTCGGCGAGACCTCGGGCTACCTCGCCAAGTTCACCGACGCGTCCGGGCTCAAGGAAGGCGACGACGTCCGCATCGCCGGGGTGAAGGTCGGCCAGGTCGACACGATCGGGGTCGTCGAGGGCGAACGGAACCTCGCCCAGGTCCGGTTCGACGTCGAGCACACCTACCGGCTGCCGGAGACGGTGACCGCGACGATCAAGTACCGCAACCTGGTCGGCCAGCGCTACCTCGCGCTCGGCACCGACGTCCCCGGTGACAAGGCCCTGCCCGAAGGCGGCACGATCCCGCCCGAGCGCACGAAACCCGCGTTGAACCTCACCGTCCTGTTCAACGGCTTCAAGCCGCTCTTCAAGGCGTTGAGCCCGAAGGACGTCAACCAGCTCTCGGCCGAGATCATCAGCGTCTTCCAGGGCGAAGGCGGCACGATCACCAGCCTGCTGCAGCACACCGCGTCCCTCACGACGGCGATCGCGAGCAAGGACCAGGTGATCGGCCAGGTCATCGCGAACCTCAACACCGTGCTCGGCACGGTCAACGCCCACGGCGTCCAGCTCGGCGACCTCGTCGAGCAGACCCAGAAGCTGGTCAGCGGGCTGGCCGAGCAGCGCAAGCCGATCGGCGAGGCGGTCAGCGCGCTCGGCGACCTCGCCGTGTCGACCACCGGCCTCCTGGCCGACGCGCGCCCGGCGCTCAAGGACGACGTCGCCAAGCTCGGTGTCCTGTCGCAGAACCTCGGCGACTCCGGCGAGCTGCTCAACCACCTCCTCGAGGTGCTGCCGGGCAACCTGCAGAAGTTCACCCGGACCCTGAGCTACGGCAGCTGGTTCAACTACTACCTGTGCGGGATCACCGGCACCATCGGCATTTCCTCGCTCGACATCACCCTGCCGATCATCCCGATCCCCGGCACGCAGCGCGCGGAGAGGTGCGGTCCGTGAAGCCGCTGAAGGAACGCAACCAGGCGGGAGTCGGCGCGGTCGCGCTCGTGCTGATCGTGCTCGTCACGGCCACGACGTACTTTTCCGACCAGCTGCCGTTCTTCGGCAACGGCACGACGTATTCGGCCTACTTCGGCGAGTCCGCCGGGCTGGCGGCGGACAACGAGGTCCAGGTCGCCGGCGTCAAGGTCGGCACGGTGTCGTCGGTGCAGCTGGCGGGCAAACAGGTCCTGGTTCGGTTTCGGGTGAAGGACGTCCGGGTCGGCGACGCCACGACCGCGTCCATCGAGATCAAGACGCTGCTGGGGGAGAAGTACCTCGCGCTCGACCCGAAGGGCAGTGGCGCGCAGGCGCCGAACGACACCATCCCGCAGGCGCGCACCAGGACGCCGTTCCAGCTGCAGGACGCCTTCGAACAGCTGTCGACGACGGTCGGCGACATCGACACGAAACAGCTCGCGGACAGCTTCAACGCGCTCTCGGACAGCCTCAAGGACAGCCCGCAGTACCTGAAGGACACGCTGACCGGGCTGTCGTCCTTGGCGAAGACGGTGTCCTCCCGCGACGCCGACCTGCACACGCTGCTGGCCAACACGAGCCAGGTGTCGAAGACACTGTCCGACCGCAACGCCCAGCTGCAGCGCGTGATCAGCGACGGCAACCTGCTGCTCACCGAGCTGCAGAACCGCAAGCAGGCCATCAACGCCCTGCTCACCGGCACCCAGCAGCTCTCGCAGCAGCTGACCGGGCTGGTCCAGGACAACCGCGACCAGCTCAAGCCGACGCTGGAGAAGCTCGGGAAGGTGACCGACATCCTGCAGCGCAACCAGGGCAACCTCGACAAGAGCCTGCAGCTGATGGCGCCGTTCGCCCGCGTCGGCGCGAACGCCACCGGCAACGGCCGCTGGTTCGAGGGCTACCTGTGCGGGCTGCTGCCGCCGACGATCACCGCGGGCGGCCTGCACATCAACCCCGAAGGCTGCACCCCGCCGATCGCGGCGCCGAACCAGGGGGTGGGCCGCCGATGACCATCCACACCGCCCGCGGCCGCAACCTGGTGACCTGGCTGGCGTTCGCCTGCATCCTCGCGCTGATCGTCACGGCCGGGCTCTACCTGGTGTTCCGGTCTTCGAACGGCACCAAGCTCTCCGCGTACTTCGGCAAGACCGTCGGGCTGTACGCGGGTTCGTCGGTGCGGGTGCTCGGCGTGCCGGTCGGCGCGGTCACCGACGTCACGCCCGAGGGTGACGCAGTCCGCGTGGACATGCAGGTCGACGACGTGTCGCTGCCCGCCGACGTCGGCGCGGTCGTCGTCGCGCCGAGCCTGGTCAGCGACCGGTACGTCCAGCTCACCCCGGCCTACGACAGCGGTCCCGTGCTCGCTTCGGGAACGGTGCTCGCGAAGGACCGCACGGCCACGCCGGTGGAACTGGACGACCTGTACTCGAGCCTCGACAAGCTGTCGACGGCGCTGGGCCCGAACGGCGCCAACAAGAACGGTGCGCTGTCCGGCGTCCTGGACACCGCGGCGAACACGTTGAAGGGCAACGGCGCTTCGCTCAACTCGACCGTCGGGCAGCTGGCAGAGCTCGCGAAAACCCTCGACGGCTCGAAGGACGACCTGTTCTCGACCGTGCAGAACCTCAACTCGTTCACCGGCGCGCTGGCCCAGAGCGACCAGCAGCTCAACGAGTTCTACGGCCGTGTCGCCGACGTCAGCCGGTTCCTCGCGGCGGACTCTTCCGAGGTCGGCGCCGCCTTGCAGTCGCTCGGTGGCGCGCTCGGTGACGTCCAGCAGTTCGTCAACGACAACAAGACGGCGCTGGAATCCAATGTGGACAAACTGGCGTCGCTGTCGAAGGTCCTCGTCGACCAGCGTGCTTCGCTCGCCGAGGTGCTCGACATCGCGCCGACCGGCGCCACGAACTTCATCAACTCCTACGACGCGGCGTCGGGCACCATCGCCGTCCGCGACAACCTGAACGAGCTGACCAACCCGCCGATCCTCACCGCGTGCCGCCTGATCAGCTCGTTCACGCCCAAGGAAGTCCCCGACACGCTGGGGAACATCTGCAAGCAGCTGGCGCCGGTCCTCGACGGGGCGTTGAAGCTGCCGACGATCCCGCAGGTGCTCAACTCGCTGCAGAACGGGACGCTGCCGCCGTTGCCGCTCCCGCTCGTCGACGTCATGGAACAGCTGTCGGGCGGTGCGAAGTGAAGGGGCGCAGGCGGATCGCCGGGGCGCTGGCCGGGGTGCTCGTGCTGGCCGGGTGCAGCGACGGCGGGTTCAACGGCCTCTACGGCACGCCGCTGCCGGGCGGCGCCGACGTCGGCGACCACCCGTACCACGTCACCGCGCTGTTCACCGACGTGCTCGACCTGGTGCCGCAGTCCAGCGTCAAGGTCAACGACGTCGCCGTCGGGCGCGTCGACAAGATCACCCTGACCCCGGACACGCGGTCGGCGCTGGTGGCGATGACCGTCAACGGCGACATCGCGCTGCCCGCCAACGCCCGCGCCGAGCTGAAGCAGTCTTCGCTGCTGGGCGAGAAGTTCGTCGAGCTGAGCGTGCCGACCGCGGAACCGGCGGCGGGGAAACTCGGCGACGGCGGGCAGATCCCGCTCGGGCGCACCAACCGCAACCCCGAGGTCGAGGAGGTGCTCGGCGCGCTTTCGCTGCTGCTCAACGGCGGCGGCGTCGAGCAGATCCAGAAGATCAGCCACGAGCTCAACGACGCGTTGTCGGGCAACGAGCCGGAGATCCGCGCGCTGCTGTCCCGGGTGGACGAACTGGCCACCCAGCTCGACGGGCACAAGACCGAGATCCTGCGCGCGATCGACGGTCTCGCGAAGCTGTCGAAGACGTTGACGGGCCAGACGCAGAACCTGACGAACGCGCTCGACAACCTCGCGCCGGGCCTGAAGGTCGTCACGGACCAGCGCGACCAGCTCGTGAGCATGCTGAACGCGCTGAACACGCTCTCGGGGGTCGCGGTGGACACCGTGACGAGGAGCCGTGACCAGCTCGTCGCGAACCTCAAGGCGCTGCAGCCGACGTTGACGAAGCTCGGCGAGGCGGGCCAGAACCTGCCGAACGCGCTGCAGATCCTGCTGACGTATCCGTTCCCGGACTACGCGGGCAACGTGATCAAGGGTGACTACGCGAACGTCGAGGCGAACGTGAACCTCGACCTGGACGTGCTGATCTCGAACTTCGCGAACTCGTCGCAGCCGCCGATCGCCCTGCCGTCCGGGCAGCCTCCCGCCGTCGCGCCCCCGCTGCCGCTGCCCGACCTGGGTTCGGGGCCGGCGGCCGCGGGGCCGGGATTGCTGGGCGGGCTGCTCGGCCTGATCGGGGGCGGCCGGTGACCCGCAAGGTCCGGATCCAGTTGTTCGCGTTCGTCGTCATCGCGGTGGTTTCGGTCGTCTACGCCGGCGGCCGGTACGCCGGGCTGGATCGGCTGTTCGGCAACCGCGGCTACGTCGTCACGGCGCAGCTGACCGATTCCGGCGGCATCTTCGTCAACTCCGAGGTCGCCTACCGCGGGGTCACGGTCGGCCGGGTGACGTCGATGACGCTCACCGAGCACGGTGTCGACGTCGCCCTCGACATCGACGCGGGCGCGCCGGACATCCCGGCCGACGCGCACGCGCAGGTGGCGAACCGCTCGGCGGTGGGGGAGCAGTTCGTGGACCTGCTCCCGCAGCACAACGGCGGCCCGTTCCTGAAGGACGGTTCGGTGATCACGGCGGACCGGACGTCGCTGCCGCCGTCGCCGGACACCGTGCTCTCGCACCTGGACGATCTCGTCGCGAGCGTGCACCCGGAGTCGCTGCGGACGGTCGTCGACGAGACGTACAACGCGTTCGCGGGGGCGGGCCCGGAGCTGCAGCAACTGCTGGACAGCACAGGGTCGCTGACCGCCGTGGCCGCGCAGTACGTGCCGCAGACGCAGGGGCTGCTGGCGAACTCGCGGATCGTGCTCGGCACCCAGGAGCGGCAGGCGGCGAACATCACCGACTTCGCTTCCGGGCTGCGCACGATCGCCGGGCAGCTCAAGAAGTCCGACCCGGACCTGCGGCGGGTGATCGCGCAGGCGCCGCAGCTGAGCCGGCAGATCAGCGACGTGCTGGCCGCGTCCGGCACCGACCTGGGCGTGCTGTTCGCCAACCTGCTGACCACCGCGCAGATCACGACGTCCCGGAAGGACTCGATCGAGGAACTGCTGGTCGCGTACCCGATCATTTCGGCGTTCTCGCCGTCGACGTCCCCGGACGGCACCGGTCACCTGGGTGTGGTGTTCAACTTCTTCGACCCGGCTTCGTGCACGAAGGGGTACGAAGGCACGAAGCAGCGTCCGGCGAACGACGAAACCGAAGCACCGGTGAACGTGAACGCCTATTGCGCCGAGCCGCCGGGCAGCCCGACCGGCGTGCGCGGGGCGCAGAACGCGCCCTACGCGGGAAAGCCGCCCGCCATCCCGGCGGCGCCTCAGCAGCAGGCCGCGTCGGCGCCCCAGCAGCTGCCCGGGATGCTGAGCCTGCTCACCGGGCCGTCTTCCGGCGGGCTCGGCCGGCTGCTGGGCGCGCCGTGAAGCTGCGTCTCCTGGTGGTTTTGGCGGTCCTGTCGGTGCTGGCGGCGGCTTTCTCCGGCTGGTCGTGGTGGCGCGCGGCGGCCGACGACTCCTTGGCCCGCGGCCGTGAGCGCGACGCGGTCCTGGCGGCGGCCGGCCCGGCGTTGGTCACGCTGAACACGATCGACTACCGCACGGCGGCCGCGGACGTCGACCGCTGGATCACGGCGACGACGGGCCAGTACGGCAAGGACCTCACGGGCGACCGCCAGCTGCAGATCGACCGGGCGGCTTCGGCTCGCACGGTTTCCACGGCGTCGCTGGTCCAGGCGGCGGTGACGGAAATCGACGTCCCCCACGGGACAGCACGGCTCCTGGCGGTGCTGGACGTCCGGGTGTCGACGGGCGGCAACGCCGACGCGCCCCGCCTGAACCGCTTGACCGTGGACGTGTCCCACTCCCCGGACGGGTGGAAGATCGCGGGCGTTCAGGCGGCGGGCTCATGACCAGGGTGCTGGTTCTGGTGGTGGCGCTCGCCCTGGGCTGCACGGTGTGGTTCGGCATCGAGGCGGCATCGCTGTCCCCGGGCGACAACCAGGCCCTGGTGGACCTCCCGGCCACTTCCGACGTTTCGTCCCAGGTCGGTGACGCGGTCAAGGCGGTGTTTTCCTACGACTACGCGAACCTGGCCCGCACCGAGCGGGCGGCTTCGGAGGTCCTGACCGGGGACGCGGTCGGCCAGTACCGGACCCAGTTCGCTTCGGCGCGGACCCGGGCGACGGCGGAGAAGCTGATCCGCACGACCACGGTCCGGGCGATCGGGGTGCGGTCCCTGCGGGGGGACTCCGCGGACCTGCTCCTGTTCCTGGACCAGCAGACGGTGGCCCAGGGCGGGGGAGCGCCGACGTCGTCGGTGGCCCAGCTGGCGGTGACCGCGCGGCGGGTGGACGGTCGCTGGAAGCTGGCCACCCTCACGGCACTCTAGTCCGAAAGCGACATAACTGTCCTAACGGGACAGGTAACCCGGACGGTGGAGATCACACTGTGCCGCCCGATGTGCGCGGTTAGGGTCGGTGGCATGACTACCAGCGCGTTCGACGCTTCCGCCGTCGTCGGTGGCCTCCGCACGTTCTTCACCGGCGGCGTCACCCGGCCCCTGGCCTGGCGTCGCACCCAGCTGACGGCCCTCAAGACGATGCTCACCGAGCAGGCCGGCGCTTTCCTCGACGCGCTCTACGCGGACCTGCACAAGAACGCCGTCGAGGCGCAGCGCGCGGAGCTCGACCTGGTGATCGCCGAGATCGACCACACGCTGGACAACCTGGACACCTGGCTGGCGCCCGAGGGCGTCGAACTGCCGTCGCGGCTGCTGCCCGCCGCCGGCCGGGTGGTGCGTGACCCGCTGGGTGTGGTGCTGATCATCGGCCCCTGGAACTACCCGCTGCAGCTCGTCCTCGCCCCGCTCGTCGGCGCGCTGGCGGCGGGCAACGTCGCCGTGCTGAAGCCCAGCGAGCTGTCCCCGAGCGTGTCCGCGGCGATCGCCGAGCACGTGCCCGCCTACCTCGAGGGCGTCAAGGTCGTCGAGGGCGCCATCCCGGAGACGACGGCGCTGCTGGAGCAGAAGTTCGACCACATCTTCTACACCGGCAACGGGGTGGTCGGCCGGATCGTGATGACGGCGGCGGCCAAACACCTCACCCCGGTGACGCTGGAGCTGGGCGGCAAGAGCCCGGCGGTGGTCGAGCCGGGCGCCGACCTGGCGGTCACCGCGCAGCGGCTCGCCTACGGGAAGTTCGCCAACGCCGGGCAGACCTGCGTCGCGCCGGACTACGTGCTCGCCGTCGGCGGCACCGGACCGGAGCTGGCGAAGCACCTGGACACCACGATCCGCGCGATGTACGGCGACGACCCGGCCGCGAGCCCGGTGTACGGCCGGATCATCAACGAACGCCACTTCGACCGGCTGGCCGGCCTGCTGGAGTCCGGGCACCCGGTGGTCGGCGGGCAGCACGACCGGGACGGCAAGTTCATCGCCCCGACCGTGCTGACCGAGGTGGCACCGGACGCGCCGGTGATGCAGCAGGAGATCTTCGGCCCGATCCTGCCGATCATCGACGTCCCGGACGTCGACGCCGCGATCGCGTTCATCAACGAACGCGACAAGCCGCTCGCGCTGTACGCGTTCACCGGCTCGGAAGAGACGAAAGCGCGGCTGCGGACGGAAACGTCGTCGGGCGGGCTGGTGTTCGGCACGGCGATCGTCCACCTGGGCGTGCCCGACCTGCCCTTCGGCGGCGTCGGCGAGAGCGGCATGGGCCGGTATCACGGCCGCTACTCGATCGACAGCTTCAGCCACATCAAGGCCGTGCTGGACAAGCCGCTCACGCCGTAGCGGTCTTGGTCAGAGCTGCTTGAAGAAGTCCAGCAGGGCTGTGTTGACGTCGCCGGGGCGTTCCATCTGGACCCAGTGGCCCGCCTCGGGGACGTCGACGACGCCACGCAGGTCCGAGGCCCGGGCGGCGATCCCCGCGGTGTCGGTGAACGCACGGGTGAGGTCCGCCTCGCCGCAGAGGTAGAAGGCGGGCGGGGTGATCACCGCGTCCTGCCACGGCGCGAGCAGGGACCAGCTGCGGTCGATGTTGCGGTACCAGTTCAGCCCGCCGGTGAACCCGGAGCGGGCGAACGACGCCACCGCGACGTCGATGTCCTCTTCGGACAGCCAGCCGGGCAGCACGCCGGGGTCGGTGAACAGGTCGAGGAAACCCGAACCGGCCGGGACGATCGGGGCCTGGGTGCTGCCGCCGCCGAGCAGTTTCCGGAAGGTGGTGCGCAGGTCGGCGGCGAACTCGGCTTCGGCGATCCCCGGCTCCTGGAAGTAGAGCTGGTAGAAGCCGTCGCCGAAGTGCCGGCGGAGTGCGCTCAGCGGGGGCACCGGGGACCGCGGGGCGGGTGGCACGCTGATCCCCGCGACGCCGCGGACCAGGTCGGGCCGCAGCAACGCGGTGTTCCAGGCGACCGGCGCGCCCCAGTCGTGCCCGACGACGATCGCCTGATCGGCGCCGAGCGCGCCGATCAGGCCGACGACGTCACCGACGAGGTGCAGCATCGTGTACTGGCCGGCGTCTTCGGGGCAGTCGCTGCGCCCGTAGCCGCGCTGGTCGGGCGCGACGACGTGGTATCCGGCGTCGGCGAGCGGCCGCATCTGGTGCCGCCAGGAGTGCGAAGTTTCCGGCCAGCCGTGCAGCAGCAGGACGAGCGGGCCCGCACCCTCTTCGGCGAGGTGGATCGACAGGCCGTTGACGGTGACGGTGCGGTGGGTGAGCACTGGTTTCCCCTTTGACGTGGAGGCGGCGCGCTACGGCCGGCGGCTCTTGCGCAGGTAGCCGGCCAGCGAAACGAGCGCCAGCGCGGTGTTCACCGCGGAGATGGCGGTCGTGACCTTCGCCGCTTTGGCCGGGAGTTCGCCGCGCCGGCCGGCGTAGGCCGCGGCGGCGGTGTCGGTGGCGTGGATCAGGACGGCTTGGGACAGGACGCGGCGGGCCGAGGCGTCGCTCGTGCGCAGGGTGAAGAGGTCCAGCCCGAGGATCAGGGTGCGGATGCCGAACATCCGGGCGGGGTAGACGAATCGCTTGTCCTCGCCCAGTTCGCCACCGAGTTGTTCGGCCATCCGGCCGGCCGCGAAGAGACCGGCCGCGCCGTTGAAGATGCGGATGCCGGCCAGCGTCTTGCGGGTCACGTCTGCAGTGTTCATGGCCTCATCCTTGTCGTCGGTGTGCCCGGCAGGTCGAGGTGGCCGTCGCTCCTGCTTATAACTTACAAGTAAGTAAGGAGTCAGACCAGCAGTTCCCCTGTGGTTCCGCCCACTCGCGGCCCCCTGCTCCGGCTCAGCCGTCCCAGACCGCCGCGCCCTGGCGGACGACCTCCACATCGGACTGTTCCTCGACCGGCCACAGCTCAACCACGTACCGGTAGTGCTCGCCGAACTCGTGCTCGTTCCACGTCGTCGGCGGCGGGCCCGCCGGGACGTAGGACACCCGGGCCCGGTACAACCCCGGCAGGACCGAAAAGTACCGTTCCTGCGACGGGTAGTCCGACGGCCCGGAAATCACCAGCCGGCCGCTCGGAACCGGAAGATCCGCCTCCACCACGTGCTCCGCGTCAGGAGGCAAGGGCGGCGGCGAGGGCACCAACGTCACCGAAGACTCGACCACGTCCGAGCGGGCCGTCGCGATGGCGAAACCACCCGGCTCCACCCCGATCCGGTGGGATTCCACCGCCGGGGAAGTCCAGCCGCTGCCCGTCAGGCGGAAGCGGGAGTCCCGCACCGAGAACTGGCGCTGGTCGGCGTGGACGACGAGATGCACACCAACCACCCTAGCCAGGACCCGCCCCGAAATGGTATCGACGGCGGGTTTAGCGTTGACGGCATGACCACTGCTTCCGTCGACGTCGACACGGCCCGCAGCGACTACGCGGCCCTGGTCGGCCGAGGCCTCTCCCTGGACATCACCCGCGGCAAGCCGTCGCCCCAGCAGCTCGATCTCTCGAACGCGCTGCTCGCCCTCCCGGGTGAGGGCACCTTCAAGGCCGAGGACGGCACCGACGTCCGCAACTACGGCGGCCTCAACGGCCTGCCGGAGCTGCGCCGCATCTTCGCCGGCGCGCTGCAGGTGCCCGCCGGGCAGCTGCTCGCCGCGGGCAACTCCAGCCTCGAGCTGATGCACGACGCCGTCGTCCAGGCCCTGCTGAGCAAGCTGCCCGGTGCCGAGCGCCGCTGGGCCGACGAGCCGCAGGTGAAGTTCCTCGCCCCCGTCCCGGGCTACGACCGCCACTTCGCGCTCACCGAGCGCTTCGGCATCGAGCTCGTCCCCGTCGCGATGACCGACGAGGGCCCCGACATGGACGCCGTCGAGACGCTGGTCGCCGAAGACCCGGCCGTCAAGGGCATCTGGTGCGTGCCGAAGTACAGCAACCCCACCGGGGTCACGTTCAGTGACGACGTGGTCAAGCGGCTCGCCACCATGCGCACCGCGGCGTCCGACTTCCGGATCTTCTGGGACAACGCCTACGCCGTGCACCACCTCACCGAAGACGAGCCCGAGCTGGCCGACCTGCTCGCGCTGGCGACCGAGGCGGGCAACGCCGACCGCGTCTTCGTCTTCGGCTCGACCTCGAAGATCACCCTCGCCGGGGCCGGCGTCGGCTTCTTCGGCGCGTCCGAGGCCAACCTCGCCTGGTGGACCGGCAACATCGGCAAGCGCACGATCGGCCCGGACAAGGTCAACCAGCTGCGCCACGCGCACTTCCTCAAGGACTCCGACGGCGTCCGCGCCCACATGCGCAAGCACGCCGAGATCATCGGCCCGAAGTTCGCCGCCGTCGACCGCATCCTCACCGAAGAGCTGTCCGACCTGGCGTCCTGGACCAAGCCGACCGGCGGGTACTTCATCACGCTGACCGTCCCGCAGGGCACCGCGAAGGAGGTCGTGCGGCTGGCGAAGGAGGCCGGTGTCGCGCTGACCCCCGCCGGGGCGACCCACCCGCACGGGAACGACCCGGCCGACGCCGTCATCCGGATCGCGCCGACCTTCCCGAAGCTGGAAGAGGTCGAAGAGGCCGTCCGCGCGCTCGCCGTGTGCGTCCGGCTCGCCGTCGCGCAGCGCGGCTGACCAGGGCAAACGCAAGTCGATCAAAATTTTTCCCGTTTTGACCGAGCCGGGGGCCGTCCAGGTACGTATGACCGGTGGGTGAGGTGGACGAACTCGTCACGAGAGGACGTCCCCCGGTGTTCGGAAAACGCTACACAGAGCAGCTGATCGAGCGCAGCGCGGAGAACGCGACCGACCGCCGCCGCTTCCTCAAGGCTGCGGGAGCGGCGGGGCTCGGCGTCGCGGGTGCCGGTGCGCTCGGCACGGCGCTGTCGCTGGGCCTCGGCTCGGCAGGTGCCACACAGCAGTACGGTGCGCAGGGAGGTGACAAGGCGAAGGAGGCGGCGAGCGACGCCGCCGTGCTGAACTTCGCGTTGAACCTCGAGTACCTCGAGGCGAACCTGTACTCGTTCGCCGCCTACGGCTACGGGCTGAACGAGAAGTACGTCAACGGCGTCGGCAACCTCGGCAAGGTCTCCGGCGGCCACGGCGTCAAGTTCAAGAGCGAGCAGACGAAGCAGATCGTCCAGGAGATCGCCGGCGACGAGGTCGCCCACGTGAACTTCCTGCGCAAGGCGCTGGACAAGGCCGCCGTCGCGCAGCCGGAGATCGACTTCCAGAACAGCTTCACCGCGGCCATGCAGGCCGCGGGCGTGATCAAGCAGGGCCAGACGTTCGACCCGTTCGGCAGCGAGAACAACTTCCTGCTCGCCGCCTACCTGTTCGAGGACGTCGGCGTGTCGGCCTACAAGGGCGCGGCGCCGCTGGTGAACAACAAGACGTTCCTCGACGCGGCGGCGGGCATCCTCGCGGTCGAGGCGTACCACGCGGGCATCATCCGCTCGGCGCTGTTCGAGCGCGGCCTCGGCGACCTCACGAACAAGATGTCCGACGCCCGCGACAGCCTCGACGGCAAGGCCGACGACGACGAAGGCGTCATCAAGGACGGCAAGGCGAACCTCGTCCCGACGGACGCGAACGGCATCGCGTTCGGGCGCTCCGCCGAGCGCGTGCTCAACATCGCCTACCTCAACCCGGACAAGGTGTCTTCGGGTGGCTTCTACCCGCGCGGCCTGAACGGCGACATCGCCACCAGTGGTGCGAAGGAGAAGTAGGCCTCGCGTGCCGCCGCCACGGTAACGTCACAGGCGGCGGCACGCGGAGTCGACGGGGGGCCGCGAAGTGCGTGTTCGCGATCGGTGCCGACCAGCCGGTGACCGATAGCGTCCTTCGCGGCGTACGGCGTCGAGCTCGTCGCCCCGGACGGGCTGCGCTATACCGCGTCCTCCAGGACGAGGCCGCGCGCCGCGGTGTCCCGCTGGAGCGCGGGCCAGAACGGGATCGCCAAGATCACCGCCTGACGCCGCACGAATCGCGCACGACCAGTTTCGTGGGCAGCAGCACCGGTTCCGGAGTCGTCGAGGACTCGAGCATGGCCAGCAACGCGCCCGCTGCCGCGGTGCCGAAGCCCGGTTTGTCCTGGGCCACCGTCGTCAGCGCCGGGTCCACCAGGGACGCCACCTCGATGTCGTCGAACCCCACCACGGCCAGGTCCGCCGGCACCCGCAGCCCGGCCGCGCGGGCCGCCAGCAGGGCGCCGACCGCCATTTCGTCGCTGGCCGCGAACACCGCCGTCGGCGGGTTCTTGCGGGCCAGGAGCCGTCGCATGCCGACGAAGCCGCTCTCCCGGTAGAAGTCCCCGCCGACCACGAGGTCCTCGGTCACCGGCAGCCCGGCTTCGGCCAGCCCGCGCCGGTACCCCTCGGTGCGGGCGGTCGCCGGCGCGTTGCCGCGCGGGCCGGTGATCGTCGCGATCCGGCGGTGCCCCAGTGCGGCCAGGTGCCGGACCGCTTCCGCCGCGCCGCCTGCGTTGTCGGACGTCACGTGCGTGGCCCGCGGCCCGGAGATGGCGACGTCCAGTGCGACGCACGGCAGGCCGGACTGGGCGAACGTGGTGAAGGCGTCGGCGTCCGTCCCGCTGTCGATGAGCACCAGCCCGGCCAGGTGGTGCCGGCGGGTCATGCTCACGTAGGCGATCGGATCGGCCAGTGACACGCCCGGGTGGCGGTCGCGGGCGTCGTCGCTCGTCGCGAGCAGCAGCAGGTGGTAGCCGTGCGAGCTCAGCGCGGATTTGAGGCCCAGCAACAGATCCTGCAGGAACGGGTGCCGCCAGCCGGGGCGCCGGTGGTCGGTGTCCCAGACCAGCCCGACCATCGCCGACTGCTGCCGCGACAGCGCGCGCGCCGACTCGTTCGGCGAAAAATCGAGGTCCCGCGCCACGCGTTCGACGCGTTCGCGCGTGGTCGCGCTGACCGTGGCCGGGCGGTTGAAAACCCGTGACACGGTCGCGACGGAAACCCCGCAGAGCTGTGCGACTTCGCGGGCGGTGACCATGGTGACCTCCTGGCTTGTAACCGGTTACATCTGTAGCACACGAGTCCTGACTGCGTAAATGCCAACCCGCGTTATAAGTTCGTTACTTGACGGAAGGGTGCTGGGAGCGCTCTCATGGGACCCGCGTTTTCCGACCGGCCCGCAGAACAACGGAGATCTCATGCGCCCGAAAACGAGAAACCGCCGGATCCGCCTGCTCGCCGGGGTGGGCGCCACCCTGGTCGCGCTCACCGCGGTGAGCGCCTGCGGGGACAGCGGCGCCGCCGGCGGCAAGGTCAAGCTGAGCCTCGGCCTGTTCGGCAACTTCGGCTACACCGACCTGATCAAGGAGTACCAGGCGGCGCACCCGGACATCGAGATCACCGAACGGACCGCCGCCTACTCCGACCACCACAAGAACCTCGCCGCGCACCTGGCCACCGGCGCCGGTGCCGCGGACGTCGAGGCCATCGACACCGGCTATGTGGCCCAGTTCAAGGCGACGCCGGACAAGTTCGTCGACCTGAACACCGTCGGCGGGGACAAGCTCAAGGACCGCTGGCTGGGCTGGAAGTGGGCCGCGTCGCTGGGCAAGGGCGGGCAGCAGATCGGCTACGGCACCGACGTCGGCGGCCTGGCCATCTGCTACCGCCGCGACTTGTTCAAGACCGCCGGGCTGCCCGAGGACCGGGACGCCGTCTCCGCGCTCTGGCCGACGTGGCAGGCGTTCTTCGAGGCCGGCAAGCGCTTCCAGGAGAAGGCGCCGAACGGCGTCAAGTTCATGGACGGCGGCCCGACCGTGCTCAACGCGATCGTCGGCCAGGCCCCGCAGGGCTACTACGACCAGAACGACCAGGTCATCGTGGGCAGCAACCCGGCGCTGCGCCAGGGCTGGGACCTCGTGGCCGACGCGGTCAAGGCGAACCTGAGCGCCGGCCTGCTCTACAGCACGCCGCAGTGGAACACCGGCTTCACGCAGGGCCAGTTCGCGACCGTCACCTGCCCGGCGTGGATGATGACCAAGATCAAGGACCAGGCGCCGGACACCGCGGGCAAGTGGGACGTCGCGGCCGTGCCGGGTGGCGGCGGCAACTGGGGCGGCTCGTACCTGACCGTGCCGAAGTCGGGCAAGCACACCAAGGAAGCCGCCGAGCTGGCCGCCTGGCTCACCGCGCCCGAGCAGCAGGCGAAGGTCTTCACCAGCAAGGGTTTGCTGCCGTCGGCGCCGTCGCTCTACGACGACCCGAAGATCACCGGCTACACCAACCCGTTCTTCAACAACGCTCCCGTGGGCAAGGTGTTCACCGACGCGGCGAAGAAGCTGAACCCGCAGTACCAGGGCCCGAAGGCCGGCGACGTGCAGACGGAGTTCGGCAACGCGATGCAGCGCGTCGAGCAGGGCAAGCAGGACGGCGCGGCGGCGTGGCAGCAGCTGGTCGGTGACGTCGCGAAGATCAAGTGATGGCGCTGACCTTCGCCGAGCGGCGGCAGAAGTGGGACGTCAAGCTGTCGCCGTTCGGCTTCATCAGCCCGTACTTCCTGATCTTCGGCGTCTTCGGGCTGTTCCCGCTGCTGTACACGGCGTTCGTGTCGCTGCAGAAGCGGAACCTCATCGACGCCGAAGGCGCCACGTTCATCGGGTTCGGCAACTACGAACAGCTGCTGTTCCACGACCCGTACTTCTGGAACGCGATGGGGAACACGGTCAGCCTGTGGCTGCTGACCACGATCCCGCAGATCCTGTTCGCGCTCGGCATCGCGCACCTGCTCAACCGGCGGCTGCGCGGGCGGATGTTCTTCCGGATGGGGATGATCCTGCCCAACATCACCTCGGTGGCGGCGGTGACGATCATCTTCGCGCAGCTGTTCGGCCGGGACTTCGGGCTGGTCAACTGGGTGCTGAGCTGGTTCGGCGCCGGGCAGATCGACTGGCAGGCCGGCACGGCCAGCTCGCACACCGCCATCGCGGCGATGGTGGTGTGGCGCTGGACCGGCTACCACGCCCTGATCTTCCTGGCGTCGATGCAGGCGATCCCGTCGAGCATGTACGAGGCCGCCACCCTCGACGGCGCCAAGGGGTGGCAGCAGTTCTGGCGGATCACCGTCCCGCTGCTGCGGCCGCAGATCATCTTCTCCACGGTGATCGCGACGACCGGGAACATGCGGCTGCTGGCCGAGCCGCTGCTGTTCAACCCGGGCACGGCGGCCGCCACCGGCGGGTCGGACCGGCAGTTCCAGACCGCCGCGCTCTACCTCTACGAACAGGGCTTCGCCAAGTACGACTTCGGCTACAGCTCGGCGATCGCGCTGATCCTGGCCGTGGCCACGATGCTCGTCGCGGGCCTGTCGTACCTGGTGACCCGGCGCATCCAAACGGACTGAGGAGCGGACATGACCACCGTGCTGACCCCGGCCGCGCCCGCGCCGCCGTCCGCCCCGCCCGGGCGGATCCGGCGGATCGGGCGGCGGGTCGCGAGCCCGTGGACCTACGCCGCGCTGATCGCGATCCTGGCCGGCTCGGCGTTCCCCGTGTACTGGTCGTTCGTCGTCTCCTCGCAGACGACGGAGGCGGTCGGGAGCGTGCCGCCGGTCCTGGTGCCGGGCGGGCACCTGTTCGAGAACATCGCCCGCGTCTTCGACCAGACGGACTTCGCGCTGGCGCTGGGCAACTCGCTCATCGTCGCGGGCACGATCACCGTCTCGGTGGTGTTGTTCTCGACGCTGGCCGGGTTCGCCTTCGCCAAGATGCGGTTCCGCGGGCGGACGGCGTTGCTGCTCGTCGTGGTCGCCACCCAGGCGATCCCGACCGAGCTGGGCGTCGTCCCGCTGTACATGATGATGGCAGACTTCGGCTGGGCGGGGGAGCTGCAGGCGGTGATCGTGCCCGGTCTGGTGACCGCGTTCGGCGTGTTCTTCATGCGCCAGTACTTCGAACGCGCGCTGCCGCTGGAGCTGCTGGAGGCCGGGCGGATGGACGGCTGCGGCTCGCTGCGGCTGTTCTGGCACGTGGCCCTGCCCGCCGCCCGCCCGGCCGCGGCGGTGCTTGGCCTGTTCACCTTCATGCAGGCCTGGAACGACTTCTTCTGGCCGCTGGTGGTGCTGGTGCCGGAGAACCCGACCGTCCAAACCGCACTGTCCACTCTGGCCAGTGGCTACACCACCGACTACACGCTCGTGCTCACCGCCGCCACCATCGGCACCGTCCCCGTCCTCCTCGTGTTCCTGCTGTTCGGCCGCCAGATCGTCGGCGGCATCATGCAGGGCGCGCTCAAGGGCTGACCACCTCGGAGCTCACCGTGACTTCCAGCTTCCCGCCCGCCTTCCGCTGGGGCGTCGCGACCTCGGCGTTCCAGATCGAGGGCGCCACCACGATCGACGGCCGCGGACCGTCCATCTGGGACACGTTCGCGGCGGTCCCCGGCGCGGTGGCCGGCGGCCACACCGGCGAACCGGCGGCCGACCACTACCACCGCTGGCAGGCCGACCTCGCCCTGCTCGCCGATCTCGGCGTCGATTCCTACCGGTTTTCGGTGTCCTGGCCGCGGATCCAGCCGGACGGGCGCCGCTTCGAGCGCCGGGGCATCGATTTCTACCGGCAGCTCGTGGAGTCCCTGCGGGAGCGGGGGATCGAGCCGTTCCTGACGCTCTACCACTGGGATCTGCCCCAGGCGCTGGAGGACGCGGGCGGCTGGCGGTCGCGGGACACGGCCCACCGGTTCGCCGAGTACGCCGCCCTGGTGCACGAGGAGCTGGGTGACGTCGTCGACCACTGGACGACGCTGAACGAGCCGTACCCGTGCGCGGTGGCCGGGTACGGCGAAGGCCGCCACGCGCCGGGAGCCCGGGAGGGGCACGGCGCGCTGGCGGCCGCCCACCACCTGCTGCTCGGCCACGGCCTGGCGGTCCAGGCGATGCGGGGGCAGGCGACGCCGCAGCACCGGTTCGGGATCGTGCTCAACCAGTCGCCCGCGGTGCCGGTTTCGGGCTCGGCGGCGGACACCGCGGCGGCGGCCCGCCAGGACACGCTGTTGCGCCGTCAGTTCACCGACCCGCTGTTCGGGGGCCGGTACGCGCCGGGTCTGCAGGCGATGTTCGACGGCGTCTCGGACTTTTCCTTCCGCCTCGACGGTGACCTGGCGACGATCGGGACGTCGCTGGACTACCTGGGCGTCAACTACTACTACCGCCTGCACTGCGCGGACGCGCCGCACCGGCAGCCGGACCCGGCGCTGCGGACCGCGGCCGACATCGGGGTGGACACCACGCGCCTGCCGGACGTCCCGCGGACCGGCATGGGCTGGCCGGTCGAGCCGGAGGGCCTCACCGAAGCCCTCGTGGGCCTGCACAACCGGTATCCGGGCCTGCCCCCGGTGTACGTCACGGAAAACGGGTGCGTGTACGCCGACCGCAGCGATTTCGCGGACTACGAGCGCATCACCTTCCTGAACGAGCACATCGAGGCGGCGCGCACGGCGGTTGCGGCCGGTGTCGACCTGCGCGGGTACTTCTGCTGGTCACTGCTGGACAACTTCGAGTGGGCGCACGGGTACAAGCACCGCTTCGGCCTGGTCCACGTCGACTACGCGACGCAGCTGCGCACGCCGAGATCGAGTTACCGGTGGTACCGCGACTTCGTCGCGGCCCAGCGCAATTGACGCCAAAGGGACGAATCGGCGGCTCCGGTCCCGCCCGCCATCGGCGGTTCCCCCGCCGCGCGGGCGCCCGGACAATCGGACGAGGAGGCGGTTCCGGCCGGTCCGAGGGGGCCCGAAATGCAGGTGATCGACACCGGCGACGTGGACGTCGGCGACGGGTTCGACTACTTCCGGGACGCCCTCGCCGGTGCCGCGATGGGCATGGACATCCGCGCGGACGAGCCGGCGGAGTTCTGGGCGCGGCTGAGCGTGGCCGAGCTCGGGGGCGTGCTGGTGCAGTCGGTCCGGTCGAGGTCGGGTTCCTTCCGGGTCGCCCGGACGCCGTCGTCGATCGGCCGGTCGGACCCCGAGGCGTTCCGGCTCCTGGTGGGGGCCGGCGGCCGCAGCACGTTCCGGCACTGCGGCCGCAGCACCGCGCTGGGCCCCGGCGAGATGGCGCTGTACGACAGCTCCCGGCCGTTCGACGGCAGGCGGCTGCCGGGAGCCGACGGCCACGCGCGGATCGTCGCGGCGACGTTCCCCCGCAGCGCCCTCCCGGTGGATCCGCGGGGGCTGCTGGGCGAACGCCTGCCGCCGGGCGGTGTGGGCAGGCTGGTCCGGGAACTCCTCGTCGAGGTCGCCGACGGCGTCCCGGCTCCCCGGCAGTGGCCGGCCTGCGCCTGGCTGGACCTGCTGACCGTGCACCTGGGCGAGCTGCTCGACCCCGTCCCCGCCCGTGACGCCGCCGACCGCACGCTGTTCCTGCGGATCGGGGAGTTCATCGACGCCCACCTGGCCGACCCGGCCCTGACCCCGGACGCCGTCGCCGCGGCGCACTTCGTTTCCCTGCGCACCCTGCAGCGCCTGTTCTCCCGGCACGACGCCACCGTCGCGGCCTGGATCCGCCTGCGCCGCCTGGCCCGCTGCCGCGAGGACCTGCGGGACCCGGCCCTGGCCGGCCACACCGCGCGCGCCATCGCCGCCCGGTGGGGGTTCACCGACCATGCCCAGTTCAGCCGCGTCTTCCGCCGGACCTACGGCACCACGCCCCGGGCCTGGCGCGCCGAGGCGGGGCGGTGGCGCCGCCCGCCGGATTCCTGACGGGCGCCGCCGGCCGTAAGCGGTTACTTCTTGTAGAGGCCCTCGATGTCGTTCGCGTAGTTCTTCGAAACCACGTTGCGCTTCAGCTTCAGGCTCGGCGTGATCTCCCCGCCGGCTTCGGTGAAGTCGTTGGCCAGCACGGTGAACTTCTTGATCGCCTCGGCCTTGGACACCGACTTGTTCGCCTCGTCGACCGCGGCCTGGATCTCCGCGAGCAGGTCGGCGTCGGTGGCGAGGTCCGCGACCGTGGCCGCGGCGGGCTTGCCGTGCTGGGACTTCCAGGACGGGAAGTACTCCTCGTCCACCGTGACCAGGGCCGCGATGAACGGGCGCTGGTCGCCGACCACCATCGCCTGGCTGATCAGCGGGGACGCCTTGATCGTGTCTTCGAGGCCGGACGGGGCGACGTTCTTGCCGCCCGCCGTCACGATGATCTCCTTCTTGCGCCCGGTGATCTTCAGGAACCCCTCGGAGTCGAGTTCGCCGATGTCGCCGGTGTGGAACCAGCCGTCCGTGAGGGCCTCGGCGGTCGCCTGGGGGTTGTTGTAGTACGCCCGGAACACGACGTCGCCCTTGAGCATGACCTCGCCGTCGTCGGCGATGCGGACCGAGGTGCCGTTGACCGGCTTGCCGACCGTGCCGACGCGGAACGCCGTCTGCGTGTTGACGTTCGCCGCCGCCGACGTCTCGGTGAGGCCGTAGCCCTCGAACACCGGGACGCCGATGCCGCGGAAGAAGTGCGCCAGCCGCGCGCCAAGGGGAGCGCCGCCGGACACCGCCGCGACGCAGCGGCCGCCGAGGGCCGCGCGCAGCTTGCCGTAGACCAGCTTGTCGAAGAGCAGGTGCTGCAGTTTGAGCCCGAGGCCGGCGCCGCCCTTGTCCTGTGCCTCGCTGTAGGCGACCGCGACGGCTTCGGCGGTGTCGAAGATCTTGCCCTTGCCGTCGCCGTGGGCCTTCTGCTTCGCCGAGTTGTAGACCTTCTCGAACACGCGCGGCACGGCGACGACGAACGTGGGCCGGAACGTGCCCAGGTCGGCGACCAGGTTCTTGACGTCCGGGGTGTGCCCGAGGGTGACGCGGGCGGTCAGCGCGGTGACGGCGATCGCGCGGGCCAGCACGTGCGCCAGCGGCAGGAAGCACAGCAGCGAGTTGCCCTGCTCCATCAGCTGCGGGAACGCCTCGATGTCGGCGCGGATCTCCGCCAGCAGGTTGCGGTGGGTCAGCTCGACGCCCTTGGGGCGGCCGGTGGTGCCCGAGGTGTAGACGATGGTGGCGAGTTCGTCCGCGGACACCTCGCGGCGGCGGTCGTGCAGCTCGTCGTCGGACAGCGAAGCGCCGAGCGCGGACAACTCTTCGACGGCGGGGGAGTCGCCCTCGATCTGCCACGTGTTGGCCAGTTCGGTGAGCCGGTCCCGGATCCCGTCGACCGCCGCGGCGTGGGCGTTCGTCTCGACGAAGACGCCCTTCGCGGCCGAGTCGGAGAGGATCCAGTGCACCTGCTCCGGGGAGGAGGTGTCGTAGATCGGGACGGTCACCGCGCCGGCCGCCCAGATCGCGAAGTCGATCAGCGTCCACTCGTAGCGGGTCTTCGACATGATCGCGACGCGGTCGCCGCGGCCGATCCCGGCCTTGGCCATGCCCTTGGCCACGGCCAGCACCTCGGCCGCGAACTCCTTGGCGGTCACGTCCAGCCAGCTGCCTTCGACCTGGCGGCGGAAGCTCACCACGTCGGAGAACCGCTCGGCATTCGCCCAGACGACGTCGGACATGTTTTCGTCGTCGGCCACCGGCTTCCCGGCGGGAGCGCTGTATTCGCGCACGTGGACCTCCGTGTTCAACGCGAGCGGCAGGTGACACCGCTGTTACCCGCCAGTCAACTTAGCGTGGTGTGCACCTTAAGACCATGCTGATCGCCGCCGCGAGGCGAGGCCGTGACATTCTTCGCACGTGAGCGCGCCCCCCTCCCTCGACATCGTCGACGAGACGTTCCTCGCCGTTCCGCCCGCCACCGTGGCCGCGGTCTTCGCCGAGCCGGCCTCCTGGCGGCGCTACTGGCCCGACCTGGTCCTGGAGGTCTACACCGACCGGGGCGACAAGGGCCTGCGCTGGACCGTGACGGGCGCGCTCGTCGGTACGATGGAGGTCTGGCTCGAGCCGGTGCTCGACGGCACCCTGCTGCACTACTTCCTGCGGGCGACGCCCGCGGATGCGGCGGGGACGCCCCGTGCCCTGGCGCCGCGCGAACTGCGCCGGGAGTTCGACCGGCGGGCGCGCGCGGCGAAGGCGATCGCCCTCGGGCTCAAGGAGATCCTGGAGGACGGGCGCGAGCCCGGTGTCCCTCCGCGCGGCGAAGACTAGGAACCAGGGGAGCACGGGGTGCGGGTACACGTCGTCTCGGACGTGCACGGCAACGCGGACGCGTTGAAGCGGGCGGGCGACGGGGCCGACGCCCTGGTCGTGCTCGGCGACCTGATCGACTTCGTCGACTACCACGATTACGAAAAAGGCATCATGGGCGCCCTGTTCGGCGCGGAGAAGGTCGGCGAGTTCGCCCGCCTGCGCCGCGAGGGCACCCGTGACGAAACCGTTGCCTTTTCACGCACCCTCTGGGCGACCCTCGAAGACCCGGGTGCCGCGGTCGACGAGGCCATCCGCGCCCAGTACGCGACGCTGTTCGCGGCGATGACCGCGCCGACGTACGCCACGCCCGGCAACGTCGACACCCCGGCGATCTGGCCGGAGTTCGCCGGCGAGGGCGTGCAGGTGCTCGACGGCGAGGTGGCCGAGATCGGCGGCCTGCGGTTCGGGTTCGTCGGGGGCGCGCTGCTGCCCGACGGCGTCGTCCCTCGGCCCCGCAAGGGCGCCGCCTGGCGGCCCTACCTGCGGGATCGCGCGGACTACGACGGGAGCGTGGCCGCGCTCGCGCAGGTCGACGTCCTCTGCACGCACGGCCCGCCGGCCCTGCCGGAGCTGACCTACGACGTCGTCGCGCGCCGCAGCGAAATCGGTTCGACGGCGCTGCTGGACCTGATCCGCGCGCAGCGGCCGCGCTGGTCGGTGTTCGGGCACGTGCACCAGCCCCTGTCCGCCCGCGCCCGGGTCGGCCTGACCGAGTGCCGTAACGTGGGTCACTTCAAGGAGACCGGGCAGCCCTACGTGCTGCGCTGGTGACCAACCGCGGCGGCTACGCTTCGACCCATGGCCGAGCAGTCCACACAGTCCATCGAGGTCGACGCCGAGCCCAGCCGGGTGATGGCCGTGATCGCCGACTTCCCCGCGTACCCGGAATGGGCCAAGGCCGTCCGGCAGACCGAGGTCCTCGACACCGACGAAGGCGGGCGGGCCAAGCAGGTCAAGCTGACCCTCGACGCCGGTCCGATCAAGGACGTCTACACCCTCGAGTACGACTGGGACGAAGACGGCCTCGGCGTCAGCTGGCACCTGGTCAAGGGTCAGATGCAGAAGGCGCAGAACGGCCGCTACGCGCTGGCCGACCTCGGCGGCCGGACGCGGGTCACCTACACGCTGTCGGTCGAGCTGGCGCTGCCGATGATCGGCCTGCTGCGCCGCAAGGCCGAGAAGATGGTCATGGACACCGCGCTCAAGGAGCTGAAGAAGCGGGCCGAGGGGTAGCCGCGTGCGGATCCTGCTGTGCACCGGCAAGGGGGGTGTCGGGAAGACCACGCTGGCCGCCGCCACCGGCGCCGCCCTCGCCGCCCGCGGCAGGAAGACCCTCGTCGTGTCCACGGACCCGGCGCACTCGCTCGGGGACGCCTTCGGCAGCCCGCTCGGGGCCGAACCGTCCGAAGTGGACACTCTCCTCTCCGCGGTGCAGGTCGATTCGCGCACCCTGGTGGACTCCACCTGGGAACGGCTGCGCGGCGAGCTGCGGGCGGTGCTGGCCGGCGCGGGGCTCGACACGTTGGACGCCGAAGAGCTGACCGTGCTGCCCGGGGTCGACGAGCTGCTCGCCCTCAGCGAGGTCCGGCGGCTGGCCGAGGACGGGCCGTGGGAAACCGTCGTCGTCGACTGCGGGCCGACGGCCGAGACGCTGCGGCTGCTCGCCCTCCCCGAGGCCGTCTCCGGCTACCTGACCCGCGTGTTCGGGCCGCGCGGCCGTGTCACGGACTCGGTGCGCCGCCTCGGCGCCCACCTCGACGGCCTGCGTGCCCTGCTCACCGACCCGTCGGTGACGACGGTCCGGCTGGTCCTGACCCCGGAACGGGTGGTCGTCGCCGAGGCGCGGCGCACGCTCAGCTCCCTGGCCCTGCGCGGCATCGCCGTCGACGGCCTGATCGCCAACCGGCTGATGCCCGCGCCCGGGTTCTGGCGCGGGGGCGCCGCGTCGTGGCTGCGCACGCGGCGGGCGCAGCAGGACGCCGTGCTCGCCGAACTCGCCGCGGCCGGGATCGCGCCGGTCGCCCGGGTGGAACACCGCGCCGTCGAGCCGGTCGGGCTGCCCGCGCTGCTGGAGATCGCCGCCGAGCTCTACCGCGGCCGCGACCCGCTCGACGGCGACGGCACCCCGGTCACCCCGCTGCTGCGGGTGCGCCCGGCCACCGGCGGGTACACCCTGCGCGTCGCGATCCCGCTCGCGCGGGACGCCGAGGTCGACCTCGCCCGCGTCGACGACGACCTGGCGATCACCGTGGACGGCTTCCGCAGGCTCATCGCCCTGCCGGAGCCGCTGCGGCCGTGCCGGATCACCGGTGCGGAATCCGACGCCGACGGCCTGGTCGTGCACCTGGCCGGGAACCGGGGACGCGGGTGAGCGAAGAGGAACACGGGCCGCGCCTGACGGAGGAGATCCGCCTGCTCGCCGAGATGGTCGCGGAGAAGGCGGCGCCGTGGCTCGAGGGCGTGGTCGCGGCCGGGCACGGCAGCTTCTTTTCGGGGGTTCCGGGTGGCGGAGCCCCCGGCCCGGGGCGGAGCCCCGGTGGTGACAGCTTCTTTTCGGGGGTTCCGGGTGGCGGAGCCCCCGGCCCGGGGCGGAGCCCCGGTGGTGACAGCGCTGACGAGGCGAAACCGGACGGTTCGGCGTGCGGGTGGTGCCCGCTGTGTGCGATCGTCGCCGTGGTGCGAGGTGAACGGCCCGAGCTGGTCGCGCGGTTGGTCGAGCAGCTCGCGCAGCTGGTCGCCCTGCTGCGTGCGGTGCTCGCGGACCGCTGGGAACCCGACGAGGGCGTGCACATGCCCGGGTTCCGGCCGGCGCCGCGGCCCGCGGCGGACGCCACGGCGTCCACCAGGGTGCAGCACATCGCGGTCCGCAGGCGCGACGAGTGGGAGAGCTGAGTGCGGACGATAGGGGTGGACGTCGGCGGGACGAGCATCCGGGCCGGCGTGGTGGACGAACACGGCTCGCTGCTCGACACGGCCAGAGTCGCGACGCCGACCGAGGAAGGCGCCCTCGAGGACGCCATCGCCGGCGTCGTCGAGGACCTGCGCAACCGCCACGACGTGGCCGGGGTCGGGCTGGCGGTGGCGGGCTTCGTGGCGCGAGACCGCCGCTCGGTGATGTTCGCCCCGCACCTGGCGTGGCGCGGCGCCCCGGTCGCCGACCGGATCGAGAAGCGCGTCGGCCTGCCGGTGCTGCTGGAGCACGACGTCAATTCGGCGATCGTCGGCGAGCATCGTTTCGGCGCGGCCCGCGGCGCCCAGGTGGCGGCCCTGGTGGCACTGGGCACCGGCATCGGCGCGGGGTTGTTGCTGGACGGCAAGCTCTACCGGGGCGCGTACGGCGTCGCGCCGGAGCTGGGCCACCTGACGGTGGTCCGCGGCGGCCGCCCCTGCCCGTGCGGCAAGTACGGCTGCTGGGAGCGGTACTGCAGCGGAACGGCCCTGGCGGCGACGGCGGTGGAGCTGCTGGCCCGCCACCCGGGCCGCTCGACGGTGCTGGCCCCCCAGGTCGCGGGCGACCCGGGCTCGGTGACCGGCCGCCGCGTGGCGGGCGCGGCCCGCGACGGAGACCCGATCGCGCAGCTGGCGATGGCGGAGCTGGCCAAGTGGCTCGGCGAGGGCCTGGCCCTGGTGGCGGACGTGTTCGACCCGGAGATCATCGTGATCGGGGGAGGGGTGTCGGAGTCGGCACCGCTGTTCCTGGACGAGGCCCGCGAGCACTACGCGGGCACGATCACGGGCGCGCGGCACCGCCCGTTGGCCCGGATCCGCACGGCCCACCTGGGCGACGACACGGCGATCGTGGGTGCGGCGGCGCTGGCCCTGGAGGCGGCGAAGACCCCGGTCTGACCCCGGCCTGCGATCTTGTGGACAGCCGCGCAGGTGCGGCTGTCGGCTCGCGCGGAACTGTCGGTGCCTCCCGGTAGCGTGGAAACCGGGGGCGGGCCCGCACCGGCTGCCCACGTTCGGTGATCTTCCCGCACCCCCGAAGCCCGATTGTGACTGCGGCCGGCGGCACCCGCGTCAAGGCGGGAAAGCGTGCCTTGACCCGGCGCCGCCGGCCGTGTTCTGGCTTCGGATCGGGGTTGCGGGGGGTGTGGGCCCCATCGATGTTCCGGTCTGTCTGCTGCCGCGGCCTTTTGCCGCTGTCCCCCACTTCTGCGGAGAGGTGATCCGCGGCCGACCTGTGACACGCTGGACATGTGAGTCACCTGTCCGCGAGCGTCTTCGTCCGCTGTTCCGGCGGGCACCTGCACTGGGGCCGCTACGGCGCCGCCGGGCTGCTGCTCGTCGACCCGGCCCGTGGCGTCCTGCTGCAGCGCCGCGCCTGGTGGGTGCACCACGGCCGCACCTGGGCGCTGCCCGGCGGCGCCATCGAAGCCGGCGAGACCGCCAAAGGCGCCGCCGCGCGCGAGGCCTTCGAGGAGACCTCCGTCCCCGCCGAGGCCTTCCGTGCGGTCTCGGCGTCCGTCGTCGATCATGGCGACTGGAGCTACACGACCGTGCTCGCCCTCGCCGACGGCGCCGAAGCGCGCGTCGCCAACACCGAAAGTGCGGAGGTGCGCTGGGTGGACCCCGACGACGTCCCCGGTTACCCCCTCCACCGCGACTTCGCGGCCGCCTGGCCGGACCTGCGCGACCGCGTCGGCCGCGAACTCGTCCTGGTCGTCGACGCCGCCAACGTCGTCGGTTCGCGCCCGGACGGCTGGTGGCGCGACCGGCACGGCGCCGCCGAGCGCCTCCGCGACCAGCTCGCCAAGCTCGCCGAAGCCGGCGTGCCGGACCCGGACGACGCCACCGTGACCTGGTGGCCGCGGGTCATCCTGGTCGTCGAAGGCCAGGCCAAGCACGTCACCGGCATCCCGGGCGTCGAGGTCGTCGCGGCGGACACCGACGGCGACTCGAAGATCGTCGAAGTCGTCGCGCAGCAGAAAGCGAGCGTCCTGGTCGCGACGGCCGACCGGGAGCTCAAGAGGCGCGTCGAGGCGCTCGGTGCGTCGATCCTCGGCCCCGGCACGCTCCGCAGGCAGCTCGACGAGCTTTAGCCCTTCCGGATCCCGTCGCGCATCTCGGCCACGAGCGAGGCCGTCACGGCCTTGAGGCTGCCCTTGTGCTGTTCGGCGACCGCCCTCTGGCGCCGGTAGCTCGGTCCGTACCGCAGGATCGTCTCGATGTCCCGCAGCTCGGCGACGCAGCCGAGGCGCCGCGCCACCGGCTCCAGCCGGTCCAGCAGGTCGGCCACGTCGTCGGTGACCAGCCGCTCGCGGCCGGCCGCGTCCAGGATGACGATCGCGTCCGTGCCGTAGCGGGCCGCGCGCCACTTGTTCTCCTGGACGTGCCACGGCGGCAGCGTCGGCAGGATCTCGCCGTCTTCGAGGCGCTCGACGAAGTCGTCCACCAGGCACTGCGTCAGCGCCGCGATCGCGCCGACCTCCTCCAGCGTCGGCAGGCCGTCGCAGACGCGCATCTCGATCGTGCCGAGCTTCGGCGACGGCCGGATGTCCCAGCGGATCTCCGAGAAGTGGTCGATCACGCCGGTGGTGAACATGTCCTCGACGTAGCTCTCCAGCTCCGCCCACTTCCGGAACTGGAACGGCAGCCCGGCCGTCGGCAGCTGCTGGAACATCAGCGCCCGGTTCGACGCGTACCCGGTGTCCTCGGCGCCCCAGTACGGCGAAGACGCCGACAGCGCCTGCAGGTGCGGCGCGTAGTTGAGCAGCGCGTCGAGGATCGGCAGCACCTTCTCGCGGTGGTCGACCCCGACGTGGATGTGGACGCCGTAGATCAGCATCTGCCGTCCCCACCACTGGGTCCGGTCGATCAGCTTGGCGTAGCGCTCCTTGTCGGTGACCTTCTGCTGGTACCAGTTCGAGAACGGGTGCGTCCCCGCCGAGAACATCTCCACGCCGAGCGGGTCGGCGACGCCGTGCACGACGTCGAGCGAGTCGTTCAGGTCGGCCTTGATCTCGGCGATCGTGTCGCAGACGCCGGTGATGATCTCGATCGTGTTGAGCAGCAGTTCCTGCTTGATCTTCGGGTGCTCGGCCTGCCCGTCGGGCCGGACGGCTTCGAGGATCTGCTCGGCCACCGAGGACAGCTCGCCGCTGCGGCGGTCCACGAGGCCGAGCTCCCACTCCGCGCCGACGGTCGATCGCCGCGAAGGACTGAACTCGATGTGCATCGCCGTCCGGGTCAGACCTGGGCGCCGTTGCTGGGGTCCGCGCCGGGCGGCGGCCCCTGGCGCACGCGGAGCAGCAGCAGCGCGATCGCCGTCGCGAGCGCGAGGATGCCCAGCGGCGTCGCCACCGTCGGGCCGACGCCGATCACGCCGGGCAGGATCAGCAGGAACAGCCCGGCCAGGAACAGCAGCAGGATGAGGAACGCCCCCAGCTTGGGCCGGGGCAGCGGCGGCGGCTCCGGCGGGACGTAGTGCTCGTTGTCGTCGGCCGGGTCGTCGGAGAACATCGTGGTGTCCCACGACGTGCCCCCGGACCGCCAGCCCGGCTCCGGCGGGCTCTCCACGGCGGGCGGGTCGGCGGGCCGCTCCGGCGTCTTGCGCTCGCGCTCGGTCCCGGTGGCCCCGGCGGTCTCCTCGGTGTCGATCTCGGGGAGCCCGAACCCGTCGGCCCGCAGGTCGGCGACGATCTCGGCGAACGTCGCGTCGACGTCCTCCGGCCCGTCCTTCCCCCGGCTCATGCGGTCTCCTCGGGCTGTCCGGCGTGCGCCTTCGCGAACTCGACGCTGCGGGTGAAGATCACTTCGGCGTCGTTGTCCTGCGTCGCCACGTGGTAGCTGTTCTCCAGCACGACCTCGGTGACGTCGGTGCTCGAGACGCCGTCGAGCACCAGCTGCGAGTTCACCGGCTCGACGACGTGGTCGACCGACGAGTGCAGCAGCAGCACCGGCTGCGTCACCTTCGCCAGGTCGGCGCGCACGACCGCCCACAGCTTCGCCAGGCTCGCCGCCGCGCGCACCGGAGTCCGCGGGTAGGCCAGCTCCGTTTCGCCCGGCTTCTTGATGTCGTTCGCGATCGCGGGCACCGAGGGCACGATCCGGCCCAGCACCGGCAGCAGCCGCGTGTCCCACTTCAGCCGCGTCACCGACGGGTTGACCAGGACGATCCCGGCGATCCGGTCGCCGAACTCCTCGGCCAGGCGCAGGGTGAGCGTGCCGCCCATGGAGAGGCCGCCGACGAACACGGTCCGGCACGTCGCCAGCAGTGCGAGGAGGGCCTCGCGAACGGCGCCGTACCAGTCCTCCCACGTCGTGCGGTTGAGGTCCGGCCAGCGGGTCCCGTGGCCCGGCAGCAGCGGGCAGCGCACCGTGAAACCGGCCTCGGCCAGGTGGTCACCCCAGGCCCGCATGCTCGCCGGGGTGCCGGTGAACCCGTGGCAGAGCAGGAACCCGGTTTCGGCCGAACCGGTGTGGCCGAACGGTTCCGCGCCGGCGAGCACGCCCATGCGATCGCCTTCCGTGTGAGCTGCAGTCCGTTCCATGCTCTCACGCGCGGCGGACGTTGTGGGGCTCCGCCCGGGCCCTGAATTCCCTGTGAGATCGATCGCTGCCGAAGTGGTAACCGGGTGGTCTGCGTTGTGCGGCGGCCACCCGGCTTCGTAGGCTGTCCGTCTCGGGTGAACAGGGGCTGCGGCTGCGATGGAGGACTGAGGCACCGGTGCTGTACTGGCTCATGAAGTGGGTGTTCCTCGGACCGCTGCTCAAGGCGCTCTGGCCGACCAAGGTCGTCGGCGCGGAGAACATCCCCGAGTCCGGCGGCGCGATCCTGGCCGGCAACCACCTGGCGGTCGCGGACTCGTTCTTCATGCCGCTGCGGGTCAAGCGCAAGGTGACCTTCCCGGCCAAGTCCGAGTACTTCACCGAGCCCGGCTTCAAGGGCACGCTCAAGAAGTGGTTCTTCACCGGCGTCGGCCAGTTCCCGATCGACCGGTCCGGCGGCAACGCCGCCCAGGCCGCTCTCGACACGGCGACCCGCCTGGTCCGCGAGGGGCACCTGCTGGGCATCTACCCCGAGGGCACCCGGTCCCCGGACGGACGGCTGTACAAGGGCAAGACGGGCGTCGCCCGGATCGCCCTCGAGTCCGGCGGCGTCGTGGTCCCGGTGGCGATGATCGGCACGGACAAGGTCAACCCGATCGGTTCGAAGATGTGGTGGCCGCGGCGTCTCGAGGTCCGCTTCGGCAAGCCCCTGGACTTCTCGCGCTACGAGGGCCTGTCGGGCGACCGGTTCATCGAGCGGTCGATCACCGACGAGATCATGTACGCCCTGATGGAGCTTTCGGGCCAGGAGTACGTCGACATCTACGCGGCGAAGGCCAAGGAGCTGCTGGCGGCGGAAGCGGCCGGGGTCAAGCCCACGGTCCCGGCCCAGCCCTCCGCCCGCGACGCGGCCCGGGTGCCCGATTCCAAGGTCGGCTGAGCCACCACTACTGTTCACCAGTGCGTTTTTTCTACGACACCGAGTTCATCGAAGACGGCGTGACGATCGATTTGGTGTCGATCGGGGTGGTGGACGAGCGGGGCCGCGAGTTCTACGCGGTCTCGACGGAGTTCGACCCTTCGAAGGCGGGGCCGTGGGTCCGGGACAACGTCCTGGACAAGCTGCCGTCCCCGGCCGATCGGGCCTGGCGGAGCCGGGAGAAGATCCGGACCGACCTGCTGGAGTTCTTCGGCAAGCCGCCGGGTGGGATCGAGCTGTGGGCGTGGTTCGCCGCGTACGACCACGTGGCGCTGGCCCAGCTGTGGGGTCCTATGCCGGCGTTGCCTCGGCAGCTGCCGAGGTTCACGAGGGATCTGCGGCAGCGGTGGGAGGACGCCGGGAAGCCGAAGCTCCCGGCCGCGCCCACCGACCAGCACGACGCTCTGGCGGATGCCAAGCACAACCTGGCCCGGTGGGAAATCATCGAGAACTACTTCCCGCGGCGCTGATCCGCCGGCCGCGGGGGCGCCCCCCGTTGTCCACGCTACCGGCGGGCACCGACAGTTCCCGGGGCTTGCCGCGGTCCGAACGTCGCGAATGACGCATTGGGGACCTCCGACGTCCCCAATGCGTCATTCGCGGCAGCCGGAACCGCCCGCGCGGCCCGGAATTGTCGGGGGTCCCCGGTAACGTAAAAACCGGGGGACCCCCAGGCCGGGGACCTCTCAGCGGCGCGCCCGCACCGCCTCGGCCAGCTCGTCCAGCAGCGGCGCCGTGTCGTCCCAGGCCAGGCACGCGTCCGTGATCGACTGCCCGTAGGTCAGCTCCGAAGCGTGCCCCAGCGAAAGCTCCTGCCGCCCACCCGCCAGGAAGCTCTCCATCATCAGCCCCGAGATCCCGCGCTCACCCGCAGCAAGCCGCGCAGCCAGCTCCCGGACCACCGCGCCCTGCCGCACGTGGTCCTTGCCGCTGTTCCCGTGCGAAGCGTCGATGATCACCCGCTCCGGCAGCCCCGCCTTCGTCAGCCGGGAGAGGGTGTCGGAGACAGTCGAAGCGTCGTAGTTCGGGCCGCCGTTGTGGCCGCGCAGGATGACGTGGCAGTCCGGGTTGCCCGAGGTCGTCAGCAGCGCCGCCAGGCCGTCGGTGTTGATGCCCGGGAACACGTGGCTCGCCGCGGCCGCTCGGGTGGCGTCGATCGCCACCTGGACGTCGCCTTCGGTCGAGTTCTTGATGCCCACCGGCATCGACAGGGCGCTGCACAGCTGGCGGTGCACCTGGCTGGCCGCCGTGCGGGCGCCGATCGAACCCCACGTCACGATGTCCGCGATGAACTGCGGCGTGATCGGGTCCAGGAACTCACACCCCACCGGCAGGCCCAGCTCGGAGACGTCGAGCAGCAGCTTGCGGGCCATCCGCAGGCCCTTGTTGACGGCGAAGGTGCCGTCGAGGTCCGGGTCGTTGATCAGGCCCTTCCAGCCCAGCGTCGTGCGCGGCTTCTCGAAGTACACGCGCATCACGATGTGCAGCTCGCCGCGCAGTTCCTCGGCCTTCGCGGCCAGCCGGCGGGCGTAGTCGAGGGCCGCTTCGGGGTCGTGGACCGAGCACGGGCCGACCACGACGAGCAGCCGGTCGTCGCGGCCTTCGAGGATGTCGACCGTTTCGGCGCGGCCGTGCCGGACCACCTTGGCGACGGCGGCGTCGACCGGATGGTCTTCGCGCAGCAGCGCGGGCGAAATGAGCGGACTGATCGACGTCGTGCGGGCGGCGTCGAGGTCACCGATGGTGGCCGGTCCGGCGGAGAGCGTCATGGCGGGGGTGTTCCTTCCTGATGGACACCGACCCGCGGGGACTCGCCGAGCCGGTTTCGAAATCCGGCTCGGGGGTGGGAGATCAGCGCAGGTTCACGCCGCCGCGCCCACCCGGGGCCGGCTTCGTAAACCAGAAATAGCGCTGCACGGGGTCAAGGTAGCACAGCGTCACTCGGACCGGATCGGGCAGGTGGTAGGGGCTGCACCGATCAAGACGAGAGCCGCTACGCTGGCGACTGACGAAATGTGACTGTCATCTCCCGAGAACAGACGGAGGCTTCTCATGCGTGTCGGTGTGCTGACCGGCGGCGGCGACTGCCCGGGGCTCAACGCGGTGATCCGCGCGGTGGTGCGCAAGGGCATCGAGGTGCACGGCTGGGACTTCGTGGGCTTCCGCAACGGCTGGAACGGCCCGCTGACCGGCGACAGCCGTCCGCTGGGCCTGAACGACGTCGAGGACATCCTCACCCGCGGCGGCACCATCCTGCGGTCCTCGCGCACCAACCCGTACAAGGTCGAGGGCGGTGTCGACAAGATCAAGCAGGTCCTCGCGGACCAGGGCGTCGACGCGCTGATCGCGATCGGCGGCGAGGACACCCTCGGCGTCGCGAAGCGGCTGACCGACGACGGTGTCGGCGTCGTGGGTGTACCCAAGACGATCGACAACGACCTGGGCGCGACCGACTACACCTTCGGCTTCGACACCGCGGTCTCCATCGCGACCGAGGCGATCGACCGGCTGCACACCACGGCCGAGTCGCACCACCGGGCGCTGGTCGTCGAGGTCATGGGCCGGCACGCCGGCTGGATCGCGCTGCACTCCGGCCTGGCCGGCGGCGCGAGCGTCATCCTGGTGCCGGAGCGGCACTTCAACGTCGACCAGGTCGTCTCCTGGGTCGAGCGCCGCTTCGAGAAGGAGTTCGCGCCGATCATCGTCGTCGCCGAGGGCGCGCTGCCCGAGGGCGGCGAGGAGAAGCTGCTGACCGGCGAGAAGGACGCCTTCGGGCACGTCCGCCTCGGCGGCATCGGCACCTGGCTGGCCGACGAGATCGCCCACCGCACCGGCAAGGAGTCCCGCGCGGTCGTGCTGGGCCACGTCCAGCGCGGCGGCACCCCGACGGCCTACGACCGCGTCCTGGCCACCCGCTTCGGCCTCAACGCGGTCGACGCGGTCGCGGACGGCGACTTCGGCGTGATGGTCGCCCTCAAGGGCACGGACATCGTCCGCGTGAAGCTGTCCGAAGCGACGGCCGAGCTGAAGACCGTCCCGGTCGAGCGCTACCAGGAAGCCGAAGTCTTCTTCGGCTGAGTTACCCCGTCGAAGGGCCGCCCCGGGAATCCCCGGGGCGGCCCTTCGCGCGTTCAGGGCCGCTGGCGCACCTGGTCGACGATGCCCTGGCTCACGACCGCACCGGTCGTCCCGTCGCCGACGTAGGCGAAGGTGACCGGGTCGAACAGGAACTCGTCCTGGTTGCCGATCCCGTGCTCGTTCGTGCTGTTCCAGGTGATCCCGACGACCGGCCGGCCGGTGGCGTCCTTCGCATCGGTCCGGACGACCAGCCCGGGCACCTTCGCCACGGCCTCGTAGAGCGCGGCCCGCACCGCCGGGCGCAGGTAGCCGCCCGCCAGGTCGACGACCTCGCGGCCGAGGTCGTGCCGGGTGTCGCCTTCGCCGTAGGTGCTCTTGTGCAGGGAGGCGAGCATGGTGTCGGCGTCCGTCGGCAGGTCCGCGGGAGCGGCGGGGTGCGGCACGCACCGGCTCGTCGCGCGCTTGCCGTCGCGGCAGCCCGCCACCTGGGTTTCGTGGCCGAAGACGAACGCCAGTCCGTCGTGCGTGCCGTCCGCCGACGCCCACGTTTCGTTCTCCCGGCCGTCCGCGAGTCGCGTCTTCGTGTAGACGAACTGGTCCGGTCGCGGGACGAGGTCCGGCAGCGCGCGGGCTTTCGCGGCCGCGGCGTGCAGGATGCGCACCGGTTCGGGCTCGGGACTCGGCGAAACCACGGTGTCGGCCGGCGTGAGCACGACGACGGCGGCGACGGCCGCGGCGAGCCCGGCCGCCGTGACCCCGCCCCAGAGCACCCGCCGGTGCCGGGGGCGGGCCGAGGCCGTGGCGGCGAGGAGTTCGGCCCGCTTCCGGGCCAGTTCGCCCGGCACCGGCAGCTCGGCCGGGCCGGCGAAGTCGCGGAGCAGCTGCATGTCATCCATGGTTCGAGACCTCCTCGGCGGGCGCGTGGCCCAGTTCCGCGCGGACCTTCCTGCGGGCCCGGTTCAGGCGCGACCGGACGGTGCCGACCGGGATCCCCAGCGCCGTCGCGACCTCCTCGTAGGCCACTTCGCGACGGCGCTGGCCGACGAGTTGGTCGCGATGCCGTAGAGCCACGGCCGCGCGCTGCGGAACGCCGGGTCATAGCGGCCGCGCCCGCCGAACGCGATCAGGAACGTCTCACCCATCAGATCCTCGGCGAGCTGCCCGCCGAGCCGCCGGGCGAGGTAGCGATGGATGTGGGCGGCGTGGCGGTCGAAGACCACCGCGAACCGCTCGGGCTGCCGCAGCGACGCGGTGATGACGTCCGCGTCGTCCCCGGCTTCACCTGGTGAACTCATGAACCGCCTGCCTGTCGTGAGGCCATCTCCCCGGTTGTTGGCGGA
>Ga0207678_10000338_pt1 | contig 42189 bp, 36 predicted proteins | sample KBSC63metaG_FD_184319 | JGI IMG/M metagenome (GOLD analysis project Ga0207678, IMG submission 184319) | Corn rhizosphere microbial communities from Kellogg Biological Station, Michigan, USA - KBS C6-3 metaG (SPAdes) (version 2) | ecosystem: Host-associated > Plants > Roots > Rhizosphere > Soil ... | reverse complement strand
GGTTTGGCACCTCGATGTCGGCTTATCACATCCTGGGGCTGGAGCAGGTCCCAAGGGTCCGGCTGTTCGCCGGTTAAAGTGGTACATGAGCTGGGTTCAAAACGTCGTGAGACAGTTTGGTCTGTATCCGCTGCGGGCGTTGGAGAGTTGAGGGGTGCGGACTCTAGTACGAGAGGACCGAGTCGGACAGTCCGCTCGTGTACCGGCTGTGACGCCAGTTGCAGCGCCGGGTAGCGATGACTGGTGGCAAGAACCGCTGAACGCATCTAAGTGGGAAATGCCCCCCAAGATGAACTCTCCCTCCTTCTTAAGAAGGCATAAGGGCCGGGGAAGAACACCCCGTCGAATGGCTGCACGTGGAAGTGGAGCAATCTATTCCAAGCGAAGCAGTACATATCGCCCGAGAGGCTTGACTCCAAATCTGGGCTGGTCTGAATATCGATCCAGCCCGAGCAACCAACAGGTTGCGACTCAGCAGAAAACTGCGATCTTGCGATACGTAGTTTCTTATACCACAATCACTACTGACTTCCGATCTTCCTACGCTGGCGACTAGAGCGCAGGGGCCACACCCGTTCCCGTTCCGAACACGAGCGTTAAGCCCTGCAGCGCCGATGGTACTCCGATCGAGAGATCGCGGGAGAGTAGGCCGTCGCCGGCACCTTTTCAAAAGGCCGTCCATCACTGGACGGCCTTTTGTATTTTCCACTACCGCCATGACCAGAGCCGGAACAGTCACCGTCGCCGGAAAGCCAAACGCTGGCAAATCCACGCTCCTCAACCGACTCGTCGGTCAGAAGCTCAGCATCACCAGCGACAAGCCACAGTCCACACGCGATCGCATCGTCGGCATCCGCACCGAGGGCGATACCCAGATGATCCTGGCCGATACCCCGGGCCTCCTGGATCCCGGCTATCTGCTCCAGACCGCCATGCAGTCAGCCGCCGTTTCAGCTCTCCGGGACGCCGACTGCATAGTCTACGTGTGTGACGCGCGCGAGGGTGTCCCGGGTCCTCTCAACGAAGTCGCTGGACTCGAATCCCCACCACGCGCTCCAATCATCGTCGCACTCAATAAATCCGATCTGCTCGATCGTCGACAACGTGAGAAGCTGGCCCTCGCCCTGCCGGATGCTATCTTCATCTCCGCGCTCACCGGTGAGGGATTTCCCGCCCTCATCACGGCGATCGAAAGCCATCTTCCCGAAAGCCCGTTCCTGTTTCCGGTCGAAGACGTAAGCATCCATTCAGTCCGCTTTCTCGCAGCGGAGCTCATCCGCGAGACGGCGCTCGAGCAGCTGGGCGCCGAGGTGCCGTACAGCGTCGCTTGCGAGATCGAGGAATTTCGCGAAGATCGCTCGCCCATCTACATTCGTGCAGTGATCCATGTCGAGCGCGACAGCCAGAAGCGAATACTCATAGGCGAGAAGGGAAAGCGCATCAAGCTCCTCGGCACAGCTGCCCGTAAGAAAATTGAAACTCTCGTCGGCGCAACCGTGTACCTCGACCTTTGGGTCAAAGTATTGCAGAATTGGAGAAAGGACGCCGCGGCACTTCGCCGCTTTGGTTACACCACACACGACTGAAGCCAACATGCCACTAGCACCGCAGCTCCTCGAAATACTCGTCTGCCCCAAGTGCAAGGGGCCGCTGGAATACAACGAGGCAGAGGATGCATTGACGTGCCAGCGTGACAAGCTCAAATATCCGGTGCGCGACGGGATCCCGATAATGCTGATCGACGAGGCGACACCGGTATAGCGTGGCGCGAATCCTGACTGACAGAGCCGCAACCACGGTAGCTGCACTAGTCGCAGCATTCACCATGGCTGCTGCAGTCGCGTACCCGCGCACGTCATTCGCACAGTCCGGCCAGGAGGGGATATTTCTCCTGCTTCCGGTCGGTGCTCGCGCCGTCGGAATGGGCGAAGCGGTCGTCGCGCAGCGCGGCGGCAGCGACCTGCTGTGGTGGAACCCGTCCGGCATTGTCGGTAACGGTCCGCAGTCGCACGAGATCGCGCTGCATCATTCCACCACCGTCGTAGGCCAGGGGAATGCGCTTGCCTTTGTCTGGCCGGCAGACAAGAAGACGGCGTTCGGTCTCCTGGTCAACGTCCTCGATCTCGGCCAGCAGACGCTCACCGACGATCAGGGGAACAGCATCGGGGTCGCCAGTCCCACCGACTACTCCGTGGCCGCATCCTACGCCGTGGCGCCCGCCCCCTGGCTGGCGCTCGGTGTGACCGCAAAACACGTGGAGGCAGGAATTCCGTGTTCAGGCGTTTGCAGCGGGCTCGGTATCGCCAGCTCGCGATCCAACGGCTTCGACATCGGCATGCAGTTCCGGCCCGACGCAATTCCGCTCACACTCGCGGCAGCTGCCCGCAATCTGGGGATCGCCGGGGCGGCGGGCCGGCCTGGTCGCATCGACCTGGGGGCCGACTACAAGGTCATGGCATTCGCCCGGGGCAACGACAGCGTCGAGGTTCATGGTGCCGCGGACCTGGTCTCGACAGTCAAGATGGATAGCACCACGGCTCGACTCGGCACCGACATCGTCGTCGACCAGCGGCTGCACGTTCGGGCTGGCTACATCCGCGACCCGGTGAACGGTTCCGGTGGTGCAATAGGCGTAGGGCTCCAATCTGGTAAACTAGTGTTTGACATCGGACGGACATACGGTGGGCTCACGGGTACGAACGACAAGCCGCCGACCTATTTCTCGCTCCGATATTTGTGGTAGGTTGCGTGGCAGGTTGCAACGTCCGGCGCAGGCCGGTCGCACAAGTACCTTATGAGGCTGCCGCGATGCCTGCCTGTGCGGTTATCTTCCAGGGATCGAGATGACGGACCAGTCGCTTTCAAGCCCCCAGCTCCCCATAGCCTTGCTTCTCCAGGCCGTGGAGGCACAACTCCCTCCGTCGGTTGCGGGGTGGGTCGATCGCCAGCCGGTAACAGTCGTTCCGGTCACGTCGATCGACGAGCTGATGGTCTATGCGCTGCGCTCCCGGCCACGCTTTATCGTCATAGACGGGCGATCCCCGGTCGGGGATCCGCTGGCTGCCTGCCGCAAGATCAAGCGCGATCCGTTTACCGGAGTGGTCCCGGTCGTGTACGTCGCGCCAGACGGAATGCCAGCGCGCGTAGAGGCGCTGGATGCACTGGCGGATGACGTGGTATCGGCCGAGATGGACGACGCGGAGACTCTGACACGGCTGCGCTGCACACTGGCGCGCTCGGATCGCGACGTCAACGTCCATCCTTCGACGCGGCTACCCGGTGCGCCGGCGATTCACGACGCAATTCGGGACCGTCTCGATACGCCATTCGCGGCCTGTTATGCGGACCTCGACCATTTCAAGGAATTCAACGATCGCTACAGCTACGTCGAGGGCGATCGCGTAATTCGCCTGCTGGCAGCGCTGCTGCACGATACCGTTCGCGGCCTGGTCGGCGACGACGGATTTGTGGGTCATATCGGCGGCGACGATTTTATTTTCCTGATTCCTCGCGACCGAGTTGACGATGTGTGCACTGAAATCGTCCAGACATTTGATACGCTCATTGCGTATCAGTATTCCGAGAACGACCGGCGCGCAGGCTATTTTTTCGGGAAGGATCGACGTGGCCAGCTGCATCGTGTTCCCTTGATGACGCTTTCGATCGGCGTCGTTACGAACGAACGGCGCACATTCACGAGCTCCGTGGGTGTGAGCGCGCTTGCTACCGAAATGAAGACGTACGCGAAGACGCTTCCCGGATCGGTCTACGCCATCGACAGGCGAACAGATGACCGCTCCGAGATCCAGACGCCGCAGTTGACTGAAACCGGTGCCCGCCAATGACGCCAATGGTCGTACAGTGTTCCTCGTGCCTGACCGAGTTCGAGCTGGACCCGAACAAGGTCCCGGCTGCCGGCGTTCGCGCACGCTGCTCCGTCTGCTCCGCGGTAATCACCGTTCCCGCTCCGCACGTTGCCGCACCGCAACGAGCCGAGCCGCAACGCGCTGAACCGCAACGGGGCGCGCCCGAGCGCGCGGTACCGGAACACAGAGAGAGTGAACGTCAGGCGCCGCAAGCCGCGGACACGGCGACAACTACCGCGAAAGAGTCCCCGTCGACCGCCGCCGAGCCACCGAAGTACGCTGCGCAGCCCGCGCCTCCGGCTCCTGTCGCGGCTGAAGCGGCGCCCGCTGCTCCCGAGGCCGCACCGGCCGCGGTGAGTACGGCGGACAGTGTGATGGGGTCGTCGTGGGCAGAGCCCAAGCCATCGGTTGCACCGGCCGTGTCGCCGGTGGAACCGGATGGCGGCCAACGCCGGCCAATCAATCCGTTCCTCACGCGTGATCCCGCGTTGCGCGCAAAGCGCCTCGCGCGCGCTCTCGTCTCGGATATCGTTGCCTACCACCCCGCGCGTCACGCCGAAGGCCTGCGCGACGGAACGCTGAAGACGTTGTTCCGCGATGAGATCAAGAAGAGCTACGAGGAATACGTCGATCAGGTGGGCCGTGACTTTGCAGGATCGACCACGCACTTTCAGGATGCGCTGAACGACGTTCTCGCAAGCGGCAAGAAGCTTTTCTAGGGACACGGCTCGTCGCGCGATGTCGTCATTCCCGAGGCGCGGATGCATCCGCGCCTCGGGAATCCGTGTTATCGTTCTCTGGACGCTCTAGGGGCGGAAACTGGTCGGCAGCAGATGGATTCCCGCTTGCGCGGGAATGACGGGTGCCGGTGGTTCCCGCTCTTGCCGGAATGACGGGTGCTGGTGGTTCCCACCTTCGCGGGAACGACGCGTGCCGGTGGTTCCCGCTTTCACCGGATGACGAGCCCTAGTGGTTTTCCAACTCTCGTACTCATAATCAACCATGCTGGATCACGAACGGGCGCGCCTGCTCGAGCACGCCACGCAACGCCTCGCGGAACTGCGGAGGTATCTTTGACATCGCCGGGAAGCAGGAGCGCCTGACGGCGCTCGAAGCGCGCACGGCCGACCCGGAGTTCTGGGATGACCGCGAGGCCGCTCAGGGCGTGGTGCAGGAAACCAAGATTCTCAAGACGTGGATCGATCCCTTCGAGGCGCTCGACGCACGCGTTCGCAGTGCGGTCGAACTGCACGACATGCTTCGGGAATCGCCCGATGCCGAAATGCTGACCGATCTCGACGCCGAGCTGCTATCGATCGACGATGCGCTCGGCGCATTCGAGCTGCGCTCGCTGCTCCGCGGTGAGGATGACTTCCGTGACGCGCAGGTGGAGATCGCGGCTGGTGCCGGCGGCACCGAGGCGCAGGACTGGGCCGAGATGTTGATGCGCATGTACACGCGATGGGCCGAGCGCCGCGGGTTCAAGGTCGAAGTGCTCGACAGAAGCGAGGGCGAGGAGGCGGGAATCAAGGGCGCCGTACTGGAGATCAGCGGCGATCATGCGTACGGATTCCTCAAGCCGGAAGCGGGAGTGCACCGTCTCGTCCGCATCTCGCCATTCGATTCGAATGCGCGCCGGCACACGAGTTTTGCTTCGATCTTCGTGTATCCGGTCGTCAACGAAGAGATCAACATCGAGATCAAGGAAGACGATCTCCGGATAGACGTTTATCGTGCATCCGGCGCCGGTGGCCAGCACGTCAACAAGACGAGCTCGGCGGTTCGCATCACGCACATTCCTTCGGGACTGGTGACTGCGTCGCAGCAGGAGCGCTCGCAATACAAGAACAAGGCGACCGCGCTCAAGATGTTGAAGAACAAGCTGTACCAGGCCGAGGTCGCGAGGCGTGAAGCCGAGAAGGCGAAGGTGGACGCGTCCAAGACGTCGGTGAGCTTCGGCAATCAGACGCGGAGCTACGTGTTTCAACCCTACACGATGGTCAACGACCACCGCACCGAGCTCAAGATTCCCGACGTGCAGAAAGTCATGGACGGCGGAATCGATCCGTTCATCGAGGCGTACCTCAAGATGCAGGCAGAGCAGGGGAGCGCGGAGTCATGACGGACGAGCTGCACTTTCTGATGGCGGCGCGGCGCGAGAAGCTCGACGCGATGCGCGCCCGCGGCATCGAGCCGTTTGCCTACAGCTTCGATCGTACTTCGACCGCCCAGCACGCAGTCTCGCTCGCTCCGGAAGATCAGGCCGGCGAGGCATCGGAGCGCGTGAGCGTAGCCGGCCGAATCGTCTCGATGCGCGCGCACGGCAAGACCGCGTTCGCTCATCTTGCCGATGCAACGGGCCGCGTTCAGTTGTACTTCCGGCGCGACGACCTGGCTGACGCGTATGCGCTGATCGACATGCTCGACATCGGCGACGTGATTGGCGTGAGTGGCGTGGTGTTTCGCACGCGAAGTGGCGAGCCGACGATTCGCGTGGCTGCATTCGAGGTCCTTGCCAAGTCGCTCCGTCCGCTGCCGTTCGCCAAGGAAGAGACGGCGAGCGACGGATCGGTCGTCCGGCACATGGGCTTCAGCGATCCGGAGCAGCGTTTTCGTCAGCGTTACGCCGATCTTGCGGTGAATCCTGAAGTACGCGCGACGTTCGTCGCGCGGGCAGGAATGACCCGTGCGATCCGCGCGTTCCTCGATGCGCGCGGATATCTCGAAGTGGAAACGCCAGTGCTGCAGCCGCTGTACGGCGGCGCGGCAGCACGTCCCTTCGTGACGCAGCACAACGCTCTGGACATGGCGCTGTATCTCCGTATCGCGGATGAGCTGTATCTCAAGCGGTTGATCATCGGCGGAATGGAGCGCGTTTACGAGATCGGCCACGACTTCAGGAACGAGGGCGTCGACCGGACACACAATCCGGAATTCACCATGCTCGAGTTCTACGAGGCGTACGCTGATTACGAAGTGATGATGGACGTCGTCGAGCGGCTGATCGTTGCTGCCGCCGACGCCGTGCGCGCCGTGGAACCGTTCGCCGATGCGGTGCCTGTCTTCACCACGCCGTTCAAGCGAATCGAGTGGCTTGGCGCGATCAACGCCGGACTTGGCACCGACATTCTCGCGCTGGATCACGGCGGGTTGATACAGCACGCCACACGACTCGGTGTGCCGCGCGCGGCCGCGATGAGCCGCCCCAAGCTCATGGACGAGATATTCCAGCTGCTCGTGGAGTCGAAGATCGTCGAGCCGACGTTCGTGATCGATTATCCGCTCGAGCTGTCGCCGCTGGCCAAGCCCAAGCGCGGTGACGCGCGGCTTACCGAGCGGTTCGAGCTGTTCGCCAATGGACGCGAGCTCGCCAACGCGTTCAGCGAGCTGAACGATCCGATCGATCAGCGCGAGCGGTTCGAGGCTCAGGCAGCGTTGCGGGCGGCCGGCGATCTCGAAGCTGCCGGTGTCGACGAGGATTATCTCCGCGCGATGGAGTACGGCATGCCGCCGACAGGCGGAGTCGGGATAGGGATCGATCGTCTGCTCATGTACCTGACTGGAATCCAGCACATCCGCGACGTAATTCTCTTTCCGACCCTCCGACCGGAATGACACGCCTCGAGCTGGCGATCGCCTGGAGGTATTTGCGGAGCCGGCGTGGATCGAAGTTGTTGTCGTTCATAAGCGTCATCGCGATCGCCGGTGTCGTCGTCGGCGTGAGCGCTCTGATAATCATCATCGGTGTGATGAACGGACTGCAGCACGACCTGCGCGAGAAGATTCTGGTCGGCAGTCCGGACATTCGCGTGCTCACCTACGGCGACGATCTCAAGATGGATTCCTGGCGATTCGCGCTCAAGCGCGTGCGTCAGGTGCCCGGTGTAGTCGCGTCTGCGCCATTCGTGCAGGCCGAGGGTGCCATGAACGCCGGGAGAACATACGCGAGCGGCGTGTACGTGGTCGGAATTCCCGGCAAGGGATCCGGCTATCCGGAAGTCACGAGCATTCGCGAGCATGCGGTTCGCGGGAAGTTCTCCTTCGATACGCAGGACGGCACCCACCATGGGGTGGTGATCGGGCAACTACTCGCTTCGCGCTTCAATGTGTGGCCGGGCGACACGATCAATCTCATTTCTGTTGCGGGTGTTCAGCAGAACGCGGCGACGGGTGCGTACATTCCGCGCGTTTACCGCTACGAGGTGACGGGAGTCTTCCAGACCGGGATGTACGAATACGACAATGCGTACGTGTACATCGATCTTCGCTCTGCACAGGAGTTCGCGGGAATCGACAGCGCGGTAACCGGCCTCGAAGTGAGCACGAAAGACCGGTGGAACGCGGGCGTTGTTGCGAGCGCGATCACGGACCACCTCGGCTTCCCCTACCGTACCGTCGATTGGCAGGAGCAGAACCATTCACTGTTCCAGGCGCTCAAGCTGGAGAAGCTCGGAATGAGCGTCATCCTGCTGCTGATCGTCATCGTGGCGGCGTTCAACATCGTGAGCACGCTGTCGATGGTGGTGCACGACAAGACGCGCGAGATCGGTATCCTCAAGGCGATGGGACTCCCGTCGTCGGCGATCCGCAACATCTTTCTGGTACAGGGCCTCGTCATCGGTGCCGTGGGCACCGGGCTCGGTCTCCTGCTCGGTTTTGCGGGGGCGCTTGCACTGGACAGATACAAGTTCATCAAGCTGGATCCATCGGTATATTTCATAGATCATCTTCCGGTGACGACGCAACCGCGCGACGTGATATTGATTGTCGTTGCGAGCCTGCTGATCGCGGCACTCGCGACATTGTATCCGGCAATTCAGGCGGCCAAGCTGTATCCCGTCGACGCGATTCGGTCGGAATGACAACGGTTCTGGAAAGTCGCGGCGTGACCAAACGGTACATCGGCGGCGACGGTGTTGCACTGGATGTTCTGCGTGGAGTGGATCTGCGCGTAGAGTCGGGCGAGATGCTTGCGATAATCGGGGAAAGTGGCTCGGGGAAGAGCACTCTTCTGCACATACTGGGCGGACTGGACCGTCCGACCTCCGGTGACGTGCTGTTGTCTGATCGTCTGCTGTCCGATCGTTCGGATGAAGAGCTCGCGGCCGTGCGAAACCGTGGTGTCGGTTTCGTGTTCCAGTTTCACCACCTTCTGCGGGAGTTCTCCGCGCTGGAAAACGTTGCAATGCCACTTCGCATCGCGGGTGAGAGTCCAGCCGTAGCCGAAGCGCGAGCGACGTCGCTTCTGGAACGCGTGGGGCTTGGCGGGCGATTGCACCACCGGCCCGGCGAGCTCAGCGGCGGCGAGCAGCAGCGGACAGCGGTCGCCCGCGCGCTGGCGGCGTCGCCGGGTGTCGTCCTGGCGGATGAGCCGTCCGGCAACCTGGACCTCGCAAACGGCGAACGGTTGCACGACCTGCTGGCCGAAGTCGTGCGAGACCTTGGCGTTGGGATGGTCGTCGTCACGCATAACATGTCTCTGGCCGACAGGGCGCGAGCGGTGTATCAGTTGAAGGAAGGAAGGTTGTCGGAAATCGTGCGGGGCGAGGGAGGAGGTTGGATCGGTGCTGTGTGAGGTTTGCAAGGAAAATGACGTGGTCATAACCGTTACGGAGATCGACGGGAACGGCGTGCGTCAGGTTCGGCTCTGCGAGCAGTGCGCCGCCGAGCGCGGACTCCAGGCGTCGGTCTCGGCGCCACCGCCCGCGGTAACCGATTTCCTCCAGTCGGTTCAGCAGCACATCCCCCCGTCGCAGACGGACGCGGTGCGTTGCTCGTTCTGCTCGTCCACGCTGCGCGACTTCCGCCAGACTGGCAGGCTTGGCTGTCCTTACTGCTATACCGCCTTCGAGCAGAGCCTGCGCGAGTTGCTCCGAAAGGTGCACGGGCAGGGGCAGCATCGAGGCCGGGAGTACAGTGGCGCACAAGGCGCGCTCGAAGCGCCGATTCCAGCATCGCCAGACCGGCTGCGTGAGCGGCTCGAGCGGGCGATCCGGAACGAGGAATTTGAACTGGCGGCGTCGCTGCGCGACCAGCTCCGGGCCATCGAATGAGCTTCGATCCGGAGACGCTGCCCGGCGGCGGCCTTGGGTGGATGGACGGCACGGGCGAGCAGGCTGGCGTCGTCCTGTCCACCCGCGTGCGTCTGGCCCGCAACGTCGAGGGCTACGCCTTCTCGGGGCGCGCCAGAGAGGGCGAGCGCCTGAGAGTGCTGTCGCAGGTCAGGGATGCCTTGTCGGTGATTCCGGCCGCACGGGATGGGGTCCTGGTGCGCGTCGACCAGCTGGAGGAGCCCGACCGTCAGTTATTGCATGAGCGGCACGTCGTGAGCAAGGAGCTCGCAGCGCTCGATACCGGAACCCCGCCCCGCAGCGGCGCGGCGGTTCATGTCGGCCGCGACGTTGCCATCATGGTGAACGAGGAGGACCATCTCCGGATTCAGGCCATGCGGTCCGGGCTGGATCTGGATCGCGCCTTTGCGGATGCGCGTGACATCGACGTGGAGCTGGGACAGCGTGTCCCGTTCGCGTATCATCGCGAGTTCGGATTCCTCACCGCCTGCCCGACCAACGTCGGTACCGGGCTCCGGGCATCCGTGCTGGTTCACCTGCCCGCACTCGTTCTCACCAAGGAGATTGGCAGAGTGCTGGTCGGCCTTCAGCAGGTCGGCCTGACGTACCGAGGCTTATATGGAGAGGGCAGCGAGGTCATAGGCAATCTGTTCCAGATTTCCAATCAGACCACGCTCGGGAAATCCGAGCAGGATCTGCTGGATTACCTCCAGGATATCGTTCGGCATGTCATCGAAAAGGAACTGGAAGCGCGCAAAGTGCTCCTGCGGGACGCGGAGTATATTCTAGAGGACAAGTTGTGGCGGGCATACGGCACACTGCGGTACGCGAGAAGCCTCTCTTTCGACGAGGCGATGAATTTTCTGAGTGGTGTCCGTCTGGCCGCCGGACTGAAACTGATCGATGGGTTGAGTGTATACATTCTTAACGAACTCCTGGTATTCACTCAATCAGCGCATCTCTCCGCACGCGAGGGAAGGGTATTGACAGAGGATGAGGCGAGCGTCGTTCGCGCTGCCTTCGTACGGGAGACTTTGGAAAGGGCTGCCCAATGAACGGATACAACTTCACGGAGCGGGTGCGCAAGGTTCTCGCGATGGCACGCGAGGAAGCTGCGCGTCTGCACCACGAATACGTCGGCACCGAGCACATTCTGCTCGGGCTGATTCGCGAAGGCGAAGGCGTTGCAGCGGCGGTCCTGCAAAACCTCAGCATCGATCTCGACGACATTCAACAGAAGATCGAAGAGACGGTGAAGAAGGGGAAGGCAACTGTCGCTACGGGTCCTGATCTACCCTACACATCACGCGCAAAGAAAGTTCTCGAGCTTGCAATGGCTGAAGCTCGCGAGCTCAATCACTCATATGTCGGTACGGAACACCTTCTGCTCGGCCTTCTGCGCGAGGAGAAGGGAATTGCAGCACAGGTACTGACCGACGCTGGCATCAATCTCGACGAAGCGCGCAAGGAAACGTTGCGTCTGCTCGGCACCGAGCTCCCGCAGGGTGCGGGTGCCGCGGCCACCGCCGGTGCGCCAGCCACGCCGCCAGCCGCCAAGGGCGAGAAGAAGTCCAAGACTCCCGCACTCGATCATTTCTGCCGCGATCTCACGCAGCTTGCGGCCGAAGGTCAGCTGGATCCGACGATCGGGCGCGCAAAGGAAATCGAGCGCGTCATGGAAATCCTCACGCGCCGTAAGAAGAACAATCCCGTTCTGATCGGCGAGCCTGGTGTCGGCAAGACGGCGATCGTCGAAGGATTGGCGCAGCTGATAGCAACTGGCGAGTGCCCCGATTCGTTGCGCGACAACCGCGTGTTGTCGCTCGACATGGCGGCGGTCATCGCAGGCACCAAGTATCGCGGCCAGTTCGAGGAGCGGCTCAAGGCCGTGATGAACGAGATTGCGCAGAACAAGAACATCATTCTCTTCATCGACGAGCTGCACACGCTCGTGGGCGCTGGCGCTGCAGAGGGCGCGATCGACGCGAGCAACATGCTCAAGCCAGCGCTTGCGCGTGGCGAGCTGCAGTGCGTCGGCGCGTCGACGCTCAACGAGTATCGCAAGTACATCGAGAAGGACGGCGCTCTCGAGCGTCGCTTCCAGACTGTAGTAGTCGAGCCACCCTCGGTGGACGACACGGTCGAGATACTGAAGGGACTGCGCAGCAAGTACGAGGATCACCACAAGGTGACGATCCCCGATCTCACGCTCGTCGCGGCCGCGAAGATGTCGGAGCGCTACATCACCGACAGATTCCTGCCGGACAAGGCGATCGACGTGATCGACGAGGCTGGCGCTCGCGCCCGTCTCGCGACGCAGGCTCCGCCCCCGGAGGTCATCGCGCTCAAGCACGATCTCGAAGGCGTGAACGCAGAGAAGGAAACCGCGGTGCGCGACCAGAACTTCGAGCGCGCAGCGTCGCTGCGCGACAAGGAGCGCGATCTCCAGGCGCAGATCAAGCACGCGCAGGAAGATTGGGACAAACGCCGTCAATCGCATCGTCCGGTGCTCGGAGAGGATGAGATCTCCTTCATCGTGAGTCGCTGGACCGGCATTCCGGTTCGACGGCTGCAGGAAGCGGAGACCGCGCGTCTGCTCCGGATGGAGGATGAGCTTCATGCATCCGTCATCGGACAGGACGAAGCGATCAGAGCGTTGTCGCGCTCGATTCGCCGGAGCCGCGCCGGACTGAAGGATCCTGCTCGTCCGATCGGGTCGTTCATCTTCTCGGGGCCAACTGGCGTCGGAAAGACGGAGCTTGCCCGCTCGCTCGCCAAGTTCCTGTTTGCAGATGCGAGTGCGTTGATTCGCGTCGACATGAGCGAATACATGGAGAAGTTCTCCGTGTCGCGGTTGATCGGCGCGCCTCCGGGATACGTCGGTTACGAGGATTCGGGTACGCTCACCAAGGCCGTACGGCGCAAGCCGTACAGTGTGATCCTCCTGGATGAAATCGAGAAGGCGCACCCGGACGTGTTCAACATTCTGCTGCAGGTGCTGGATGAAGGGCATCTGACCGACAACTACGGACGCGTGATCGATTTCAAGAACACCGTCGTCATCATGACGTCGAACGTCGGTGCGAAGGACATCACCAAGGGCGGGACGCTCGGCTTCAACACCGGCGAATCGCGCGACTCGTTCGAGCGCATCGTACAGCGTGTGAAGGAAGAGATGTCGCACACGTTCAATCCGGAGTTCCTGAACCGGTTGGACGACGTGATCGTGTTCCACCCGCTGTCGCGCGAGAACATCCGCTCGATCGTCGACGTGGTTCTGCGCGATGTGCAGAAGCGGCTGGCAGATGAGGAGCTGGTGCTACGCCTCACGGAGTCGGCTGCGGACTTCCTCGTGAAGCACGGCTACGATGACAAGTTCGGCGCCCGTCCGTTAAAGCGGGCGATTCAGCGCTACATCGAGGACCCGCTCTCGGAGAAGATCCTCATGGCCGAGTTTGCCAAGGGCGACGAGATCGAAGTCGACACCGCGGCAGAGGGCGAGAAGCTCGAATTCCGTGTCATGACCAAGGCGAGCGCGGCGTAGTTCAGCGCGCTCTTGGGGGGGATGAAAAAAGCGGGTGAGGCTGCATGCCTCACCCGCTTTTTCGTGTCCAGTCCTCCGACCGTCCTACTTGCGGCGATTACGGAGCAGCGGTGCCAGTCCGACGATGCCGGTGAGCAGGAGGGCAGCCGAGCCGGGTTCCGGGACGGTGCTGGCATCCGGCACGAGGCCCGCATCGCGGTTGGGCGGCGGCGTCTCGCCGGTGGGAGCGTTGGACGTGTCGTTCGGCGGCGGGTTGCTGCCATCGTTCAACGGCGGATTATTCTGCGGCCCGGGCTGGTGGGTCACAGTGCCGGTGTCCGGCGGAGTCGACGTCGTGTCGGCGGGGCTTGGTGGCGTCGTGCCGCCCGTTGGAGCGGGATCGTGCGCGCCAGGCGTCGTCGCCGCGTGGAGATTGAAGTTGGAACCGGTGGCGGCCGAGTTGTGTCCGGAATGGGTGAAGGCCATGAAGAGGCCTGCTCCGGCGACAGCTCCGGCGCCGGCGATCCATCCGCGGGCATTGTGGTCACTGCCAGTGTCGGCTGGCGCGCCCGACTGGCCGGACACTACGCTGATTGGTGCAGCAGCGATTGCTGTGGCGAGGAGGAGCTTGGCGATAGACATTGTTGTGTCCTAAGGGACTATAGCGTAAGAGGACTGCTGGTTGGTCAGCGGCATACATTGGCAAGCGCGGGGCCACGGAGCAGCCGTCACTTTTCTGCTATTCAGGGCCGACAATCGGGTAGTATTCCGGTTATCTCGTCCGGATACTGTCCCGGGCCAGGCCGTTACGGACCCCGTTCGGGGAACATATGTATGAATTACGAGGGGAGCCTATGCGCGGCTGCAACAGGTGTTGCGTCGTCCCGGCAGCGTCCATGAGGGGGATAACGCGAGTTGAACCGGCTTGCTCCGCGGAGGGAGAGAGGGGCGCAGGGGAGGGTGGAAACGCGAACCGCCGCTCCCGGGTGGGGGGAGCGGCGGTCAAAGGTGCTTGGCGTCAGTAATGAAACTGGGCGATCGTGTGGCTGGCCTTCGGGCGGGCGGGGAGGGTGCTGCTTGCGGGCCGGTTTTGGTCGCCACGCGTGTGACACATCGTGGTGTCGGCAGCAGGCGCGCAATTCTTGAGTGGCGCGGCGAACGTCGGAGGTGAAAAATGCCGTATGGCGCGCGCAACTTTCCTGCACCTCGTGGTGTCGTACGGACCTGATGATTGCTGCAAACTCGAGTCATGGATGGATGCGCTCAAACCGACTGTCGTGGTATATTAGAGGGATGTTCAAGTTTGCTGGGAGCCTGCTGGCCTTAGCGCTGGTAGGGCTCCCTTTGTTCGCCCAGGGGGCAGATTCCACGGTCGCGGGCGGCCGATGCTCGGTGCCCGATACAATCACAGTGACGGGCAACTCGCGTGTCGACAACGCGACGGTGCGCGCCACCATAGGCCTGGTTCCCAAGACCACTCTCAACTACCGCGACGTGCAGCGCGCAGTCAAAGCGCTGTACGCAACCGGCAATTACGATGACGTCCACGTCATCTGCACTGTCGACCCAAAGACCAACAAGGCTTCGCTCGACGTTCAGGTGAAGGAGCGGCCCGTACTTGCGAGCATGTCGATACACGGCGTGGATCAGGTGTCGGCGAAGGATGTGAAGGAGCGCCTCGATCTTCCCATCGGAACCGCCGTCGATCCCGCCAAGGTCGCGCTCGCGATCTCGCGCACGGATTCGCTGTACGAGAGCCGCGGCTTCTATCTCGCTCGAGTGCATGTCGATTCATCGCTTGCAAACGACCAGCTGACGCTGAGGTTCGATGTCACAGAAGGACGGCGTCTCGCAATTTCCGGCATAGGCGTTACGGGAAACCGCTCGGTTCCCTCGCGCGCGATTGTCGGTGCGATGGAGACGAAGCCAGAAGGGTTCTGGTGGTTTCGAAACGGGGAGTTCGACGATGCAACATTCGCGGGCGATCTCACCGATCGCATTCCGGCGCTGTATGCGAGTCGCGGCTACATCGACTTCCGGCTGTTGCAGGACACCATGCGAGTGGACAAACAGAACGGCAAGGGCGAGATCCAGCTGAACGTTCAGGATGGTCCGCGCTATACGGTGGGCAACTTCGAGATTCTCGGGAACAAGCGCTTCACACAGGAGCAGCTTCGCAATTATTTCCCGTTCGATCGCGAGGATCGCTCGCTGGCTGAGAGTGCCCTCGGTCTCTTCCATCACACGTACAAGAATCCCAAGGGCACGTTCGACGAATCGCGCTGGACCGACGCGACGGAGAAGGTGAAGGAGGCGTACAGCAACGAAGGGTACATCTACGCTGTCGTGACTCCGGTGGAGGAACGGGTTCCGTCGCAGGATTCCGTGCGCAAGGTCAACCTGCGTTGGGACATCGAGGAAAAGTCGCCGGCGATAGTGAATCGAATCGACATCGCGGGCAACGACTACACGTACGAGTCGTGCATACGCGAGCAGATCGTCATGGCGCCAGGCCAGGTGTTCAAGCGCGACTATCTGATTCGCAGCTATCAGAACATAGCGAATCTGAATTTCTTCGATTCGCCAATGCCGGAGCCAGAAGTCACGCCCGATGAAAACGGCGACGTCGATATCACCTTCAAGGTGAAGGAGAAGCGCACCGGCAACGTCAACTTCGGCGCGTCGATGGGCCAGGGAACCGGTCTCGGCGGATTCATCGGTCTGGACCAGCCGAACCTGTTCGGGCGCTGCAAGCGCGCGCAGCTCAACTGGCAGTTCGGCAAGTACATCAACGATTTCAGCCTCACGTATTCCGATCCCAACATTCGCGATTCGCGCATTTCCGGATCGGTGACGGCGTACGACACCAAGACGCGCTACACCATCGCCGACCTCGGTCAGAGTACCCGCGTCGGTGGTCAGATCCAGTTCGGCTTCCCGGTTCCCAATTCATACTTCAGCCGCATCTTCCTGTCCTATGGCGGCGAGTCGGTGAAGTACGCGAATGAGCAGGGAACGCTGCTCAGCACCATCATTACGAGCTGCAAGAGCTGTTTCCGGTCGTCGCTCGGCGTGTCGTATCAGCATGACACGCGGCTTGGACTTCCGTTTGCGACGCAGGGTGGATTGCAGAACTTCAGCGCCTCGTTCAACGGCGGCCCGCTCGGTGGAACCGCGAACTTCCAGAAGTACACGACGGAGCTCCGCTCCTATGCGCCGCTGGCGTACATCGGCGGAAATCCGCTTGGTGGCGAGCCGATGACGATCGTGGCGGGCCTCACGGCGCGCGCAGGTGCAGTGCTGGGCGATCCGGGACCGTTCTTCTCGTCGCAGTCGTTCGCACTCGGCGGCACGCAGTACGGTGAGCCGCTGCGCGGCTACTGCGAATTTTCCATCACGCCGGCCGGATACGATCCGTCGGCGTGCAACGGCAACGCCAAGACCACCTCGTTCGGGAACGCGTTCTTTGTCACGACCGCGGAGCTGGGGCTCCGGGTCAATCAGTCGGTGTATCTGGATACGTTCATGGAAGGCGGTAACGTATGGCAGCGGCCGCGGGACTTCGATCCCACGCGCCTCTTTCGCAGTGTAGGCGTGGGCGGCTCAGTGGTGAGCCCGCTCGGCCCTCTTGGTGTCGACTTCGCGTACGGCCTGGACAGGGTCGACGCGCAGGGGCACTCTAACCCGGGGTGGAAAGTCCACTTCAAACTTGGACAGTACTTCTAGGAAAACATGATGAGCAAATGGATGCACTCCGCGATGTTTGCGGCAGCGACACTCGCACTCGCTCCTTCGGCATTCGCACAGGCGACGCCGCTCAAGCTGGCCTATATCAACTCCCAGAAGATCCTCGCGGAAGCGCCGGGTCGGGCAGAGGCTGAGTCGACGTACAACAAGGAGATGGCGACAGCGCGGGCGCAGCTGCAGCAGATGGACGACTCGCTCAAGGGCATGGTAGCGACCTATGAAAAGGACGCGCCTGGCCTGGACAGCGCACGCAAGGAAGCGCGCGGCAAGACGATCCGTGACACGGAAGCTGCGTTCACGCAGCGCGCGCAGGATCTGAACAACCAGATGCAGCAGCGCCAGGCAGATCTGGCACGGCCGCTCATGGATCAGGTGTCACAGGTGCTCGATCAGGTTCGCTCGCAGGGCGGCTACAGCATGATCTTTGACGTCGGGGCTCAGGGCAGTGCACTGGTTTCGGCAGACAAGTCGCTCGATCTCACCGATGTGGTTCTCGCAAAGCTCAAGGCGCTTGGTCCGCCTAAGACAGGGGCGACGCCAGCGACTACGACGTCCGCGAAGCCACTCGGACCAGCACAGAAGCCGGCGGGCGTGACGCGTCCAAAGCCGTGATCACGCGATGGCGCTGACTGCACGGGAAATCGCGCAGCTCGTCGGTGGCGAGTTGCGCGGTGACCCGGAGTCTGCGGTGGATGGCGTGGCTGCGCTCGACAGGGCGGGGCCACGCCACGCTACTTTTCTGGCCTCGGCTCGCTACTCGGAGCAACTGTCGGAATGTCACGCCGGGATTGTGCTCGTTGCCCGCGAACTGGCAGACGCAACATGCGGCGCGCCGAGCAGAATCGTCGTCGAGAGGCCGCACGAGGCGTTGCAGACGATACTTCCCCTGCTGTACGATCTTGCGCCAGCGGAACCGTGGATCGCACCTACCGCGCGGATTGGACACGGTGTGCAACTTGGCGCCGGCGTCCGCATCGAAGACTACGTGGTGCTGGGCGACGGGGTGAAGATTGGCGACGGCACGCGACTGTATCCGCATGTGACGGTGTACAGTGGCGGCGAGATCGGCGCGCGGTGCGCGATTCATTCTGGCGCACGTATCGCGAGTGACGGCTTTGGATACGTGTTCCGAAACGGCCGGCACGAAAAGATTCCGCATGTGGGACGCTGCATAATTGGTGACGACGTGGAGATCGGCGCGAATACGACGATCGATCGCGGCAGCATCGACGACACGGTAATCGGCGCCGGCACGCGCATCGACAATCTCGTGCAGATCGGACACAACGTCAGAATCGGATCGTTGTGTCTGCTGATGTCTCAGGTCGGCATTGCGGGCTCGGCGCACATCGGCAACGGCGTGATCATCGCGGGGCAGGCCGGTATCGGTGGCCACGTGACGATCGGCGACGGTGCGCGCATTGCCGGGCAGGCGGGCGTATTCGGCGACGTTCCGGCCGGCGAGTCGTGGTCCGGCTATCCCGCGCGACCGCACCGCGAATCACTGCGCGCGACTGGCGCGCTGTTCAAACTGACTGGTATAATCAGGAAATTGGAGAAGCTCGTTGACGACAAGGCGCCCGCATGACGCGGCGCACGGTATCAGCACCGGCGAGGATCGCCGGCGTGGGGCTGCATCTGGGCCAGGCTTGCGAGCTCACGTTCCGACCTGCGGCCGCCGGAGACGGAATCAGGTTCCGGCGCGTCGATCTTGCAGACAAGCCGGTGATTCCGGCACGGGTGGATCAGGTTACAGCGACCGAGCGACGTACGCAGCTAGGGAGCGGCGCGGCTGCGATCCACACGGTCGAGCACGTTCTCTCGGCGGTGGCTGCTCTCGAGATCGACGATCTCATGATCGACATGAGCGGGCCCGAGCCGCCGATCCTCGACGGTAGCGCCGCTCCGTTCTACGACGCATTGATCGGGGTGGGGGTCGAGGAGCTTCCGGGCGAACCGGAATATCTCACGCTGACCGAACCGCTTCGGGTAATCGACGGAAACTCGGTGTACGAGGCGCATCCAGCGAACGAGCTGTTGCTGGACGTCACGATCGAGTTTCCGCATCCAGTTATCGGACGCCAGTCGGCTCGCTATGTTGTTGGGCGGGAGAGCTATCGCGATCAGATGGCTGCGGCGCGGACGTTCGGCTTTCTCCACGAAGTCGAAGACCTGCGCGCGAAGGGTCTGATCCAGGGCGCATCCACCGACAATGCAGTGGTTCTCGACGACACTGGCGTCGTCGCGAACGTGTTGCGCTGGGACGACGAGTTTCTGCGCCACAAGGCGCTGGACTGTGTGGGTGATCTCGCGCTGGTCGGCTCGCGCGTGAAGGCGCGAATCGTCGCGGTGCGGCCGAGTCATCGCGGTACGGTGACGCTGGTTCGGGAAATGGTGCGCGCGGGAAGGCGTTCCAGATCAACAGAGCAAGGAGCGAAGAGCATGGCTGGCACGATGTCGATTGAAGAGATCATGAAGGTCCTTCCGCACCGGTATCCGTTTCTCCTCATCGATCGAATACTTGAGATCGAGGGGAAGCAGCGAATCGTCGGGATGAAGAACGTCACGATCAACGAGCCATTTTTTCAGGGACACTTTCCCGGCCATCCCATCATGCCGGGTGTGTTGATAATCGAGGCGATGGCTCAGGTCGGCGGAATGTTGTTGATGGGCGGACTGGAGGAGACTGAGCAGAAAGTCGTGTACTTCATGTCGCTCGACAACGTTCGCTTCAGGAAGCCAGTCAGGCCAGGCGATCAGATTCGCTTCGAGCTGGACGTGATCCAGATCCGCGGGGCTGTGTGCAAGATGCGCGGCGTTGCTAAGGTCGACGGCGAGCTGGTGGCCGAGGCGGAGATGGCTGCGATGGTACGCGATAGATGACGGCAAAAATTCATCCGAGCGCGATAGTTTCGCCATCTGCGGAGCTCGGAGACGGCGTCGAGATCGGACCGTTCGCGATCGTTGGCGAGGAGTGTGTGGTCGGCGACGGCTGCGTGATATCGGCGCGCGCCAGCCTCGAACGCTACGTGACACTCGGCAGGAACGTCAAGATCGGAGTCGGGACCGTTCTCGGCAGCGATCCGCAGGATCTCAAGTTCAAGGGCGAGCGAACGACAGTCGAGATCGGCGACAATACGGTTGTGCGCGAGTACAGCACGATCAATCGCGGAACGTCGCAGTCGTTCAAGACGAGCGTCGGTCCGAACAGCTTCGTGATGTCGTATGTGCATCTGGCGCACGACTGTCATATCGGCGAGGGCGTCGTTCTCGCGAACATGGTGCAGCTTGCGGGCCACGTGACGGTGGAGGATCGCGTAATCCTCTCGGGCGTGACGGCGGTTCACCAGTTCACTCGAATCGGGCGCAACGCGATCGTTGGCGGCTGCTCACGTGTGTCGAAGGACGTGCCGCCGTTCGTCAAGGCCGTCGGCAATCCGATGAAGTTGTACGGACTGAATTCGGTCGGACTGCGACGGAACGGGTTCTCGGCGGAGACCATTCTCGAATTGAAGCGCGCATACAGGTTGTTGTTCCGATCGGAGCTCAATCTCGCGCAGGCGATCGAACGAGTCATGGCGGAGGTGGAGCAGATTCCCGAAGTAATACAGCTCGTGCAGTTCGTCGAATCGAGCCAGCGCGGGGTCGCCATTTGAAGCCACTGCGCATTGGTGTAGTCGGAGCCGGCGCGCTCGGCTACCATCATGTTCGATTGTTGCGTCAGATGCCCGAGTTCCGGTTGTCGGGCTTCGTGGAGGAGCGGCCGGAGCGCGCTGCGCAGGTGTCGGCCGAGCTGGAGGTTCCGAGTTACAGCGATCTGGAGACTCTGCTCGACGACGTCGACGCGGTGACGATCGTCGTTCCGACACCGCGCCACTTCGCGGTCGCGAGCAAGGCGCTGGAACGCGGCAAGCACGTGCTTATCGAGAAGCCGATCACGGCAACCGTCGAAGAAGCAGACGCGCTGCTTGAAATCGCGCAGCGGACGGGTGCGATCGTGCAGACGGGGCACGTGGAGCGATTCAATCGTGCGATACGTGCGGCGCTGCCCTACGTGAGCAATCCGCGCTTCATCGAGAGCGACCGGCTGGCGCCGTTCAACATTCGCGGATCGGACGTCGCGGTCGTGCTCGATCTGATGATTCACGACATCGATCTGATTCTGACGCTCGTCAACTCGCATGCGGGAAACATCGCCGCGGTGGGAATCCCCGTGCTCACGCAGACGGTGGACATTGCAAATGCGCGCATCACGTTCGACTCCGGCGCTGTGGCCAACATCACCGCGAGCCGCATCTCGCGGGAGCGATTCCGCAAGGTGCGAATCTTCCAGCCGAGTGGGTATCTCTCGCTCGATCTCGGAGCGGGCAATGGCGAATTCTTTCGACTGAAGAAGCCTGGCGATCTGCACGCGCTCGTCGCGAGCGGGACGACGCCGGATCTCGCGGACTTCGTCGAGCGTATCGCACTGGAGGCGCCCGAAGGTGAGCCGCTCAAGCTCGAGTTCGAGAGCTTCGCAGCGGTACTCAACGGCAGCGCACCGCTCGTGGTGAGTGGTGCCGCGGGTCGTCGGGCGCTGGAAGTCGCGCTGAGGATTGTGGGCGACATCGAGCGCAACGCCCCGTCTATCGGTGCGTGAAGTTCTTTTCGTCGCCGGAGAGGCCTCCGGCGACATGCACGCGGGCAGCGTTGCGGCGCGGCTGCGAGAGATCCGTCCCGATCTGGCGACCGCGGGCGTAGGTGGCGCGCACATGCGAGCGAGCGGCGTTGAGATAACGCGGGATTACGCCGAGCTCGCTGTGATGGGATTCGTCGAGATCGTAAGGCACATACCGAAGCACGCCGCGCTGTTGCGTCAGCTTAGAGCGCGCCTGGCGACCGGAAACGTCGCTGTAGTCGTGCTGATCGACTATCCCGGTTTCAACATGAAGGTTGCAGCGGCGGCGCGTGAGGCGGGCGTCCCCGTGCTGTACTATGTCACGCCACAAGTATGGGCGTGGGGTGCGGGGCGGCTACCGAAGCTCGCAAGGCTCGTGACAAAGGCTGCCGTGATCCTTCCCTTCGAAGCCCCGTTGCTCGCGGGCTACGGAATCGACACGACGTTCGTGGGTCACCCGTTGCTGGATCGCGCGCAGAATCTGCCGACGCGCGCGCAAGCTCGCGAGCGGCTCGGAATCGGTCCGGACGAGAAGGTGCTCGCGTTGTTTCCGGGTAGTCGGGAACAGGAGATTGCGCGTCACTTTGCTCCATTCATAGAGAGCGGACGCGAGCTGGCGCGTCGGCATCCGGGCCTTCGCGTCATCGTCCACGGTGCGCCGACGGTGAATCTCGATGCGCTCGAGTGTCCATTCGAAATCGTGCGCGGCGCGTCATTCGACGTATTCCGTGCTGCTGACGTGGCGCTCTGCAAGAGTGGTACGACGACGCTCGAGGCAGCGATCGCGCAGTGCCCGATGGCTGTCGCGTATCGCACAGGCGGGCTTTCATATGCAATTGCGCGGCGTGTGGTCAAGATACCGTACATCGGGCTTGTCAACGTCGTAGCGGGACGCGAAGTTGCGCGCGAGTTCGTGCAGGGAGCGTTGCAACCGGTCGCAGTTGCGACTGAGCTCGGACGATTGCTCGATGACGCAGCGTACCGCGAAAGGCAGCGTGAGGGGCTGATCGAAGTCAGAAGCCAGCTCGGCACGCCCGGTGCCGCCGGTCGCGTGGCGGAGATGATCTCGGGGCTGGCGGGATGAGTGACCCCGCGCCCGAGCGGACTCGGCTGACCGGAATTCAGCGGCTGGCTGTGGCACTCGGTCCCGCGTTGCTGCGCATGTTGTACTGGACGTGGCGAGTGAGCGAAGTGAACGACGCCGGCTGGCGTGCGCTGCGCGCCCAGGGCCATCCTTTCGTGTTCGCGCTGTGGCACGGCCAGTTGCTGCCGTTGACCGTGCAGCACAGGTCCCAGGGGATAAAGGTGTTGATCAGCGAGCATCGCGACGGTGAGTTGATCGCGCGGATCACTGCAAGCCTGGGATTCGGGTCCATACGTGGATCGACGACGCGCGGTGCAACTCGCGCATTGCTCGCGATGTGCGACGCGCTCACTACAGGGAGTGAGGTGGCGGTTACGCCCGACGGACCGCGCGGGCCAGCGCGGAAATTCGCGAGCGGCGCAGTCGTTGCCGCGCAACGTGCTGGCGCGCCGATAGTCACTGTCGGCGTTGCGGCATCCCGCGCATGGCATCTGCCCAGCTGGGACAGTTTCATGATTCCGAAGCCGTTTGCTCGCCTCACTTTCGTGTACGGCGATCCCACGTACGTGAATGCGAGCGACTCACGCGGCGCGGCGATGCAGGGTGAGGCGTTCGAGGCGTCGCTGAACGAGGTGGTCGCGGCAGCGCAGGCGCTCGATCAGGAACGTCGATGACCGTCGACGAACTATGGTACGGAAGATCAGCTCGCGCGCAACTGGCGCGCGCGGTCGTGACGCCGCTGTCATGGCTCTATGGCGCCGTAGTCGCAACAAGGAATGCGTTGTATGACCGCGGCGCATTGCGCGTTCACCCGGCCTCGATTCCGATTATCAGTGTTGGGAATGTCACCGTCGGCGGCACCGGCAAGACGCCGTTCAGCGCCTACCTGGTTGGCGAGCTGATCTCTGCGGGGCACCGTCCCGCGGTCGTCATGCGTGGGTACGGTGACGACGAGCTGCATCTCCATCGGCGAATGAATCCCGGAGTTGCGGTGATTACGGGGGCCGACCGTGTTACCGGAATCCGCGCGGCTGCAGCAGGCGGGGCCGACGTCGTCGTACTGGACGACGGCTTTCAGCACCGCAGGGCGTCGCGCGATCTCGATGTAGTGCTGGTGAGCGCCGAGAGCTGGCGCAACGATCTGCGATTACTTCCTGCGGGGCCGTTGCGCGAGTCGTTGCGCTCGCTGGATCGCGCGGACGTGATCGTAGTCACGCAAAAAAGTGCGACGAACGAGCAGGCGGGTGACGTGATGCGGGCCATTGGAGCAGAGCATCGCGGCGCTGGGTTCGCAATAGCGACGCTGCAACCGGACGCGCTGGTCCGTGCGTCGGATGGGCAGACAATGGCACTCGACGAGCTTCGCGGCGCGCGAGTGCTGGCGGTGGCGGGAATCGGCGATCCGGCCAGCTTCTTCGCGCAACTGCGGATACTTGGCGCCGATGTTACGGAGCTGCGTTTTCGCGACCATCACGACTACATCGCTTCCGACGCTGCGCGGATCGTGAGCGAATCGCGAGGTCACAAATATGTTGTCACGACAGAAAAGGACGCGGTGAAGTTGACGAGGGTCTGGCCTGCGAACGGACTGGAGCTTTGGTATCTTTCACAGGCTGTGCGCCTGACGGAGGGATACTCTCTCGTCGCATCAGCTCTCGCGAATTTATTCAAACGAGCCACTTCAATCGCTGAATAATGGCCACCGATCACCGTCTTTCGACTCATAAAATCGTCCACCCGGACAAGGACCCGGTTTTGAACGAGGAAAATCCATTCGACGCGATGATGTCGCGTTTTGACCGTGCCGCCGAGCTGCTCGACCTGGAGCCTGGCATCTACAAGATTCTTCGCAATCCGGAGAAGCAGATAACCGTGTCGTGCCCGGTCGTTCTGGACAACGGAGAGGTCGAGGTCTTCACTGGTCACCGCGTGCTCTACAACACGTCGCGCGGTCCGGGCAAGGGCGGCATTCGTTTCGACATGCACGTCACGCTCGAGGAAGTGAAGGCCCTCGCCGCGTGGATGACGTGGAAGTGCGCGGTCGTGAACATTCCGTTCGGTGGCGCGAAGGGTGGCGTAGTCTGTGATCCGCTCAAGATGAGCGTTGGCGAGCTCGAGCGCCTGACTCGGCGGTACACGAATGGAATCATCCAGACGCTCGGACCGGACTCGGATGTTCCTGCGCCCGACGTGAATACGAACGAGCGCGTGATGGCCTGGGTGATGGACACGTACTCGATGCACGTCGGTCACACGACGACCGCGGTCGTGACGGGCAAGCCGGTCGAGATGGGTGGCTCACTTGGACGACGCGAGGCAACGGGACGCGGCTGCACGATCGTGACGACGGATGCGCTGGAGCACCTCGGCATGCACGTGAGCAAGTCCACGATCGCGGTTCAGGGCTTCGGCAACGTTGGATCGACAGCTGCGAAGCTGCTTCAGGAGGCTGGAGCGAAGATCGTCGCGATCGGCGATCGCGACGCGGCCTTCCACAACGCGAACGGTATCAAGGTCCAGGAGGCGATTGCGTACGTGCAGAAGCACAAGTCGCTCAAGGGATTCAAGGGCGGAGATGCAATCAGCGGCGCCGATCTCCTTACGCTCGATGTGGACGTGCTGCTGCCGGCGGCGCTGGAAAGCGTGATCACGACCAAGAATGCGCACGACATTCGCGCGAAGGTGGTTTGCGAAGGCGCCAACGGGCCGACCACCGCAGCGGCCGATTCGATTCTGGACGAGAAGGGGATCTTCGTCATCCCCGACATTCTCGCGAACGCCGGTGGAGTGACTGTGTCGTACTTCGAGTGGGTGCAGGATCGCGGCGGATACTTCTGGGATGAGAAGACCGTAAACGATCGCCTCACGGAGATCATGCGTCGCAGCTTCGCGGACGTTCTTGCGCTGTCCAAGACGCACAAGGTGAACATGCGCACTGCTGCGTACATGCTTTCGATCAGCCGTGTTGCGGCTGTGCATCGCCTGCGGGGCATCTACTCCTAACGATCCGTACGAGTGCGTGTGATGATCGCCGCGGTCGGGCACCCGAAGGACAGGGCGCTCGCCGCGGCGATTCTCGACTATGAGACCCGCGCAGCGCGGTACTGGCCAATCGAAGTCGTCGAGGTGAAGGCAGAGCGTGCCGACAATGCAAGCACGTCGGCGAGCGTACGCGCTCGCGAGGGAGATCGCATCCGGGCGAGAGCTGGCGATGTGGCAACGAAGGTTGCCTGCGACGCGAGCGGGCAATCGATGTCATCCGAGCGATTTGCCGCGTGGCTGCAGGGGGAGCGGGAAGCTGCACGCGACGTCGTCTTCATGATTGGCGGTGCATTCGGGCTGGACGACGGCCTGCGCGATGGGGCGAACATCCGGTTGTCGCTGGCACCGTGGACGCTGCCGCACGAGCTCGCCCGGCTCGTGCTCGCGGAGCAACTGTATCGCGCAGGCACGATCGTCCGCGGAGAGCCATACCATAAATGAGCGAGTGGTTCACGCGGTGGTTCGGCAAGGAGTATCTCGATCTGTATCCACATCGGGACGAGCACGAAGCGCGTTCGGTGGTTCGGCTCATCAGAAACATGGTTTCTCCCGACCCAGCGGGGCGTGCGCTGGACCTGGCATGCGGATCGGGTCGTCACACGAGGGCGTTGTGCCAGCACATCTGGACAGTGGGGCTGGATCTGTCAATGGAGTTGCTCGAGGTGGCCAAGGCGGAGGCGCCGGAAGTGCCGTACGTCCGGGCCGACATGAGGGTACTGCCATTCGCCGGAGCCAGCTTTGATCTTGTTGTCAATCTTTTCACGAGCTTCGGCTACTTTTCTTCGGATGACGAAAACCGCGTGGTGCTGTCCGAAGTGAATCGCGTTCTACGGCCTGACGGAGTATTCGTGCTCGACTATCTGAACTCGGATCAGGTGCGTGCGACGCTCGTTCCCCACGACACGCGTCGCATCGGGAACCGCGTCGTGACGCAGGACCGACGGATCAGCTCCGATGGCCTTTACGTCGAGAAGGACATTTTCGCAGCAGGCTCGCCGCGGAAGTATCTCGAGCGAGTGCGGCTGTTCGAGCCGGACGATCTTCGATGTCTGCTGCACGATGCTGCGTTCTCGGTCGATCACGAGCTGGGCGAGTATTCCGGCGCGCCGCTCAGCACCGATAGCTCCAGGGCGATCTTCTTCGCACACCGTTCATGATACGCGCGATATCCCGGCCAATCGGCGGATCGCCGCTCGCGCGCAACGCGCTCGCGGGTGCACTGCCCGAGTGGTATGGCGTCAGGTTGAGCGATGCCGACGCGTGGAATGCCGCGGCATCGCAAACCGCGAGTGATTTCCACCAGCGGTCGTGGCTCGGAGATCTGCTGCCAGCATTCGCTCCGTCGGGCATTGCTGCCGACCGCTTACGGGCCGCGTCCGAATCGGGCGGCTTTGTCGTGACGGGAGGGCAACAGCCTGGTCTGTTCGGCGGTCCGCTCTACGTGTTGCACAAGGCCGTGACACTTCTCGAGATGGCCGATGCACTCGCTGCAATCACCGGACGTCCGGTCGCGCCCGTGTTCTGGGCCGCCACCGACGATGCAGACCTGGTGGAAGCGAATCACGTCTCGGTCGTGCGTCACGGCAAGCTCGAACTGCTATCCATGTCGGCCGATGCGTTATCGGGACGCTCGATGGCTGACACACCGCTCGGCGATGTCACCGCGCAGATCGAGCGGTTGGAGGAGGCCTGCGGATCTGCACCGGATCAGCGCGTACTCGAGGCGGTTCGGAAAGCCTACGCGCTTAACGCTACCGTTGGAAGCTCCTACGTCGTCCTGTTGCGCGCGTTGCTCGAGCCGCTCGGCGTCGCGGTGCTCGACGCATCTCACGCGGCGGTGCGCCAAGCCGGACGCGACACGATCCTGCGCGCCCTGCGCGGTGCGGAGGACGCCGCCGCGGCCCTGGACGCGCGTACCAGGGCGATCATCGACGCGGGGTTTCATCCGCAGGTAGCCGCCGTTCCGAACCTGTCGCTCGTTTTCGAGACGCTGGACGACGGTACTCGCCGGCGCGTTCCGCTCCGTGCAGCGAGGCGGGTCGCCGACGATGCGAGCGCGGGGCGGCTTGGTCCGAACGTGTTGCTGCGACCGATCATCGAGCGACAGATACTTCCCACCGTCACGTATGTCGGTGGCCCTGGAGAAGTCGCGTATTTCGCGCAGGTATCAGCTGTCGCTGATGCGCTCGGCGTGGCCCGGCCGAGAATCTCACCCAGGTGGAGCGGAACTCTGCTGGAAGAGCACGTCGAGAGCATGCTCGCGCGACTGGACGCGAGCATCGACGATTTCGCCGATCCGCATGCTGTCGAGAGCCGAGTCGCGCGCGAGGGGATTTCAGAACCAGTACGCGATGCAATGGATTCGCTGCGGCGTGCGCTCGAGTCGAGCAGCGACGCGATGCTCCGGGATGGGCAGACGAATGACGCATTGTCGCGGTCAGTGGGGACGATGCGTGCGGGTGTGGAGCATCGGCTGGAGCGGCTGGAACGTCGCTATGCGGCTGCGATCAAGCAGATCGGGTCTGAAAGATTGCGCGACGTTGCAGCTGTTCGCGCAACGCTCTTTCCGGACGGGTCTCCGCAGGAGCGGGTCCTGAGCTTCGTTCCATTCCTCGCGCGATATGGAAACGCGGCGATCGATGCGACGCGGGCGGGCGCGAGGATGCATGTTGCCAGCTTGATACACGGTGGCTGAGGAGCAGACCGGACAGGCAGCGTTTCTTGTCGGGGCCGGCATCTTTGCGAGCAAGCTCGCCGGCCTCGTTCGGCAGCGCGTTTTCGCGCACTATCTCGGTGCGTCACTCGCCAACGACGCATTTCAGGGCGCGTTCCGGATTCCGAACATGCTTCAGAATCTGTTCGGAGAAGGGGTGCTCTCGGCGTCGTTCATCCCGGAGTATGCCGGAACGCTGGCGCGTGGCGAGAAGCGTGAGGCAGCGGAACTAGCCGGCGCAGTGTTCACAGCGCTGGCGCTGGTCGCGTCGCTGATCGTGCTCATCGGTGTTCTCGCAGCGCCGCAACTGGTTGGGATACTCGCCGGCGGAGGCAGCACACTCAGTCAGATCGTGCACCCGTTCGCGCGATTCCTTCCGTCCTCGTTCATTCAGTGGCTGGCCGTCACGGGCGCGACTCCGGAGGAGGATGCGCTCACCACGACGCTCGTCCGGATCCTGTTTCCCGGCGCTGGCCTGCTCGTTTTTTCCGCGTGGTGTCTGGGAGTCCTCAACGCGCATCGCAAGTTCCTGCTGTCGTACATGGCGCCGCTGGCGTGGAACGCGGTGATAATCGGTGCGCTGCTCGTTTACGGTTCGCATCGCACGGCGCCGGATCTTGTCGTGGCAGTCGCGTGGGCGTCTGTACTTGGCAGCGCTGCGCAGTTCATGGTCCAGCTTCCGACACTGCGGCGGGTCGCGCCGGCGATCGTTCCGAATTTCAAATTCGGCCTGCCCGGTGTGCGGCGAGTGTTCAAGCAGTTCACGTCGGCATTTCTCAGCCGCGGCGTGGTGCAGATCAGCGCGTTCATCGATCTCGCACTCGCATACCATCTGCCGATAGGAACCGTTTCATCGCTGGCGTACGCGCAAACGCTGTACATACTTCCGGGAAGCCTGTTCGGCATGTCGGTATCCGCGGCGGAGCTGCCGGCGATGTCCAGCGCACTTGGCACTCCGGAGGAGATAGCGGCACAGCTTCGCGTGCGACTCAACGCAGGCATGGAGCGCATCGCCTTTTTCATCGTCCCGTGCGTGATCGGATTTCTCGCGCTGGGCGACATCGTGACAGGCGCGTTCCTCCAGACAGGCGCATTCAAGCGCGCCAACACGGTCTGGGTATGGGAGATTCTCATCGGTTCGACCGTCGGGCTGCTCGCGTCCACGCTCGGCCGTCTCGATTCATCGACGTACTACGCGCTGCGCGATACCAGAACCCCGCTCAAGTTCGCGATCATCCGCATTGCGCTGACGACCGTGCTGGGTGTCATCTTCGCGTTCCAGCTTCCGGGCTGGCTCGGTCTCGATCCAAAGCTCGGTGCGGCCGGTCTCACCGCGTCGGCGGGCATCGCGGGGTGGGTCGAGTTCATTCTGCTCCGACGCGGCCTTACGAAGCGCATTGGACGGACAGGGCTTTCCGTGCGCTATGTGGTGAAGCTGTGGATCGCCGGACTGGGCGCGGCGGCTCTGGGCACGGTTGGCCGGTTCCTGGTGCCCACGTCGCGCCCGCTGGTGCTGGCTGCGATCTCGCTCTCGGCGTTTGCGCTCGGGTACGCGGTATTCACCGTCGCTCTCCGCATTCCAGAAGCATTGATGCTGGCGTCGAAACTGCGGCGGCGTTCGGGCGTATAACTTTCGATGGTGACGGTTCCCGAAACGGTAGCACAGAAGCTTCAGCATCTTCCGGACGGCCCCGGCGTGTATCTGTGGAAGGGCGCTGACGGAGTGGTGTTGTACGTGGGGAAGGCAAAGCGGTTGCGCTCGCGCGTGCGCAGCTACTTCGCGAGCGACCATCCCTTCAGCCTCAAGACTCAGCATCTGGTGCGCAACATCGCCGACCTCGAGACGATCGTCGTCCCGACGGAAGCGCATGCACTGGTGCTCGAGGCGAACCTGATCAAGGAGTATCATCCCAAGTTCAACATCGCGCTCCGGGATGACAAGTCGTATCCGTACATCAAGGTCACGGTGAACGAGCCCTTCGCGCGCATGTTCGTCACGCGACAGGTAACCAACGACGGCGCAAAGTATTTCGGGCCGTACACGGACGTCGGCGCGATGCGTCACGCGCTCAACGTGGTGAGGCGCATCTTCACCGTGCGCTCGTGCAACTACGACATGCCGCGCGAGATGCCGGAGCGTCCGTGCCTCGACTACTTCATCCAGCGTTGCAAGGCGCCATGCGTGTTCAAGCAGACGCAGGCGGAATACGCCGCGATGATCGACGAGGTGGTGCTGTTCCTGGAAGGCCGTTCCGACGAAGTGGTACACAGAGTGCGAGAGCGAATGGAGCTCGCGGCGTCGAGCCTGGACTTCGAGCGTGCAGCGGAGCTGCGCGACGCGCTGCTGCATCTGGAGCGCATGGAAGAACCGACGGTCGTTCTGCGCGTGGAAGGTGGCGATCGCGACGTCATCGGCTATGCGCGCGATGGCGACGACGCAGTGGTCGCACTGCTGCGTATAAGAGAAGGGAAGCTGCTCGCGCGCGAGCACCGCTTCATGGAGAACGTGGATGGTGAGGATGATGCAGACGTGTTACGGCTGTTCCTCGCCGGCAGTTACATCGCAATGCCCGAGCACGCGTCCGAGCTGGTGCTTCCATTTGACTTCCCCGATCGCGAGCTGATCGAGGAATCGTTGCCCGGCCAACGCATACACATTCCGCAACGCGGTGTTCGTCGCGAGCTCGTCGAGCTGGCCGAGCAGAATGCACGTCACCTGCTGGAGGAGCTGAAGCTCGCGTCGGCGGAGTCCGACGTGCGCGCGGGCGAGCCGGTGTACGAGCTCGCGCGAGAGCTGTCGCTGCAGAAGCTGCCACGCACCATGGTGTGTTTCGACATCTCGACAGCGCAGGGAACGGACACCGTCGGCTCCTGCGTCTTCTTCGAGAACGGCCGGGCCAAGCGCGGCGAGTATCGCAAGTTCAAGGTGAAGACTGTCGTTGGAACTGACGACTTCGCTTCGATGCACGAAGTCGTCACCCGGTACTTCAACCGTCGCAAGGAAGATGGAAAGCAGCTTCCCGATCTCATCGTCATCGATGGCGGGAAGGGACAACTCTCCGCCGCGCACGAAGCGCTTGGTTCCATCGGACTCGGCGACCGCCCGCTCGTGAGCCTGGCGAAGCGCGAAGAGGAGATCTTCGTATGGGGCAGAGCGGAGCCGCTCAGACTTTCACGCCGGTCGCCGGCGCTGCGGCTGCTGCAGCAGATTCGGGATGAAGCGCACAGATTCGCAGTAACGTTCAATCGCAAGCGGCGCAGCATGCGAACGGTGACCTCGGAGCTGCTCTCGATACCCGGAGTAGGTCCCGTAAAGCGACGCCAGTTGATTCAGGCCTTCGGAAGCGTTCAGGGGGTACGCGACGCATCGCTGGACGAAATTGCCGTTCTGCCCGGCTTCACGAAGGCCTCGGCGCAACGTCTCAAAGATCGTTTGGCGGCCTCCGACGCGGTGGCGCCCGCGTCTCCGGTGCCATCTCCGGAATAGCTGGCGCACATCTTTTCCGGCCGCGGGATCTGGCTGGATGCCGTACGCCTGTTCCGCAACTCCTTGCCCAGCATAGGGTGCCGGGTGACATTAGAGGTATATGGCTTGGTTCAGGAAGGACAAGAAGCCCCGCAGTCCGCGGCGCGAACGGCTGGAGATTCCGGCAGACGCCTGGGAAAAATGCGAATCGTGTGGCTACACCGACATAACGGAGAAATTCGTCCGGAATCTCAACGTTTGTCCAAACTGCGGCTTTCACCGCAGAATTCGCGCGTGGGACTACGCCAACATATTCCTCGATGAGGGGACGGCGGAGGAAACCGAGGTCGAGATCCGCTCGGCCGACCCGCTCGGCTTCCCGGAATACGCCCAACGGCTCAAGAAGGCTACAGCCAACGCGGGCGAAGGTGATGCGATCCTCACCCTGACGGGCCAGCTCGGTGGGTCGCCCATCAGCCTTGGCATCATGGACTTCGCCTTCATGGGCGGGTCGATGGGATCTGTCGTGGGCGAGAAGATCGCCCGTCTGGGGCAACGCTCACTGGAGAAGAAGCACCCGCTGGTCATCGTCTGCGCGTCGGGTGGTGCGCGAATGCAGGAGGGCGTCCTGTCGCTCATGCAGATGGCCAAGGCATCCGCGATGCTGTCGCAGTTGGCGGAGCGGCGGGTGCCCTACGTTTCGCTGCTGACGAACCCGACGACCGGGGGCGTGAGCGCGAGCTTCGCCATGCTCGGGGACGCGATAATCGCCGAGCCAGGCGCGGTGGTGGGCTTCGCTGGGCCGCGTGTGATCAAGCAGACCATCGGACAGGATCTACCGGAGGGCTTTCAGACCGCCGAGTTCCTGCTGGAGCACGGTATCGTGGACATCGTGGTACCGCGCCACGAGCTGAAGCCAACGGTAGGTCGCCTTTTACGACACATGAGCGGCAAGCCGGCGGCGACTGGATGGCTCTCGACCTGACGTACCGGGAGACTATCGAACGGTTGTTCGAAAAGACCGGATCGAAGGTGGTTCCGGGGCTCGAGCGGACCGAAAAACTGCTTGACGCACTGGGTGATCCGCACCGGAAGTACCCTTCCTTTCACGTCGCCGGAACGAATGGCAAGGGGAGCACGGTCGCGACGCTGGATGCGTTGCTCAGGTTCGGGGGCAGGCGGGTGGGGCGGTACACATCGCCACACATCGTGGACTTTCGCGAGCGGATCGCGATCGATGGCGTGTCGATCCCTGAGGAGACGCTGCTGGAGCTGTTGCGCCGGATCGAGCCGATCGCAGAGTCGGTCGAGGCGACGTTCTTCGAAATAACCACGGTTGCCGCGATGATCTACTTCGCAGAAGCGAATGTCGATGTCGCGGTGATGGAGACGGGCCTGGGAGGAGCTCTCGACAGCACCAACGTGCTGGACCCCGTTGTGGCGACGGTGACCAATATCTCGCTGGACCACACGGAGTATCTGGGCACCACGCTACAGGCGATTGCGGACGAGAAGGGCGGAATCTTCAAGTTCGGCCGGCCCGCGGTGATCGGAGAACCCCGGCTGGATATCGCCAAGAGGCTCGCTGAGCGAGCGGCGGAGCGCGGGGCCACTCCGATATCGATCGTGCGCTCCGACTGGCGTGCGTGGTCGGTCTCGCTCGCTGGCGGCATGACGTCGTTCACCGCGGCGACGCCGCTGGGGCGCACGCGACTCTCCACTCCATTGCTGGGCGAGCATCAGGTCCGCAACACGCTCACCGCCCTCGCGACGATTCACGCAGCCGGTCCGGAGTACGCGATCAAGAAGGAGAACATCAACCGGGCGCTGTCCTCCGTCAGCCTTCCAGGGCGGTTTCAGCGCATCCGGGACTGGATCTTCGACGTGGCGCACAACGCGGCAGGTGCGCGAGCGCTTGCGGAGACTCTGGCGGCGCGGCCGACGCCGCCTCCGGTGACCATCGTTCTGGGTGTTCTCAAGGACAAGGACTGGTACGGCATGATCGAAGCGTTGGCACCGGTTGCGAATCATTTCATAATTACCAACCCTCCGAGCGCGCCACCGGAGCGTGCGTGGGACCCGCTGCCGGCGGCGGCGCACGCCAATGCGTGCAAGGTTCCGGTTTCGCTCGACCTCGACTTCGGCGTGGCCATGGAGCGTGCAGCTTCGTTGCCCGGCACCAAGGTGGTCTGCGGATCATTTCACACCGTAGGAGACGCGATGGCGGTTCTCGGGATCGACCCTGCAGCTCGGGCGTCGCGCGGCGCGCGCGACTGATTCGAGCGTGTTTCGCGGGGGCCGTGCACATGGTTCACAGGCGCTGGTGGTAGCACGCGCCTCTCCGACCGAATAGGTTTGGACGATGGCGCACACAACACTACCGGGGTTCAGAGATTTCTACCCTGAGCAGTTTGCCGAGCGCGCGTATGTGACCCGAGCGTGGCGTGAGGTTGCACGCCGCTACGCATTCATGGAATACGATGGTCCGCCGCTCGAGTCTCTGGAGCTGTACACGGCCAAGAGCGGCGACGAGATCGTCGGCCAGCTGTACAACTTCGTCGACAAGGGCGGCCGCGAAGTCGCGCTGCGTCCGGAGATGACTCCGACGTTCGCGCGCATGGTGAGCGCGCGTGCCAATTCCTTGCGCAAGCCGACGCGCTGGTTCTCGATTCCGCAGTTGTTCAGATATGAACGCCAGCAAAAGGGCCGGCTTCGCGAGCACTATCAGCTGAACGTCGACATCGTCGGCGAGGCCGGAGTCGCGGCGGACGCCGAGCTGGTGGCGTGTGCGATCGACATCTGCCGCGAGCTGCGTCTCACGTCGAACGAAGTTGTCGTGCGTGTGAGCGACAGGCGCGTGATGCACGCGTATCTCGCGGCACTCGGCATTCCGTCCGGCGCATTCGAAGTCGTGCTTGCAGTGACCGACAAGCTGGCGCGACAGCCGCGCGCCGTGTCGGCGGAGAAGCTCGCAGCGGCGGGGCTGAATGAATCGCAAGTGAACGCAGTGCTCGACATCACGAGCGCCACGCTCGATACCGTTGCGACCGCGATCGCAGCTACGTCCGAGCCCGGCGGTGAGAACGTCGAGGAATTGCGCAGATTCTTCGAGTACGTTGGCACGCTCGTGCCGGACGGGGCTGCGTGGCTCCAGTTCGACCTATCGATCGTTCGCGGACTCGCGTACTACACCGGCATCGTGTTCGAATTGTTCGACCGTTCCGGTGAGTTTCGTGCGATATGTGGCGGCGGGCGTTACGACAACCTCCTCGGCGCGATCGGCGGCGCAGCGCTTCCGGCGCTCGGATTCGGAATGGGCGACGTCGTACTGACCGAATTGCTGCGCGCGCGCAAACTGCTTCCGGTGACGGAGCCGTCGGTTGATTACTGGCTCACGGCCGATGAGGATGTTCCGTTGACGAAGATCATGGCGGAGGCCGCGCAGCTGAGGGCGCAGGGCTTTTCCGTGGAGTATGCGCTGCGGCATCAGACTCCGTCCAAACAGCGCAAGTCGGCGAATGCGGCCGGCGCGCACAGCATCATCCACCTGACGAACGCGGCGACGGCGGGATCTCATGTCCGATAGCGCGCGCCTCATCCAATACTGCATCCACTGCATCAACTACCGCATCGATGGCTGACGAAAAGAAGCTTCCCACTCGCGCTCAGGATTTCAGCGGATGGTACAACGAACTCGTTGTACGCGCAGAACTGGCGGACTACGCGCCGGTTCGTGGATGCATGGTCATCCGCCCGAACGGCTATGGCATCTGGGAGCGCATGCAGCGCCAACTGGATGACATGTTCAAGGAGACGGGTCATCAGAACGCGTACTTCCCGCTGTTGATCCCACAGAGCTTTCTGCAGAAGGAAGCGCAGCACGTGGAGGGCTTCGCGCCCGAAACTGCGGTTGTGACGCATGGCGGCGGCAAGGAGCTGGATGAGCCGCTCGTGATTCGCCCAACGTCCGAGACGATCATCTACTCGATGTTCGCGAAGTGGGTGCAGAGCTATCGAGACCTTCCGCTGTTGATCAATCAGTGGGCCAACGTCGTCCGTTGGGAGATGCGCACGCGTCTGTTCCTCCGTACGCTCGAATTTCTCTGGCAGGAAGGACACACGGCGCACGCGACCGAGGCGGAAGCCGAAGAGGAGACGCGCCGGATGCTCGGTGTGTATCGCGACTTCATGGAAGGCTGGATGGCGATGCCGGTCGTGACGGGTAGAAAGAGCGAGTCGGAAAAGTTCGCTGGCGCGCTGCGCACGTATTCGTGCGAGGCGATGATGCAGGACAACAAGGCGTTGCAGGCCGGTACGTCGCACAACCTCGGCCAGAACTTCGCCAAGGCATTCGATCTCACGTTTCAGACCGAAGCTGGCGAACTGGACTTTGCGTGGAACACGAGCTGGGGCGTCTCGACGCGCATGGTGGGCGGGCTCGTGATGACGCACGGCGATGACAACGGCCTCGTCACGCCGCCGCTGCTGGCACCCATCGAAGTTGTCATCGTGCCGATCTATCGTACGGACGAGGATCGTGAGCGCGTCATCGCCGCCGCGATGAAGATCAAGGAATCGCTCGGTGCGTGGGAACGTCGGTCGCCTGCACGTCTGCGCATTCACGTCGATGCGCGCGAGGGAATCAAGCCGGGCGCCAAGTATTACGAATGGGAGCTGCGCGGAATACCGCTCCGAATGGAGATCGGTCCACGCGATCTCGACGCGGGTCAGGCAGTGCTGGTGCGTCGCGACACGCGCGAGAAGCGGCCGTATCCACTCGATACGATCGGGGAATCGATACACGAGCTGCTGTCCGCGATCCAGGACAACCTGCTCGAAACGGCGCGCGCGCGACGCGAGGCGAACAGCGTGCGCGGCGACGTCACATACGAGCGCTTTCGCGAGATCATGGACGGCGACGGGGCGTTCGTGTACGCCGGCTGGTGCGGTTCCGGCGAATGCGAGGCGAAAATCAAGGAAGAAACCAAGGCGACCATACGGTGCCTTCCCGACGATGAGTTCCGTTCCGCGGTGGCACCGACGTCGTGCCTGCGGTGCGGAGAGAAATCGGTAGCGGAGGCCTTGTGGGCCAAAGCGTACTGATGCCCGCCGGTTACACACGGCGCGATGGTGCGCTGTTCTGCGATGGCGTTGCGCTGGACACGATAGCGGATCGGGTTGGCACTCCGGTCTACGTGTACAGCGCAAACACCATTCGCAACCAGTATCAACGACTTGCGGCCGCGGTTGAAGGACTGCCCGTCCACGTACACTATAGCGTCAAGGCCAATTCCAGTCTGGCGATCCTCGCTCTGCTGAGATCACTTGGCGCCGGCGTCGACATCGTAAGCGGCGGCGAGCTCCACCGCGCGCTAGAGGCGGGATTCGCGGGATCGGACATCGTATTCAGTGGCGTCGGAAAGACCCCCGCCGAATTGGAGCGCGCAGTGCGCGCCGGCGTGCGCAGCATAAACGTAGAATCCGAAGGTGAGCTCGCCGTGCTGCAGGACGTTGCGCACCGGATAGGCGTCGTCGCCCCGGTAGTTCTGCGAGTGAATCCCGACGTTGCCGTGGACACGCCGCACCCGTACACGCGCACCGGCGAGCGCGGGATGAAATTCGGAATTCCGCTTGACCGGGTCATCGCTGTCGCGCGTGCGATGTCCCACATGACAGACGTGAAGCTGATCGGCCTTGCCTCCCACCTCGGCTCCCAGATCGGTGACGCAACGCCGTACGCACTGGCAGCGAAGGCGCTCGTGCAGCTGAAGCGCGAGATCGAAGGCGAGAACCTCGCGCAGCTCACCACGTTGGATCTGGGCGGCGGCCTCGGAGTGACCGACGACGACGGCTCGTCACTCGACCTCAGTGCGTACGCTGATGCGCTGCGGATCGCCGCGGCAGAGCCGGGTGTGGAGATACTCATCGAGCCCGGCAGGTTCCTCGTGGCGGAGTCGGGCGTGCTGGTGACGCGGGTGCTGTACCGCAAGCATAGCGGCGGAAAGGAGATCGTCATCACTGACGCTGGGATGAACGACTTCATTCGCCCGTCGCTGTACGCGTCGCATCACGCGATCGATTCTGCGTCGAGCGACGCCGAGCCGACTCTGCGTGCGAACATCGTCGGTCCGGTTTGCGAGAGTGGCGACTTCTTCGCGAACAATCGGCTCATTGCCGATGTCGCGCCGGGAGACCTGCTCGTGTTGCGCGCGACCGGTGCGTACGGCTACTCGATGGCGTCGAACTACAATTCGCGCCCGCGGCCAGCCGAAGTACTTGTGGATGGGAGTCGATTTGCAGTAATCACCGAGCGAGAGTCCGACGCTGATCTTACGCGCCGCGAGACATTCGCGCCTGACTGGATCGAGGACTGATGCGAGTCGGAATCATGGCAGATACGCACGACAGGGTTCCCGCGATTGCGGAGCTCGTCGCCCGTATGATCGCCGGTGGCGCAAGCCTGCTGATGCACGCCGGGGATCACTGTTCGCCCTTTTCGCTGACGCCCGTGAATGACGCCAACATCCCGATGCTTGGCGTCTTTGGTCGAAACGATGGAGATCCCGAAGGCCTGGCCGCGGTGGCCGCGCAGGGAGTGGGAACAGAGCTGTACGAGTCTCCGCACAGCTTCGAAGTGTCGGGCAAGCAGATCCTCATCGTTCACGACATCGGTGAGGTGCATCAACGGTCGCTGGACAAGCACCACTTCGTGTTCCATGGCAGCTCGCATCAGGTCGAGATGAAGAGCAGGGGAGACACGCTGATCCTGAATCCGGGTGAGGCATGTGGCTGGTTGTACGGGTCGTGCACAGCTGCGCTCGTCGATCTGGATACGCGCGAAGTGGAAATCATAAAACTCTGAGAGCTGGATGAATCCGGAAAGAATTCTGATTCTTGACTTTGGGGCGCAGTACACGCAGCTGATTGCGCGGCGCGTGCGCGAAGCACGGGTGTACTGTGAGATCCATCCTCCCACGCGAACGCTCGAGTGGGTTCGCGAGTGGAATCCTTCCGGCATCATCTTCAGCGGTGGTCCCAATTCGGTATATGACGAATCCGCTCCGATGGCGGATCCGGCGTTGCTCGGCGTGGCACCGGTACTGGGCATCTGTTACGGAATGCAACTGATCGCGCAGCTCTCGGGTGCGACGGTTCTGCGCGCTGGGAAGCGGGAGTATGGTCGCGCCCAGGTCTGCGTCACGGAGCCGGACGCGCTCTTCGCGGGTTTCGATGGCGGTGAATGCCTCGAGGCATGGATGAGCCACGGCGACCATGTGGAATCGCCACCTCCTGGTTTTACAGTAACAGCGCGGAGCGGGGCCAATCCGGTTACTGCGTTCCGCCATGAGACACGTCCGATATTCGGCGTGCAGTTCCATCCTGAAGTCGCACATACGCCGCGCGGGCGAGAGCTGATCGAGAACTTTCTGTTCCGTATCTGCGGTTTGCATCCCACGTGGACGCCGGGTTCCTTCGTCGAGCGCGAGGTCGTACGTATTCGCGCGCTCGTTGGCGACGCGCGCGTGATCTGCGGACTGTCGGGCGGCGTGGATTCGTCGGTTGCGGCGGCGCTGGTGCACCGTGCAGTCGGAGATCAGCTTACATGCATCTTCGTGGATACAGGTCTGCTTCGAATGCACGAGCGCGAGCAGGTCGAGCGCACGTTTCGCGCACACATGGGCGTGAATCTGATCACGGTGGACGCGAGTGCAGAATTTCTTGGCGCACTTGAAGGCGTCGAAGATCCGGAGAAGAAGCGGAAGATCATCGGGCACACGTTCATCGACGTATTCGAAGCTACGGCTGCGAAAGTCGGCGATAACGTTCGCTTTCTGGTGCAGGGCACGTTGTATCCGGACGTGATCGAGTCGTTTTCGCCGACCGGCGGCGCGTCGGTGACGATCAAGACGCATCACAACGTCGGCGGACTCAAGAGCGACATGAAGTTCGCCCTGATCGAGCCGCTGCGTGAGTTGTTCAAGGACGAGGTGCGGAACGTCGGACGCGAGCTGGGTCTGCCCGAGGAGATGGTCGGGCGGCATCCATTTCCAGGGCCGGGACTTGCGATACGCGTGCTCGGCGACGTCACACCGGCCAAGCTCGAAGTGTTGCGCCGCGCCGATGCGATCTATCTGGAAGAGATTCGCTCAGCGGGATTGTACGATACGATCTGGCAGGCGTTCGCGGTGTTGCTTCCGATCCGGAGTGTTGGGGTGATGGGCGACGAGCGGACGTATGAAAACGTGCTCGCGTTGCGCGCTGTCACCAGCACTGATGGCATGACCGCCGACTGGTACCACTTCCCCTACGATGTGCTGGGGCGGATATCGAATCGCATCATGAACGAGGTCGATGGGGTGAACCGGGTCGCGTACGATGTAAGCTCGAAGCCGCCGGCGACTATCGAGTGGGAATGAGCGACACTAACGGTCAGCATTTCGTGCAATGAAGAAGATCGGCTTTCTATCGTTCGGGCACTGGACGCCCACGTCGCAGTCGCAAACACGCTCGGCAGCTGACGCACTGCTGCAATCCATCGATCTCGCCGTTGCTGCCGAGTCGCTGGGTGCGGACGGCGCGTATTTTCGCGTTCACCATTTCGCCCGGCAGCTCGCGTCGCCGTTCCCGCTTCTTGCCGCGGTCGGTGCGCGGACGAGTCGCGTCGAGATCGGCACTGCTGTCATCGACATGCGGTACGAGAACCCGTACTACATGGTGGAGGATTCGGGCGCGGCCGATATCATTGCCGGCGGACGGCTGCAACTTGGGATCAGCCGCGGCTCGCCCGAGCAGGTGATCGATGGCTGGCGATATTTCGGCTACAGCCCGGCCGACGGTCAGACAGATGCCGACATGGGGCGCGGTCACGCGGAGGTGTTCCTCGGCCTGTTGCGTGGCGAGGGGTTCGCGCAGCCGAGTCCGAGGCCGATGTTCGCAAATCCGCCCGGCCTGCTGCGCATCGAGCCGCATTCGGAAGGGTTGCGGGAACGGATCTGGTGGGGTGCGGGATCGAATGCCACTGCGGTCTGGGCGGCAAAGCTCGGCATGAACCTGCAGAGCTCGACGCTCAAGGACGATGAGACTGGAGAGCCCTTCCATGTCCAGCAGGCGGCGCAGATCCGGGCATTCCGCACCGCATGGAAAGAGGCCGGGCACGCGCGCGAACCGCGCGTTTCGGTGAGCCGCAGCATCTTTGCACTCGTCACCGATCGAGATCGGGCCTACTTCGGGCGCCAGGGCGCGGATGCGGACCAGATCGGCTACATCGACGAGAAGACGCGTGCGATCTTTGGTCGGAGCTATGCTGCGGAGCCGGATGTGCTCGTGGAGCAACTCAGGAATGACGAGGGGATCGCGGCGGCGGACACGCTACTCTTGACTGTACCGAATCAGCTTGGAGTGGAATACAACGCGCATGTGATAGAGGCGATCCTTACGCACGTCGCGCCGGCGTTGGGGTGGCGGTGATCGGGGCGGCTGTGGAACGGGGGTCGAGGGCGCGTTAGGAGGGGCGGGGGGAACGGCGTTCGATCGCGCGTTGAGAGGGGAACGGTCGATATCCCGTGAAGAGGGGCGGGCACGGGGGCCCGCCGGACGGAGTTCGATATCCCGTTAAGAGGGGCGCGCACGGGGGCCCGCCGGACGGAGTTCGATATCCCGTTAAGAGGGGCGGGCACGGGGGCCCGCCCCTACAGGCGCCACGTTTAAACGCCTTTTTCCTTCAACAACGCCATGAACTGGGCGGGCTCGGTGAGCTCTAGGAGCCGGCCTGGAACGTCTGATTCCTTGCTGAACTGGGCAATTTTGCCGAGGACTGGCAGGTACTGGTTGGAGACCTCCAGCGGCGGCGCGACGATCAGAAAGAAGAAGTAGACAGGCTTCTCATCGATCGCCTTGAAGTCGACGCCGTTCGGTTTGCGGCCGAAGGCGACTCTCAGCTTGTTGACGACCAGTGAGCGGCAATGCGGGATCGCAATCCCGCGACCGATACCGGTCGAGCCGAGGTTCTCACGGCGCTTC